>Ga0304730_1003304_pt1 | contig 10943 bp, 9 predicted proteins | sample M_130628_MF_Meta_FD_190474 | JGI IMG/M metagenome (GOLD analysis project Ga0304730, IMG submission 190474) | Freshwater microbial communities from Lake Montjoie, Canada to study carbon cycling - M_130628_MF_MetaG (v2) (version 2) | ecosystem: Environmental > Aquatic > Freshwater > Lake | place...
TGCCGGTCAGCACCGGACAGACCGCCATGCCCTCTTGGAACTCTTTACCTTCGACGCGGATCGTCTTGCCGGTCGGGACGCTGGCAGAGGCCGCGCACAAGGCGAACTCGCCGTTGCAGATCATCAAGTCGGCAGCAAACACGTTGACCGGCAGCAGCAAAAGGAGAAGCAGCTTTTTCATGGTTAGACCTTTAAGACAAGGTGGAGCAGCAAGGCAATGATGAACCCGGCAACGGTGAAACCAATATGTTCAATCCGTTTGAGCCGGGCGTTAATGGTTTCATACCGCAGTTCGCAGACCGCCTCATGCGAGGTCAGGCGAACATCCAATTCGTTAACGGTCGCCATCATTCTTCTTTGTCGTGGGCAATTTGGGCGTGTAGCATTTCAATAGAACTCATCAACGACAATGTACCCGCTGCCGCCAGCGCCACCCGTGCTGTTCCCGCCAACGCCACCAGCACCACCGCCGCCTACTGTATAGGTGTAGGTTGCAGCAGGCGCGTTGATGATGATTTCTATGTATTCACCCTCACCACCACCCGCGCCAGATGGAACGATGTACAAAGAGGCAAAGACTACAAGGTTAGAGTTACCCGCGCCGCCGCCGCCCCCACCACTATTTGCTACAGCAGCACCACCAGCAGCGCCAGAATAGTCCCCGCCTATGCCGCCGCCATTGCCACCGCCATTGCCCCCAACCACATAAGCCGATGTAGCCGACGCATAAACAGTTCGGTCAGGATTCCCGCGACAACCAGCAATTCGTAGCGAAGCCGACCCAGTTCCGCCCGTTCCTCCTGCGCCGCCAAACGAACCGCCAAGGGACTGATCAATACATTGCCCGCCTGAACCACCAAGAGCGTTGATCGAATTGAAACTAGAAGTAGTTCCAGTAGCACCAGTAGGACTACCACCGCCCGATCCACCGCCCCCACCGCCTCCACCTTTAACGCGGATTTTAATTTGCCGCACGTTTGCAGGCCTGGTGTAGGTCGCAGCACTTCCGCTTGAGAATACCTGCCGCGTAGAAATAGTTTTGGTGGAACCTATTGTTGTGGCATTCCCAACAGAGGTTACATCGCCCGTCAGGTTGGCATTTGTCGTTACGGTCGCTGCGTTGCCGCCGATGTTCAGCGCCGTTGCCGTGCCGGTCAGGTTTGTCGCGGTTCCGCTAGAAGGAGTCCCAAGCGCCCCACCGTTCACCAAGATGGAGCCTGCCGTCCCAACGTTGATTGCCAGCGCAGCGGCCACGCCCGTGCCGTAGACGACCGGCGTAGAGGCCGACACGTTATCCGCCGTCCAGATCAGCACGTTGGCGGCGGTATAAAGTTCCAGCTTGTATGCGGCCGTGCCAAACCAGATCGACGCTTCGCCGCGACTGTTCAGGATGACCGGGTTTGCGTTTGGCGTTGCACCGCCGTAATCCGTATAGGTTGCCAGCGGCGTACTGGTGCCGGCCGCGTAGGTGTAGACCTTTCCGCCGACCAACGGGTTGCCGTCCGCGTCGAGGAACTGCATAACGGGTGTGGGGATCAGAGCAGCGGTCATGGTGATTGCCTTAGTGAGTTTTGATTTTCAGACGGGGCCAGTTGGTTGAGCATTAGCGCACCTGGGGCGACATACTCTCCCTTTGAAAACCGAGGCAGAGGTTTTGCAACGGCGGGCGCAGTGGATTTGGCTTGCGCTTTAGCTATCATCGCCGCTGCCGATGGTGAGTTAGCAAGTTCAACGCCAATCTGGGCGGCCAACTTATCGTCCGTCAACCCTTTGAGCCTACGCATCACAAAATTTATCATGCTCATTGTATGGCTAAAACTTGCCGCCGCAGGCCCGCTAGCTTCAGTGGCTAAGGTTCCAACACCGCCACCAGCGGCTACACCCTTTGCCGCCAATTTATCAAAGCTAGTGCTTTGGTTTATTTCTGCTTGTATTTTTTGAACCGCCGCTCGAACTTCCGGTAGCCCTTGGGTTAAATCCGCAACGCGTTGTTCCGTGCCTAACGCATTTGCGGGCCGGGCTTTTTGCGCTTCTTCTATCAACGAACGTATCTTAAAGCCTTCTTTGGCGTTAGCCATGATGCGCGCAGCAGTAGCAGGATCGGCAGCGCGCAGTGCAGCCATGATAGGACGTTCGTTGGCGGTTAGTTCGGCCAATGTTTTTACATCCTGCATGACGCCTCGCGCCAGCGCAGCTTTTGACGAGTCGTCCAAGCGCCGCAACACTTGGTTCATTGTGGCTTCGTTTTTGACTACAGACTTGCGTAGATCGCTTACGTTATTAAATTCCAAGTCCTTAGTCACTGCGGCTAATGCTTTGTTTTGCGCGTCAAATTCGGCGCTCACTTTGCCGGGTATAGCTTTACGCGTGGCTTCTAATTCAGTAGCGGTTTGTTTTAATTTCTGCGCGCCGCCACCAAGACTTTCCAGACGCTGCGTCAAGCCCAGACCGGCCTTATCAAGTGCCGCTAGTTCAAATTGATGGTCTGCCATCCATTTGGTGTGGGACGTTCCGCCGGATACAACCGCGTTGCGGTATTCACCTTCCACGCCCGCTTTGATGGCCTGCAACGCTACCGGCGATTCGCCAAACGCCGCGACCGCACGAACGGCATCTTCTTCGCTGCTCAGTATTTTCTTTGTCACCGCGCTAGGTGCAAGTATTGGTGTCCCCGTTGCGCCTTCGCGTTCCAAGTTAGCAACCCAACCCTTTAGGAATGGCTCGACTACCTTTGTCCGATGCAGCGTACGAGCGTCTTTATACAGTTTGGCCGCTTCTTCAGATACGCCATTTGTAATAGCTTGTTCAGCCGCAGATTTAAGTTCCATTAAATTTTTGCGCGTCATGTTAGACGCTGAATCTACGTTGCCGCGAATAGACGCTAGATCTGTATTTAAGGCTTTTATTAGTTTATCCGCGTCTTTCAGCGTTACCATTGCTGGCGTTGCGGCGGGCGCTTCTTTTGCGCTTAACTCGCCAAGAAAACCAAAACCACCGGGTTCCGCCGCAGTAACTTTAGACCCGTACAGTCGCAAGGCTTCGGTAGTGTACGGGGCAATCTGCGGGTTAAGTTGCGTAGAAGGATCGGCAGCTAATTTTTTGGCTGCGGTTTCTACCGGCGCAAAACTGAACGGCTCAACCGACGCTTTGAACGCTGCCGTATACGCGGGCGTAACTACTTCTGCCCGCGCTTTTTGTTCTAATTCGGCGCGTGTTTTGGTGAGTGTGTCGCCGACTTCCATTTGCCTAGGGTTGGCTACGCTTGCTGTTAGTTGACCTTGTTGTTGCGCCAGCGCCGCTTCAGCGGCTTGTTGCTCCGCTGTCAGCGCACCCGTCCTAGCGGCCTGTTGCGCCGCCAGCGCGGCTTGTTCTTGCGCCAGCGCGGTATTGACCGCTTGGCGGGGTAGGTTAGGCGATCCTGCGCTAGGCGGCAAATTGGCCTGACTCAGTGCGTTAAGATTTGTAGCCGCCCCCGCTAGTTGATTTGTCTGACTCTCTCTTAACGCTTTTGCTCTTTCCGCGTAAATGCCCGCCAAGGCCGTGTTAGCGTTCTGGGACGTTTTAGCCATTGCAGCTAGGCCGGGGCTGTTTAGCGCAACCGCTACCTGTTCAATAGACGCACCGCCCTCAAGCATGGCTATTGCTTGGTTCATCTTGGCAATATCGGGTGTGCCTTTAACTGGGTCGGTTGAAAAAGCAGACACAATGGCGCGGTTTTTTATCGCTTCTGCGCCACCGGGCAGCGCGGGTTCGATAAGGTTGTATCCCGTGCTGGCGACTTTTTTTGCCACGCCTTTGGTTACGTCTACCGCCCGTTGAGCACCAGGCACCGCTAAAGCCATATTTCCGGCCACACCAAGTACCGGCATAACCGCGTTTAACGGGTTCGTATACTCCCCCGCTGTGGTCAACACTTTGCCTGTTGTAGCCAGAGCGCCAGACGTTCTGGCAGCGGCTTCCATACCGGGAAGCCCTTGCATAGCGCCAGCCACAATGGGGCCACGCGAGGCCGTAGCCGCCCGCGTTGCCGCTGCGCCGCCGCCGGTGAATAAAATTGAGAGATCCGCTGCTGCGCCTACGGGGTCGTTGTAAAGCGTAGTTTTTATCTTTTCCAGCGAACCGTATCGTTCTTTGAGAAACCCGCCCATTGCATTGGCGGCATCAACAGCGCGTTTTCCTGCTGCAAGCGCTTCGGGTGTTTCGCTTTTGTTAACGAAATCAACCAATGTTTTTGGCAGCACGTTTTGTAACGCACCCGCGCCGATATCCAAGATACTGCTAGCGGTGTCGATAGGACTTAAAATCATGCTGCCTATACCTTCAGCCAAACGCCCCGCAGATGAAGGGATGTTTGATACAAAACCGCCAACACTACGACCTGTAGGCACTTCTGACGCTGGCCGTGCAGTGCTAAGGTCAAACCCGCCCGCCGCAGCGGGTTTAGCTGTGCTAAGGTCAAAACCCATCATTGCGCCTCTTTAAATGATTTGCGATCTGGGCTAACCCACGCGCTATTGCCTTTAGCGTCCGTTTCAAACGTCCAGTTGGCACCTACGCCAGCGGGTCTTGCAGCGGCGGTTGGCGGTGCAACTGCCGCCGGCGCTGTTGCGGCGGGCGTAGCTGGTGCGGGTTGCCCTCGTACTTTTGCCGCCATTTCTTTTCGGGTATCTTCAAAACTGTCTAGCCGGTTACGACTTTCTTTTACCATTGCATCCAACGCAGCCCTAAACGCTCGTGGGCTGTCAGCGGTGTTAATAGTGTCTTGTGCGCGTTTAATCGCGGCATCGGCAGTTACTGAGTTACCCATTGCTCCCGATTGAATTTTTGCAAATTCTGCTTGCAAACTACTGACGTAAACGCCCAACGCCTTTAGATCGGGATCGCCGGTAAGTTGACGTTGCGCGGGGTTAAGTAACCAAGCATTAAGCGCGGGGATATTGGTGTTAGATACTTTGGTTAATGCCGCCCGCGCAAGCTCTATGTTTTTGTCAAACGTCTTAACATAGTTTGTTACCGCCGCTTCTTGTTTTGCCAACGGAACCAGGGCGTCCAATTGCGCTTTATTTAATGCTTTTGTTGTGGCGTCAGTCGGGTTGTTTTCGGAGGCATAACGCAAAATAGCTACGCGATCTACCGCTGCTTGTGGCCCGCTGCCTAACGACGGCAATTTACCGTTGGTGTTATACGCTTCGCCGGCTTGCTGTATCATTTCGGGGGTAAGACTTGTAGTGCGTTTTTGCTCGGCTCCAATTCGTGCGGTAGTTACAGCACCCGTTTTAGCCACCGCCTGATCAATACTTGTTTTGGTAAAGTCCAGTGTTGGATCGGCCTTAAGTAATTTAGCGTAGAGCGTTGCTGTTTGAGGGGTTAGCCTATCAACAAGTATTCTGCCGCTAGCCGTTGCTACAGCAACACGTTCAATGTCTTCTGGGTCAGTCAAACCAAGTTTAGGCTTGTCTTGTTCCAGTTTAAGACGTGCTTGACTAACAGCCAACTGTTTCTGCGCTACGTCGAGCGTGCCCCACTGTATTTTAAGTCGTTCAGCACCCTGGTCTTGCGTGGTCATGGCCGAATTAACTTGCGCTTGAAGCGCAGGGCGGCGAGGGTCGTTGGGCGGCAAGGCCTCAAGTTCTGCTTGCATCCTAGCGATGGCCGACGGCGCTGCTGGCGCGGTAAATGTTGCATAGCCCGGCCTGCGACGGGTGCTTCCCGCCGCTATGGTTTCCGGTTTTCTAAGTTCTTTTAGCTCATCCCAAAGCATGTCGTATTCAGCTTTGGCCTGTGGGTTATCTTTTGTAAACGGTCGGAGTAACGCTAGGCGCGGTTGTATTTCCGCGATCCTGCCTTCTTCTGTCATTGGGGTAGCGGGGGCGGCTGGTGCCGCTACGGTTGCGGCCAGTTGATTGTCACCAAAGGTTGGCAACGCAGCGCGGTTCGCCATCATGTCTGCGCCAAACTCGTACCCCACGGCTGGAGAACCGGGCGTAGGCGCAGTAGTAGGCCGCGCAACGGCAGCGCCGCCCATCGGCCCCAAACTACGATACCCCTTGTCCGCTTGGGCTTGTCTTTGCAACTCAAAACCCTTTAGCTGGTATTCGAGTTTGGGGTGTTTTATAAACACTTGAGCAATTGCGAGAGGGTCAGGATCTGGCCCCAACGCTTTAATTGCGTTACCAAACTCCAACATCTCTGCGTCTTCCCGTCGGGCTTTGTTGATGGTGTACTGCGCCTGGTCGCTCTGGTCGATCAGATGCTTCATCTGCATCACTTGGAGCATATTGGCGTTCTGCTGCTCCGGTGAGCGGATAAACGCATTGCCGATCTTCGCAGGGCTTTGCGTGTCGAGTATGCCAAAGTTGATGTTTGCCATGATTACCCCGGCAGCTGTCTATTGAGTTGGTTTTGGAAAAACGTGTTCATGGGGTTGGGCGCAAGGTAATTCGCAAACGCGTTGCCGACGTTGCCGTATGCCGATTGGTTGGCTTGCGCGGCGGTCAGCCCCGCGTTAGCTTGATTGCCTGCGGCGTTCATGCCGAGGTTGCCCACGTTGGTTGCGTAATTGCTTGAGGCCGCATTTTGCACGGCAGTAGCCGGTGGCCCATAGCCCGCCAAATTTCCTAACGCATTGCGCTGCGTGCCTAAGTCTTGGTTGTACCGATTGTAAGCGTTCGTGATATCTTCTTGACCCGCTTGCCCTGCGATGCCCAAAACGCCCCGCCGCATCGGCCCTGAATCAACAAGCCCCATAGAGGCCAGTTTATTAGTGTAGTCTTTTAACTTCTTATCTAAGCTAACTTGATAATACGGCGACTGTATGTAATCCTTATTAACGTCAAACGGTCGCACTAGAGAACCAAATCGTCCGGCAGCTTGATCTTCAGATGACCCCATAATGCTTTTTGTGTACGGGCCTAAAGCATTTACCCCTGCCTGGTAAAACGGTTGCGACCGCGACAACTGGTCTTGGTACATCTGCGTTTGGAGTTGCGTAGCGCGGTCAGCCGCACCCGCGCCAATGTTGGCCGCAGTCGTGGCGGCTTTGCCGATCTGGCTGGCCCCGTACAGCGAGGTGAGGCTGGAAATCCCCGCCGCGCCTAAGCCCATAAGCTGCTTTTCGGACAGGCCGGTAGCGGCCATAAGTTTTTGGAGCATCCCTAGTCCAGAGCCACCCGGCGCGCCAACGCCTGCATTGGCCGCAAACTCGTCTGCGCTCAATGCCCCCTCACCGCCAGCACCGGGGGCGTATCCGCCGCTAGGGGCTGGGGCCGGAAAACTTTGATAGTCGCCTAAGTCCGTGTAGCTAGGACTGCTACTCGGGAAACTTTGATAGTCACCTAAGTCCGTGTAGTCAGGACTGCTAGTTGGGAAACTCTGATAGTCTCCAAAGTCAAATTCTCCGGCCATATTGCCTCCTGTGTACGCGGGGCCAGCATTGGCCGCAAACTCTTGGGCTGATAATGCGTTCTCGCCGCCAGCACCGGGGTTGTACCCACCGCTAAAACCGCTATAGGCTCCAAGCGCGTTTGTTCCAGCACCAATTAGATCGCCTTGGCTTAGACTGTTTGCAGCATTTGCTGCCAGCAGAAACGGTTGCTGTGGGCCGGGAAACAGCGCGGCAATTTTAGCAAGCGGCCCGAGATCGCCAAGCAACCCGCCGCTGTCTTTTTCCTGCGTGGCTTGCCAGCGTTGGTTAGCCTGCTGTGCGCCTTGATCCACAAAGCCTTGCGTAGCTTGATTAAAACGCGATGGGTCTGCACCCCGCGCAGCCAACGCATCCGAGACCGCCCGTTGAGCAATAGCAGAGTAGTTGCTGCCCTCGGTGTAGCCGCTGTTGTACGCCGCCCGATGCGCGTCCCCAAACACTGGGACGGCAGCGGCCAGTTCTTCTTCGGACAACCCCGCCTGCTTCCCAAGCTGGCGAATCAACGCCGCAGTCGAGCCGATGTCGAAATTGCTCTGGTCGTATAGGCCAAGTACGTCTTCTAACGCTGCCATGTGTTGCTCCTATAGCCCCGACACTTGGCGACCGCTAGCACGCAGGGTCACGGACAATCCAAACCCTTGGATTGAGTCGCCGGATTCAAGTATATGCCCCACGACCTCTGGGCAAGTGTATGTCTCCCCCGCAGCAACACTGCGGGCGGAAATGATGGTGTTGGCTGCGCCGGGGCTTGAGCCGGTCGGCACAAGGTAGAGGGTCACCACCACCGCAGATCCGGTGGTGTTGCACAACGTAGACCGATCGATCAGCGTGGTCACGCCCGAGGAGATGTAGTACACCGCAGCGGTTGCGGTTAATTGGGATTCGGCTAAAACTGCCGGAGTAATCGCCATTAACTCATCCTTTGAGCGGAAATGTAGCCTTGCACGCCGGTAGTGATTGTAGCAACCCCGGCCAAAGCCACCAAGTAAACCGTGGCCGCAGACGCGAGCGTCACCCGCAGGTTAGGGATCGCCCCCGCCGCCGCGCCAGCCGTGACCGACCACGCGCCGGGGAACACAATGTAGTCTTTGCCTTCCGTGCCGGTGAAGGTTGCCGAGGTTTGGCTAATGCCCATCTTCATGTATGTGTTGGTGCCTGACATGGCGCTTTCGACCACCGCCGCTACGTTCCACGCCCCGGCCGTAAGAGCAATGGAAGTAAGGTCGCCTGCGGTGGTGGTGACCGTTTGCGCGGTGACAGAGGACGAAATGTGCGTGTCCGCAAGACCCGGCTGCGCGGGGATCATCATGGGCGGATCAGCGTCCAACCCGTCCCACCCCGGCACACCTACCGTTCCAGCAGCACCTGTGGCACCTGTGGCCCCTGTAGCGCCTGGGGGGCCGGGAGGGCCGGGGAAACCGTCATCGCCCGCATCGCCTTCTAATCCTATTGGCCCGGTCAGTCCTGTTGCCCCCGTAGCACCTGTGGCCCCGGTAGCACCCGTAGCGCCCTTTTCGCCGATCGCAGCGGCGGGTGCGTATTGGATGTCGGTCAGGCTGGTGACGTTCGTGCCGCCGCCGGTCAGGTTGAACAAGTTGGACAGAAAACGAAACCACTCCCGCGACACCAACCCGGTTTCAAGGTCTACAAACGGAACCCGAGGGGCCGGAATGTTGGTTGTGTTCGTTGTCACGCGCTTGTGCCCGAGGCTTGCAACTCTGCGCCAAGGATGGCGATCTTTACCGGGTCTGTTCCGCTGGCCTCGTAGACCCGATCCCGCAGCTTGAGCGTCATGCCCAACCGCCGCCAGATCACTCGTTCGCCAAACTCCCCGATCTTGCCCATTGTGCGGGCGTGGTAGTTCGACCAGGTGTGACCGCCATCGTCCGACCAGCGCAACGACACTTGCGGGTCGCTGCCTTGCCCGTTGTTCAGCCCAACGCCCGACTCACAATCCAACTGCAACATGTGCTGCGCCGTGCGCTTGAGGTTGTTTTGACCCGGCGAAATTGCCCGCCACGACCGCAGCCACTTTTGGATTTGGCTGTTATCGGCGTAGACATCAAGATCAAAGGCATACAGTTTTCCGTCTTCGTAGTCGCCAACAATAATCTCGTTATTGAACGACATCTGGCAGTTGCTGCGATGGCGCACAAACTCGCCGTTTTGAAACCCGGCGCGTTCGTGCCACGCTTGGGTGGACACGTCATACGCCCAAGTCTTGCCCGCCGTTGGGAACGACAACACATAGAATGCGTGTCCTTCCTGCTGGTAGGTGTAGCCAATAGCATCTGAAATAGTAGCGTAGTTCTGGATGGCAAACTCAATTGCATGGGTAGACACCCGTTCGCCGTTGTAGCCTTTGCCTCGGTAAACGATCCCGCGCCCCCGAGCGTCCGACCCGAGCCAGTACACTGTGTTGTCAAGTTTTGCTACCGAGTACGCGGCCGCGCAACCTAACTCCATAAATGCACCCTGAATACGCGCCATCGGGAAGTCTGCGTTCCCCGCGTCGTACCAGACCTCTATTGAGTTGTTACCGAATAGCCAGATCTCGCGGTGGTTGATGTTAAGCGCGACCACATTGTCCGGATAGCCCTCCGCGCTGGCAAAGTCCAACGGATCAACCGAAGTGCCGTCAAGCAGGCTGGTCACCCAAAACTTTTGAGTGTTTGGCTCGTTGAACACAAAGTAGCCGTCAAGGTAACCAACCGTCCCCGCGCCGGGAAAGTCAACGTCCGTGATCTGGGCAAACACCGCCGTGGATGTGTTGTAGATGTAACTTAAGGGGTTGCAAGCAATGAAGATCTGGGTGCCATTGTCAGCTATGCTGACGGGGCCGGTGCCAGACACCGTGCCGAGCAGAGTCGCCGTGTAGCTTGTGGTTAGACTGTAGAACTGACTTCCCGACACCACATAGGCCACGCCGTTGGTCACCCACAAGCCGCGAATAGGGCCGGTGCCAACGGTAGCCTGTAGCAACAAACCGGGGCAGCGCGATAGAAAACCGGGTTCCTTGCCCCCTTCAGGCACCGCCTCTGGGAACAGGTTGACCATGCGGTTGTCGGCCGCGTTGACCGACCGTGCAACATACGCTCCGCCAAGGATGGGCGTTTTCAAAGCGAGTCCTGATAAACCCACGCGGGGTTGTCGTCAATCCAAATGTCGGCAGCTAGGTGTTTCATTTTTGCTTGTCTGCTGGTGTAGACCACTTCTACTCCATCCACATGAATAGACTCACTCGGTGTTCGCATTGTGACAATCTTTATGTCGTGCTTTCGCGCTTTTGCCGCAACGATAAAACCATCCCATAGCACCGGGTCAACGGTGTACGTTTTATCGTAATCAAGCGCGATAAGCATCAATAGTTTCCAGAATAGATATTGAACCGCTGGCGGGTTGCCACGATGCTGTAAGGCAGGCTCATCACATCGTCGGGGTTGTTGATCCGCTTGATGTTGCGCTTGGAGGACATGGCAATCCGCTGCACTTGGGGCGGCGGCTCCACGCCAAACTCGGC
>Ga0304730_1003307_pt1 | contig 10934 bp, 10 predicted proteins | sample M_130628_MF_Meta_FD_190474 | JGI IMG/M metagenome (GOLD analysis project Ga0304730, IMG submission 190474) | Freshwater microbial communities from Lake Montjoie, Canada to study carbon cycling - M_130628_MF_MetaG (v2) (version 2) | ecosystem: Environmental > Aquatic > Freshwater > Lake | place...
ATAGCCTTGTCCGGCATAGGGGCCAAAGCGGCGGGGATCGACGCCCATCATGTCGATGGTCGGCTCGCCATCCACGATCCAGTGCGCGAGCTGCCAGCCTGCGCCGCCCGCAGCGGTGACGCCGAAGCTGTGGCCTTCGTTGAGCCAGAAATTCTTCAGACCCCAAGCCGGGCCAACGATGGGGCTGCCGTCAGGGGTATAGGCGATAGCGCCATTATAGACGCGCTTGACGCCAACCTCACCAAAGGCCGGGACGCGGGTGATGGCGGTTTCAATATGGGGGGCCAGACGGTCTAGGTCCTCTTGGAACAGCTCATATTCCGACTGTGGATCGGGACCATCGACATAGCAGACCGGCGCGCCGACCTCGTAGGGGCCAAGCAAAAGGCCGCCGGCCTCCTCGCGCATGTACCAAGAGCTGTCGCTCTCGCGCAGGACGCCCATTTCGGGCAGGCCAGCCGCCTTGCGGGCCTGAATGGCGGGGTGAGCCTCGGTGACGATATATTGGTGCTCGACCGGAATGACCGGCACATCCAGCCCGACCATCGCGCCCGTGCGGCGGGCAAAGTTGCCGGTCGCGGAAATGACGTGCTCGCAGGTGATGTCGCCCTGATCGGTCTGGACCAGCCATTCGCCATTGGGCTGCTGAACAATGCCGGTCACGGTGGTCTGGCGATAGATGGTCGCGCCGCGATCACGCGCGCCGCGCGCGAGGGCCTGGGTCAGGTCGGCAGGCTGGATATAGCCGTCAGCGGGATGCTGGATCGCGCCGAGCAGATCATCGGTCTCGCATAGGGGCCAGATGGCCTTGACCTCATCGGGGGTCAGGAACTTGACATCCACGCCGATGGTCTTGGCCACACCCGCATAATATTTGTACTCGTCCATCCGGTCCTTGGTCCGGGCCAGACGGATGTTGCTGACATTGCTAAAGCCGACCTTCAGATCGGTCTCGGCCTCAAGGGTGGGATAGAAGCCCACGGAATATTTGTGCATCTGGCCAACCGAATAGCTCAGATTGAACAGGGGTAGCAGGCCCGCCGCGTGCCAGGTCGAGCCAGAGGTCAGTTCTTTGCGTTCGATCAGAACCACATCGCTCCAGCCCAGCTTGGCCAGATGATAGAGGGTGCTGACACCAACGACTCCGCCGCCAATGACGACCGCACGCGCGTGAGTTTTCATGAAAAGATCCTGCTGGAAGACATATGCGCCGCAAAAGCCGCGCAATTTTTGACCTTAGGGGGTTGAGACGCAGAGCCAAGAGAATAGACGCGCCGCTTAGATGGAACAAACACGACTTTGGCAAGTCCGCCCCTTGGCCATCACTTCAGGGCATAGATTAGCCCGCTCGCCGCGCCAATTCCCTTTTGGCGTTCCAGATCGCGTCCTGATCCATGTCAGTTTGGCGCGCCATCCAGTTCAAATAGTCTTGCGGCGCATCGCTCCAGGCCATGCCGCGATGTTTGCCAAAGGGGATGTTCGGCATCAGTTTCGGTTCGCGCGTCCAAGCGATCATCTCCTCGACCGTGGCCAGCGGCATCATGGCGGCGAGCAGGTTGGCCGTCACCCACGCATCGGGTCCCGCCCGGTGCGGCGGCATGGCGTGTTCGGCGGGAAGCTTCAGGCCCAGCCAATAGCGCAGAACCTGATTGGTATGGCGCGGCGCATCGGGCCAGATCCTTAGCGCGACCTTATAGGTACAGATCCACGGCAGAGCGTCTGTAAGGGTCGGCGTGATAAACTGCTGTTCGAAGGCGCTGTTGTGGGCAACGAGCACATCAGGGGTCTCACCGCCCCATATGGCCTTGCGCAAAAGCGCGTCCGTGCAGACCGGCGTTTCTGGCGGAAAGTCGTCCTCGGTGATGTGATGCACGGCCATGGTCTCAGGCGGAATGCCATGTAAAGGCCGATAGAGCCGGGCCATCGCCCGCTCAACGCGGTAAGCGCTGCCCTCTGCCACCAGATCAGCACGGCCAAATTCGATGATTTCGGCTGGCGGCTCGGTGCCAGTGGTTTCTAGATCAATGACGCGCAATCGAACCAAGACAGGCTCCCGATACCAATTTCACCACCGAGTCTGTTCGGCCGTACACGATAGTATGAGCTATTTTTGAAATGTCCCGCCCCCTTATCCCTGAGGCTGCCCCCCCCAAGACAGGGCGAGGCGTCGCGGGTGCGGCAAAGAAACAGGCCGTGTGGTACGGGTTCTGGCTAGCGTAGTTCAAACGTCTGTTTTAAAGTCCGACGCAGGTGATGGAAAAAGGAACAAAGCAGTGAACAAACCTCTTGGACGGGCCGGGACGGCCTTTGGTTTCAATCCTAACGACGATCTCAATGATCTGAGAATTTCTGAAGCCGCTGTTCCTCTGTTGGAACATGTGAAGCGCTTCATCGCTGAGACGGTCGAGCCGATGTCGGTCGAGTTTCACCGCCTGGGTGAAGGCCGCGCCGATCGCTGGAGCTATGCACCTGGCCAGCTCGAAGTGCTGGAAGCTGCCAAGGACAAGGCCAAGGCTGAAGGTCTGTGGAACTTCTTCCTGCCTGACGCCGAAACCGGCGAGGGCCTGAAGAACCTCGACTATGCCTATATCGCCGTTGAGCTGGGCAAGAACTCGCTGGCCTCCGAGACCATGAACTGCTCGGCACCCGACACCGGCAATATGGAAGTGTTGGAACGGGTCGGCACGCCAGCCCAAAAGGAAAAGTGGCTGAAGCCCTTGCTGAGCGGCGAAATCCGTTCGGCCTTCGCCATGACCGAGCCAAACCGCGCCTCGTCGGACGCTAAGAATGTCGGCATGACTGCCGTCCTCGAAGGCGACGAATGGGTCATGAACGGCGAGAAGTTCTACATCTCCGGCGCTGGCGATCCGCGCTGTAAGATCATGATCACCATGGTCAAGACCAGCCCGGACGCCGCCCCGCACAAGCAGCAGTCGCAGATCCTCGTGCCCATCGACACCCCGGGCGTCAAGATCCTCGGCCCCATGCACGTGTTTGGTGAAGACGATGCGCCGCACGGCCACATGCACATCCTGTTCGACAATGTACGCGTGCCCAAAGAGAACATGTTGCTCGGCGAAGGCCGCGGCTTCGAGATCTCGCAACTGCGCCTTGGCCCTGGCCGTATTCACCACTGCATGCGCTCGATCGGTCAAGCCGAACGGGCTCTGGACCTGATGGTTCAGCGCGGCGTGTCGCGCGAAGCCTTCGGTCGCAAGCTGGCCTATCTGGGCGGCAACGTCGAGATCATCTCCCGCGCGCGGATCGACATCGAAGCCATGCGCCTGATGGTCCTCAAGGCCGCCAAGGCCATGGACGTGCTCGGCAATCGTGAAGCGCGCATCTGGGTTCACATGGTCAAGGCCATGGTGCCTGAGCGGGTTTGCCAGATTATCGATCAGGCCATGCAGATGCACGGCGCAACCGGCGTGTCGCAATGGACGCCCCTGTCGCGCATGTATGCGGGCCAGCGCACCTTGCGCATCGCTGACGGTCCGGACGAGGTCCACCACCTGGTGGTCGGTCGTAACGAGATCCGCCAGTATGAAGGTGGGACTGAAGACTCCACCTCCGGCGTCGTCTGGCGCAACTAGGCTTGAAAAATCAGGCCGCCCGAGCAACGACCGCTCGGGCGGCTTTTTTCTAGGCGCTGCCCTCCCCGTCTGCTGGGGCCGTCAGGGTGCGCGTGATCCGATCTAAAACGGGATAGGTTCTAAGTGACACATACGGGTCTTGAATTCGCGGGTTTTGAGTCCGCCGATACGGTTAGCGCGCGCCTCGCGTCCGTCGGCTATATCTCCACAGCGTCGATCTCCACCGCCGTCTATCTGGCCCATCATCTGCGCAAGCCGATCCTGATCGAAGGCCCGGCTGGCGTCGGCAAGACCGATCTGGCCCGGTCCCTCGCTCAGTCCATGGAATTTCCGCTCCTGCGCATGCAGTGCTATGAGGGCCTCGACGAGAGCAAAGCCCTCTATGAGTGGAAATATGGCAAGCAACTGCTTTACACCCAGATCCTCAAGGAAAAGATCCATCACCTGATCGGCGATGCCGACGGTCTGGACGAATCCTTCAAGAAGCTCGCAGGCTTCCAAGACCTGTTCTTCTCACGCGAATTCCTCGAGCCTCGCCCCCTGCTCAAGGCGATGGAACAGGCTGGCGGCTCGGTCTTGCTGATCGACGAGATCGACAAGTCCGACGAAGAGTTTGAGGCCCTGCTGCTCGAAGTCCTGTCCGACTATCAGGTCACCGTGCCCGAAATCGGCACCATCGAGGCCATCGTGCCGCCGTTGGTCATCCTGACCTCAAACAATACCCGCGAGCTCGGCGACGCGCTCAAGCGCCGCTGCCTGCACCTGCATATCGACTTCCCCAATGCCGACCTCGAGGCCCGGATCGTGCGCTCGCGCGTACCGGACATTTCCGAGCGTTTGCTGGCGCAACTGGTGGCCTTCATCCAGTTGGTGCGGGACGAGAATATCCGCAAGCTGCCCTCGATCAGCGAGACCATCGACTGGGCCAAGACCTTGCTGCTGCTTCATGCGGACAGCCTTGATCCGGTGATGGTGCGCAACACGCTGAACGTGATCCTCAAGCGCCAGACCGACATTGCTGAGGTCAATAGCCAGGTCGATCAACTGGTGCGCAAGGTCCTAACCGAGCAGGCTGAATCGGCCTGATGGAGCGCACGCTCACCAACTATATCCGGGCCCTGCGCACCGCAGGCGCTGGCGTTTCGACGACCGAAGCCATTGATGCGGCGCGGGCGCTGGAGCTTGTCGGCTATCAGGACCGTGGGCTGCTGAAAATGTCTCTAGCCGCGGTTCTGGCCAAGTCGCAGGAGGAAGAGGTCCTGCATGACCGCCTGTTCGACCTCTATTTCAGCTATGCCGAGACCAAGCCGCCGCGTCAAAACCAGCATCAGAACGAGGATCAAGAAGACAGCGACAGCGCCTCTGACGGATCGGAGACTGACTCCGAAGGCCAAGAGTCCAACGGCCAACCGTCCAATGGCCAAAAACAGCCCGGCTCCGGCCAAGGCGGCGGAAGTGGTCAGGACAAGAGCGGAGAGGCGGGCGAGGATGCGCCGCTAGACCTGCTGGAACTGGCCCAATCGGGCGATGCCACCCGCATGGCGATGGCGATGGCTAAGGCCGGTGCCCGCGCCGATGTCGACCAGATCCGCTTTGCCACCCAAGTGCCCTATTTCGTCCGCCGGATGCTTGAAGAGCTCGGCGCCGAAAAGCTCGACAAGCAGCTTATGGACGCGCTGGATGAACGGACCGAAGAGGGCACCGCCCGCGCCGAGGCCCTGATCGAAGCGCGCAGCACCCTGATGCGCAATGCCCGCGCCTATGTCGAAGCCCGGTTCGAGGTCTTTGGCCGCTCGGCCAGCGAAGCCTTCATGAACGAGGTGATGATGGACCGCGCTCTTGGGGCCCTGACCAAGAGCGATATGGAGCGGATGAAACCCATCATCGCCAAGATGGCCAAGAAACTGGCCGCCAAACATGCCCGTCGCCGCAAGGTGCGCAATCGTGGCCAGCTCGACCTACGCCGCACCCTGCGCGCCAATGCCGGTAATGACGGTGTGCCCTTTGATGTGATCTGGAAGACCAAGCGTAAGGACAAGCCCAAGATCGTCACCATCTGTGACGTGTCCGGCTCGGTCGCCCGCTATGTGCGGTTCCTGCTGCTGGTGCTCTATGCCCTGCGCGAGAAGGTCACGGACCTAGAGACCTTCTGCTTTTCCAGCCACCTAGTCGATGTGAACCATGATCTGGAATCCCTGCCCTTTGATGCCGCGATGGACAAGATCCTGCGCGAGGTCGGCAATGGCAGCACCGACTATGGCCGCGCCTTTACCGATCTGAGCCGCCAATATGACAGCACCATCGACAAGCGCACGACCGTTCTGATCCTCGGCGATGGCCGCAACAACAATGGCGATCCGGCCATGGGCATTTTCCAAGACATCGCCGCCAAGGCCAAGCGGGTCATCTGGCTCTGCCCCGAACATCCCGCCAGCTGGGGTTCAGGCGACAGCGCCCTGCTGCAATATAAGCCCTTCTGCTCCAGCCTAACCCACTGCTCGACCGTGGCCGATCTGGAACATGCCCTTGATGACGTGCTGCTGGCCTATGGCTAGGCTTCGGTCTGTTTCAGCGCGCCGCTGGCCATCAGTCCGACCAGGTACATCCCGGCTAAAAAGCTGTTGGGCACGGCATTGAGGCCAAAGCCGGTGGCGATGGACAGGCTGCTGTCAATGACAAACCAGGTGACCATGCCCGCTGTGATGGCGTGCCACAGCGGACGGCCCGCCGGACCCATCCCGCTGGCCGCACGGACCAGAACATAGAGGGTCGCGGCCCAGCCGAGCGACACCCCACCCATGACGGCCAGGCTGAACCTCAAGACGGGGGTGAAGGTGAGATCGCCCGGTCCATGTAGGCCTGCCAGCACGAGGCGGACCGGCGCGCTGGTCGCCTCAAAGGCACCGCCCGCCAAGACCAGACCGAACAGGCCAATCGAGGCCACCCAGATGATGAAATAGGACCGCCAGAATTGGGTCATGGTGATTTCCTCCCGCTTTTCCTCTCAATCACGCCCATTCCCGCCTCTGGTCAATTACCTTTCAGGTCATTGAATGGGATCAGCGGGTGGGGGATAGTTTGATCCGAACCGCAAAGGACCAGCCGCCCATGTCGATATCGGACACACGTCCAGACGCCGAGACGGGCTTTGCGCGTCTGCTGCGCGATTGGCGACTAAAACGGCGCCTGTCACAGCTTGATCTGGCGCTCAATTCCGGCGTTTCACAGCGCCATGTCAGTTTCTTGGAGTCAGGCCGCGCCAATCCAAGCCGGGCCATGATCTTGCAACTCAGTGAGACGCTCGATGTGCCCTTGCGCGACCGCAATGATTGGCTGACAGCGGCTGGCTTCGCGCCCATCTTTCGCCATCGCGCCTTGGATGATCCCCAGATGGATCAGGTCATGAATGCCGTGCGCATGATGCTCAAGGTCCATGAGCCCTATCCCGCCGTTGCGCTTGATCGGGCATGGAATGTGCGGATGTCGAACGGGCCCTTTGATCGGCTCGGCGCCATGTTGGGCGACGATATCTGGGACCGGGTCGGCGGCGGTGAGCGTAATCTGATGCGGCTGTTCTTTCATCCGCAGGGCATCCGGCCCTTAATCACCAACTGGTCCGCCGTGGGACCCCTGATGTGGCGACGGGCGCAGCGCGAGGCTGAAGCCTTGGCTGGGGCCGAGATGAAGGCCGTTTTGGAGGATCTCGCGCCGCTGCAGGACACGCACATCTTGTGGTCCGCCGCCGACACGGCGCTCCTGCCGGTCATGCCCTTCACCCTGCAGATCGAGGCTGTGAAGATTTCGATATTCGCGGTCGTCGCGACTTTTGGCACGGCGCAGGATGTCACGGCGGATGAGTTGCGGATCGAAACCCTATTTCCCGCCGACGCCGACACCGAAGCCCTGTTTCGCAGCACAGACGCCCAGGACGCTTGATAACCTTTCAGGTCGTTGCGAGCGCGCCAAAAGACCCTAACAATCGGCCAACAGAACCAATCAGGAGCCCGATATGTCCTCAACGCCCCTCCAAATTGTCCGCCAGTTCATGACGCTCATGGAGCCCTTGAACTATGATGAGGCGCTCAAGCTCGTCTCCGCCACCTGCGAATATACCAATCCTCCGCCGATCGGCACCGTCCATGGCCCTGCCGGTGTGCGGGCGGTGCTCGAACCCTTCTTTGGCCCGACCAAGGAAAATGAGTTTCGGGTCCTGCGCGAGGTTGCAGACGGTCCGGTTGTCATCCTGGAACGCCTAGACCGGCACCTGTTCGGTGACAAGTGGGTCGAGCTTCCCGTCACCGGCGTCTACGAGGTCCATGACGGCCTGATCACCTATTGGCGCGACTATTACGACTCCCCAACCATCCTATCGCAACTGCCCGCCGCCTAGGGCAACGCTACCATGACCCAAGCCTTCCATAGGTTCTGGCTGAAAGTCACAGCCATCATCATTGGCGCCTTTGGCCCAGTCTTTTCACTCGGAACCATGAGCGCGACCAGCGCACCGGCGCGCTGGACCCTCGATCTGCTGGGGTGGAGGTTGGATCATCCGTCGCGCTATGACGCCCCCAACACGCAGTTTCTGTCGGCTCTTACCGGCGGGTTTCTGCTCGGGTGGGGTGTGACGATCTGGTGCCTGTCGATTTGGGTCTATGACGCGGCCCCCGAAGGCGTCAGGCGCAGCGTTCTAGCCGGCACCTTGGCTTGGTTCTGCCTCGATAGCATTGGGTCCATCGCTTCGGGCAATCCCACCAACGCGGCCTTTAACGTGCTGGTTCTTTTGATCGCGGTTGGCCCTCTGTGGCGGCCAGCGAAAGATCAGACCTAGCTTGGGTCCACCGTCACGCGGCGCATGTGGCGGCGCTGACCGGGATAGTCGTTGAGGGCATAGTGCCAGACTGAGCGATTGTCCCAGAAGGCCACCGATCCGGGCGTCCAGGCAAAGCGGCAGGTGCGGGCCTCTTGGCGGCAATGGTCAAACAGGAAATCGAGCAGGGGCTTGCTCTCACGCGCACTCCAGCCCTCGAACCGCATCGTAAAGGCCGGATTGACATAGAGCGCCTTGCGGCCATTTTCGGGATGGGTCAGGACGACGGGGTGGATAAATTCCCCGACAGCGCCCTCGGCCTCGACCACGGACATGGAACCGCGCTTCTGGGCCGAATGACCAGCCGCAGAATATTCACGGCCCGCTGAGTGGACGGCATTCAGCCCCTCTAACGTCGCCTTTAGACCCGGCGTCAAGGCGTCATAGGCGGCGGCTTGGCTGGCAAAGAGGGTGTCTCCGCCCCACTCCGGAATCTCGATGGCATAGAGGATCGAGCCGATGGCTGGGCGCTCGAGGAAGCTCGTATCCGAATGCCAGCCCCCGCCGAAATTGGTCTTGTCTGCTGGCTCCTTGATGATTTCCATCACCTCAGGATGATCGGCCATCCCCGCCACATAGGGATGGATATTTAAGGGACCAAAGCGCTTGCCAAAGTCCACCTGCTGCGCGGGCGTTAGCGTCTGGTCGCGAAAGAAGATGACCTGATGCTCGACCAAGGCCGCGCGGATCTGGGCAATGACGCCGTCCGAAAGGTTCGCCGAAAGATCGACGCCCGAAAGCTCCGCACCGAGGGTCCCGGAGACCTTGCGGATGGACAGGGAAGTATCAGCCATAGTCATTTCCTCACTCAATTGCCCTGACCCTTGCCTCGAAACGCTGCCATGGCAAGGTCGAATTATCGCAGCGAACGGCTTGCCCAGCCGCCCTATCCCGGCTCTACTAACGGTTCAAAGATGAGGCCACAACGGCCCGACCGCGAGGAAACACCGGAATGACCGACGCCGTAGCGACGACGCCAGAGCCAAATTCTGTGCCCGCCGAAGCTCTAGACCATGAACCCCTATCGCCCGCCTATCGCCGCTATGCGCTTGGCGTGTTGCTGGCCATCTACACGCTAAACTTCTTAGACCGCCAGGTGATCAATATCTTGGCCGAGCCGATCAAGAAGGATCTGCATCTGGCCGATTGGCAATTGGGCATGATGACGGGCCTAGCCTTTGCGCTCTTCTACACAGTCCTGATGCTGCCCATCGCGCGATTGGCCGAACGCGGACATCGGCCTTGGATCATTGCCAGTGCTACCGCGATCTGGAGCCTGTTCACCGTCCTATGCGGTATGAGCCAAACCTTTTTGCAGCTGTTCCTGGCCCGGATCGGGGTCGGTATCGGTGAGGCGGGCTGCAGTCCGCCGGCCCACTCTCTGATCAGCGACTATGTCCCCAAATCCATGCGCTCCTCGGCCCTTGCCTTCTATTCGGTGGGAACGCCGCTGGGCAGCTTGCTGGGTATGGTGATGGGTGGCTTGGCGGCTGATGCCTTCGGATGGCGCGCAGCCTTCCTGATCGCTGGAGCACCGGGCCTGATCATGGCCTGCGTCGCCGCCATCACTCTGGTCGAGCCCAGGGTGAAGAAACCCTCGGTCGAGAATAGCCCCAGCGTCGGCGCGGCCCTTCGCGAAATTTCGGGTAAAAAGACCTTCTGGCTGATCGCCTTCGGGGCCGGGTTCATGGCCTTTCAAGGCTATGGCCACCAAGCCTTCGCGGCCTCGTTCTTCCTGCGTAACCATGGCGAAGAACTGGCGCAGCTCTCCGCGCAGTTCGGCCTCAAGCCCACCGGCCTGATCGGGATTGGCATGGGTCTGGTCACCGGCATTGGCGGCATTGTCGGAACCGTGCTGGGCGGCAAGCTGGCGGATAAGCTTGGCGCAACAGACCTGCGCCATCAGATGGCCATTCCCGCTCTCGGCGCACTGATTGGCTGGCCTATCTACATCATTGCCATGTTGCAGGGCTCAGCGGCGGCGGCACTCGTGATGCTGCTGCTTCCGACCCTGCTCAACACCCTGTGGTACGGCCCCGCCTATGCCTCGTCGCAGAGTCTGGTATCGCCGCGCACCCGCGCGACCGCCGCTGCCATCACCCTGTTCGTGGCCAATCTGGTCGGCCTCGGTTGCGGCCCCCTGTTTGTCGGCATCCTATCAGACACCCTGTCGGGACCCATGGGTATGGGCTCAGCTCTGGGCGTCAAATGGGCACTGCTGATCGGATCCTTAGGCCTATTGGTCGCCGGTGCCCTGTTCTGGATGGCCCGCGCCTCCATCCGCGAAGATACGGTCAGCTAGGGCAGCGATTGGTATAAAAAAGGGGAGATGGACCAACCATCTCCCCCTCTTCATTTCAAACCTTAGCGGTGAGTGGCCCTAGAGCCCCAGAACCGCCTTGGCCATGATGTTGCGCTGAATCTCGTTGGAGCCGCCGAAGATCGAGGTCTTGCGCATGTTGAAATAGCCGGGC
>Ga0304730_1003308_pt1 | contig 10934 bp, 12 predicted proteins | sample M_130628_MF_Meta_FD_190474 | JGI IMG/M metagenome (GOLD analysis project Ga0304730, IMG submission 190474) | Freshwater microbial communities from Lake Montjoie, Canada to study carbon cycling - M_130628_MF_MetaG (v2) (version 2) | ecosystem: Environmental > Aquatic > Freshwater > Lake | place...
AACTGATCTATTAGGTGATCAAGTTGATTATGTTGTCAGATATCAAGGCGGAAATAACGCCGGTCACACAGTTGTAATTGGTGATCAAAAGTACGCACTTCACTTACTACCTTCCGGAATTCTCTCTCCAAATGTTGTACCAGTTATTGGCAATGGCGTTGTAATAGACCCAGCTGTATTACTTGAAGAGATCAAAGGATTAAATGAGCGAGGTATTAATACCTCAAAACTTAAGATCTCAACTAACGCCCACCTCATTACGCCATATCACCGCACCATCGATAAAGTCTCTGAGAGATTTTTAGGTAAATCAAAGATTGGCACTACCGGACGCGGCATAGGACCGGCATATGCTGACAAGATAAATCGAATAGGTATTCGTGTGCAGGATCTATTTGATCCTTCCATTTTAAAACAAAAGATTGAAGCAGCCCTGCACGATAAGAATCAGATCCTTATTAAGGTTTTTAATCGCAAAGGTATTACCGTTGATGAGGTTTTATCTGAGTACCTTGGTTATGCCGAAGTTTTAAAGCCATATGTGGCAGATACTGCTTTGTTATTAGATCAAGCGTTAAAGGCTGGTAAGAATGTATTACTTGAGGGAAGCCAAGGAACATTATTAGATGTTGATCATGGTACTTATCCCTTTGTTACATCCTCTAATCCAACTGCAGGTGGAGCCTCTACTGGATCTGGAATTGGTCCAACAAAGATCACTCGCGTAATTGGAATTCTTAAGGCGTATACAACCCGTGTTGGAAGTGGTCCATTTCCAACAGAGTTATTTGACGCAGATGGTGAAGCACTTAGAAAAATTGGTGGCGAAGTTGGTGTTACCACCGGACGCAACAGACGATGTGGTTGGTTTGACGCACCCATTGCAAGGTATGCGGTGCGGGTTAACGGCCTAACAGATTTCTTCCTAACAAAACTTGATGTTTTAACTGGCTGGGAGAAGATTCCAGTTTGTGTTGCATATGATGTTGATGGCGCACGTGTTGAAGAGCTACCAGCATCTCAATCTGATTTTCATCATGCAAAGCCAATATATGAATACCTACCTGGCTGGAGTGAGGATATTTCAAAGGCTAAATCAATTAATGATCTTCCAAAAAATGCTAAAGCCTACGTAGAGTTTTTAGAAAAGATATCAGGTGCGCCAATATCTGCAATTGGGGTTGGCCCAGGAAGAGATGAGACAATTGTGGTTAGGGACCTAATCAAATGAGTATCACGCCAAATGTTTTAGCAACAAGGTATGCAACTAGTGAGATGGTGGCAATTTTTGATCCAATAAATAAAATCATTACAGAGCGTAAGTTTTGGATCACAATATTAAAACTACAGAAAAAAGCTGGACTACCAATCACAGATGCTGATATTTCATCTTATGAAAAGGTTATAGATAAGGTTGATTTAGCCTCAATTGAAAGAAGAGAAAAAATATCCCGCCATGATGTTAAGGCGCGAATCGAAGAGTTTAACTCTTTAGCAGGAGTTGAGAAGATTCATATTGGTTTAACTAGCCGGGATTTAACTGAAAATATTGAGCTAATTCAAATACGTGATGGTTTAAATTTAATTAGAAAAAGATGCCTAGAAACATTATTTCTACTTGAGAAAAACATAAGCAAGTATGAAAAAACTTATATGGTAGGCAGAAGTCATAATGTGGCAGCTCAAGTAACAACTCTAGGTAAGAGATTTGCTACCTGCGGTGAAGAGTTACTGTTTTCATTAACTGCGCTTAATGAATTAATTAATCGATTACCACTTCGAGGTCTTAAAGGACCAGTTGGAACCGGACAAGATGGTATTTCATCCCTTGGCTCAGCAAAAAATTTAACAAATATGGAAGAAGCTATTGCTTTTGAGTTTGGTTTTGAAAATACTTTAACTAGTGTTGGCCAGATCTATCCAAGGTCAATTGATTTTGAAGTTGTAACTAAGTTATTACAGATAGCATCGGCTCCATCATCGTTTGCAACTTCAATTAGATTAATGGCAGGTGCTGGCTTAGTTAGTGAAGGATTTAAGCAAGGACAAGTTGGTTCCTCTGCTATGCCACATAAAATGAATTCAAGATCATCTGAGCGAATAAATGGCATGGCAGTTCTTCTTCGTGGTTACGCTGGTATGGCAGCAGATCTAGCGGGGGATCAATGGAATGAAGGAGATGTCTCTTGCTCTGTAGTTAGAAGAGTTGTTATTCCAGATGCTTTCTATGTTGCAGATGGCCTACTTCACACCTTTATGACCATCCTTACTGAGTTTGGCATTTTTGAAGATAATATAAATAAAGAATTATCTGAGCAGTTACCATTTTTAACTACAACACAGATATTAATGGCATGTGTTAAGGCTGGAATGGGCAGAGAAATTGCCCATGAAATGATTAAAAAACATGCCACTACAAATACTGCCAGTAACTTCTTTACCGCATTAACTAGTGAAAAAGACTTTCCGCTCTCACTCGCGCAACTAAACGACCTAGTTAAAAACCCAGCAGGGTTTGCTGGAAGCGCCCTTGAGCAATCACAAAAAGTTGGCGAATCAATTAATAAAGTAACAAAGGGTGAGGTAAGTAAGGTTGATCTAAAGCCTTTGATTTAAGCACGACTAACTACCGTTAAGTACCTTTTTTTAATAAATTTAGCCAATTCACAGGCAATTCACTTAAGTTTAGGGTAGACAGAGCGCTTATAGAGGTTATTCTTAGCATCTAAAGCCAAAATGAAAGTAGGATTTAAAATGGTTAAAACTTCAAATAAAGTAAGAGCATCAGTACTTGCGGCTACATTTGGCCTATTTCTTGCCACTACCTCTTTTGCTACCACTTCAAGTGCAGCAACTATTAAAAACGGGGTTGCATGTAAGAAGATTGGCCAAAAAACTAAATCTGCTGGTAAAACTTACTATTGTGAAAAAAATCCTTATGTAACTCCCACTAAGAATACCTGGACGCTTGCTGCTTGCCTGGACGCTAATGATCTATACATTGAGGCTAAAGACCAGTACGAGATCTTTAAGGATATTTTATCCTCAGCACCAGATGGTTTAGCTGAGCTAGCTAATCTGCAAAAGAGTACGAACTCTCTAGTTGTCTTAATGAAGACAAAGGTTTGTAAAAAAGGAGCATAACTTTTAATTATTGGGTTACATTCTGTGACTAAAGATCCACAGATCACAGCTACTGTTAAAGAGATACTGGATTTAATTAAAGGTATCTCACCTGGAAAATCTGTTGAGTTAAGAGTGCCACCCTACGGCGCGATTCAATGTGTAGCAGGTAGTAATCATCGAAGAGGCACACCGCCTAATACAGTTGAGATGAGTGGGCAAACTTTAGTCAGGCTGATAAATGAGCCATCTCTTTGGAGTTCTCTCTGTGAGTCAAGTGAGGTAAGGGCTTCAGGTTTACTTAGTGATTTATCTAGTGTTTTCACTCAGGCAGCGGTGCAATATAGAGTCTGATCTTCGTGATTTGGCATAAAGCGGGGGTAATTGGTTAATCTTCACCCTACGACAGAAAAGATATTGTAAGGAGGCCTATCCATGGGACGCGGCCGTTCAAAAGCTAAACAAACTAAGGTTGCTAGGGATCTTAAGTATTCAAATCAAGATATGGATCTAGAAAGTTTGGCAAAAGAGTTACATGGTGAAATTGATTCAGACAATAAAGATAAAGACAATTACTTAAACATTAAAGACGATAACAAAAATTAGTTTTATTTAGATTAAAGTAATAACAGTTATTCTGTAATACGTTTTACCTTAATAGTTCTTGTTCCCATAACTTTCCATAGTGGACCATGCATTCCAATTCTTTGGTTGAGAGTAAAATGTTTTTGGTACTCAATATTCAGTTCTTTTTCTAAATCATAAACTGTCCCACTATTCTCGCGAAACAAGTCTAATTTCTCGATAACTTTAAAGTTTTTGAAATTATCTATATTTGAATAATAATCGTCAATAATACTTAATTTAACAGAATTTACTATTGTCAGTAAATCTGCTGGATTGACTGGATATTGGTACTTACTGTACAAACGAAATAATTTCCATAATTTATGCAATTTAGTTTTTATAAAATTTCTACATTGAAATGAATAGCTTTTATCTCTATATAAATAATTACGAAAATGGCCATCATCATAACTTATATAAGCGGCCCCATCTTTTTTTAAAATTCTTGCGATTTCACTGAAAAACATTTGCTTGTTCCATACATGCTCAAGAACCGCAAAACTAAAAACTAAATCTTGGCTCTCATTTTCAATATTTTTAGTGCTGTCAATAAAAATAACATTTTTACCCTTAATTTTAGCTTTTGCGATTCCAAGTTCACTTTTGTCAGGTTCAAAAAAAGTTAAATTTAAATTTGGGAATTTTGATAATACCGAAACCCATCTATCGCCTTTACCACCGCCTAAATCAGAAACTGAGTCGGTATTTTTTATAAATCTGAGTAATGAATCTTTATCACCAGAAATTAACATTTATACATCTCTCCTTGGCAAAACCAATAAACAATAATGTAGTATAGCAAAACTATACATCATTACATTGGTTGTTGATTTATGGAGTATACAAATTTATCTGAGTTAACTTAATTCAGAACTTCCAATAAAGATATAAATGTGTAAGGATATGTCCATGAAAGTATTGCTTACAGGTGCGGCGGGCTTCTTAGGTTCACACTTGTCAATGAAACTTATTGAGCAAAAACATGAAGTAATCGCGATTGATGACCTATCGACAGGCTCTATAAAAAATATCAAACATTTAATAAATGATCCAAATTATTCATTTATTGAGCATGATGTTAGAATTCCTTATCAGGTAAAGGTTGACGCAATACTAAATTTTGCATGCCCGGCATCTCCGGTTAATTATCAAAAAGATCCAGTTCGGACAATCGAAACTAATTTCTTAGGGATGATTAACTTACTTCACCTAGCTAATGAGACTGGAGCTAGAATAATTCAAGCATCAACTAGTGAAATATATGGAGATCCAACTCAGTCGCCACAAAAAGAAAGCTACTGGGGAAATGTAAATCCAATAGGAATTAGGTCTTGTTATGATGAAGGTAAGCGGGCTGCTGAAACTTTATGTTTTGATTACAAACGTCAGCATAATTTAGACACAAGAGTAATTCGAATTTTTAATACCTATGGCCCAAATATGGCAATTGGTGACGGCAGAGTAGTTAGTAATTTTATTGTGCAAGCACTTAGAAATGAGCCCATAAATATTTATGGTGATGGAAAACAAACTAGATCTTTTTGTTACGTTTCAGATTTGGTGGAAGGTATCTATAAATTGTTGCAGTTAGATAAAAATCCTGAAACTCCAATTAACCTTGGAAACCCAAATGAATTTACGATTCTAGAGTTGGCTAAGATTGTAATTGAGACAACCAATTCAAAGAGTGAAATAGTAAATAATCCACTTCCACTAGATGATCCCAAACAACGATGCCCAGATATTTCTCTAGCAAAATCAACTCTTAACTGGAAACCCACAATTGAACTAAGAGAAGGTATTGAAAAAACTGCATCATATTTCAAGCAAATCATATGATTAGTAATAAAGTAACCCACTTAATAACAACAATAGAGCGAGGGGGCGCTGAAAAGCAGTTATTAACTTTAGCTAGTGAACAAGTTCAATCTGGATTAAAAGTTGAGGTATTTTTTCTTAAAGGAAAGTCAGATTTAAAAAGTGAGTTTGAATCATTAGGAGTTAAAGTAAATAATCTTCTTGTTGGAAAAAGCTTTTTAAAGCAAATCTTTCTATTATCGAAGCATTTAAGAAAAAATCCATCACCTGTCCACGCTCACCTACCAAAGTCTGAGCTACTTGCTGCAGTAGTTATTGCAAAAAAATATTTTGTTTTTTCTCGTCATAACGCTGAACCGTTTTGGCCAAGTGGTCCACGAATTATTTCCAACTTACTTTCAAAATATGTTTGTAAAAGAGCCTCACAGGGTATTGCAATATCAAATGCGGTCAAAAGCTATTTGATTAAAAGAGGTGAGATTCCAAATGGCTATAAAATTGATGTAGTTTATTACGGGTATCAAAAAGATATTTCAACTAACTCGGTAAGCTCAAATTTTATAACAAATTTAATAAATGGTCATAGTTCAAATTATAAAATTGGCACAATTGGAAGATTAGTTCCTCAAAAAGATTACCCCACATTATTAGGCGCTTTTTCTAATGTTTTAAAAAGTCTGCCTAATGCAGATCTATATATAGTTGGCGAGGGTTATTTACAAAAAGATTTAATTGAATTGAGTAAGTCACTAGGTATCGACGGTAAGGTTCATTGGTTAGGTAAGACGGAGTACATTAAAGAATTTTTATCAAAAATTGATTTATTTATTTTACCGAGTAAGTATGAAGGATTTGGACTTGTTTTGTTAGAGGCTATGGTTGCAAAGAAACCGATAATTGCAGCAAATAACTCAGCAATTCCTGAAGTATTAGGTAAATCATATGAAGGTCTTTTTTTAACTGGGGATGTGAATGCACTAGCACAACAGATTGAAACTGCAATTAGTGATTACAGTTTTCCAGATAGATTAGTTAAATCTTACGTAAGTCAGCTTAGTCTGTTTGACCCAAGTGAAATGAATATAAATATTAAAAATGTCTACTCAAACGCTGGTTTTTAGCCTTAAGCTAGTTATCAATTAGAATATATCTATGCGCCCAACCCCATATGTTGCATCCCTTCGAATCTATGAACCGATAGAATCATTCCAGGCAGCTGATCAATTACGTTGGTCACAGATTGTTATTACTTCACCAACTAGTTGGGATGAACAAAAAAGAGCACTAACTAGAACAATAAATAACGAACCACCTTCTTTAAAGCTAGATGGAGCACACGTTTTAGATCATGAAGGAAAGAGATATGTTGCCCCTTGGTCAACAGCAGCCAGGTGCTGGGCAGCCTTAGATGATTTTAAATACACACTACCTGCTGATGTTATAAAGTTTTTTGTTCCACAAACTATTGAAGACTCAATTAGAAGTACTACTGAGATTGTTGAAGATAAGGTCTCACATATCCTTACATCAACTTGGAATATTCCTCCACGTTGGTTTGCGCTCTTTCACCCAGAGGAGCGATTACGTGGTGAGAATGAAGATGGACCATTCACAATTATGCGAACCTCAATTGGTAAGGCAAAACAACGAACTACCTTCACCCATGAAGCAGTGCTAAATGCTTTTGGTTCAGGTCAGGTGGAGGCTGAGATTGCTGATCTTCTGCAGTGGCTTGAGATCTTTGATAACAACTCAATTGTAGAGTTAGATTACGGCGGCCTTGCTATTTATTTAAATTACTTGCTTATTCAAAATGGTGAGGCAGGCCTTGATGCTGATACTTCAGTTGAAGATGTGAGCACATCTATTGCAGGACTTGCTTCCGGGGATGGCGCGCTCGCAGGCCGCGGCTATGAACGGTTGGTCTCGCGCTGGCGTAAGGTGGCCTCACTTGAATCTGCAACATAAACACAAGTACTTGTCCTTAAATATATTTAAAGGGATACTTAGCCCATAAGGTTTAAATCAGACAATCTGTCGATAAATCTTTTTAAATGAAAGATGGAGGATATGAATTGAGTCAAAGTAATCTCTCCCATCTTTCAGTCAGTGGCCAAGAAAATTTGTTAACCCCAGCTGAGGTTGCCGCCCTTTTTCGGGTAGATCCAAAGACTGTTACCAGGTGGGCAAAAGCTGGCAAGTTAACCTCAATTAGAACTCTTGGTGGACACCGCAGATATAAAGAGTCAGAGGTTAAAGCGCTACTAAAAGCTATTTCGCCAAACACAACATCAAATCAGATGGGGGCAAATTAAATGAGCGAAGATACTTCTAAAAAAGAAAGTAATGATCCAAAGGCGAAGATGCTTGAGGCGCTCGCTAAGAAACAAAAAGGTGGCAATAGCGGCAAAGCCGGTGGGCCAAGTAGTGGATCAAAAATAGGTGCTGGTCAAACTGGTGGGGCTGCTCCAAAAATGCACAGAAGAAAAGCTGGCTCAGCATAATTACTAAGAGTTTCTAATGGCTATCTCACAAGTTGATTACTTTTTTCTTTTTGTTATTTCTTATGTACTAGTGGGTCTACTCACTCCATTATTGCGCAAAATTGCGCTCGCACAAGGAGTACTAGATCGCCCAAACTCTGCTCATAAGTCACACAAAAATCCAGTGCCATATTTAGGTGGCGTCGCAATTATTATTGGGGTTGTTATTGTTTCCTATATCGCACTAATCTCGAATAAATTTACTTGGAGTAATTTTTGGCTTGCAACATCAGTTCTTGGTCCTGCATTAGTAATGGGATTAGTTGGATTATGGGATGATTTGAAAAGCTTAAATGCTCTGCCTAGATTTATCGGACAAAGTATTGCCGGTGTAGTTGTTGCTTTTATCTTGATATTAAATGACAATATTGGAAACCCTACAGGAATCACTTTTCTAGATGCAACAATTACAGTTCTATGGATTGTTGGAATATGTAACTCAATAAATTTCTTTGATAATTTGGATGGTGGTGCTGCCGGGACTGTGGCTATCACTGCGATTTCACTAACTTATTTGGCGATAACTGGTGATCAATATTTTATTGCTGCGTTGGCGATTGTGGTAGCAGGCTCAACACTTGGGTTTCTAATTTGGAATAGAGCCCCTGCCCGTATCTATATGGGAGATGCTGGTGCTTTATTCTTAGGTTTATTGATAGCAACACTAACTATTAGATTTAAACCATCTACAGATAACCTAGTATCTTCTTTTGCTATACCGCTATTACTACTTGCGATTCCAATTCTAGACACAACGGTTGCAGTTTTTTCTAGGCTCCGTAGAAAAGTATCACCATTTCAAGGCGGTAAAGACCACCTATCACACCGATTAGTAAGATATGGATTGGGTAGAAATGTCGCAGCGATTACGCTTTGGTTACTCTCTGCACTTTACGGTTTATTTGCTATTTTAATTTCATTACAAAGTTTTAATTACGAGTTTCTAATTTTGATGACTGCTTCAGTAATCTGGATTTTACTTTTTGCTCTTTTTTTAAACACCAAAGACGAATAATTTATAGTTACTTGTGGCTGAGGCCGGGATCGAACCGGCGACCTAACGATTTTCAGTCGTTCGCTCATACCAACTGAGCTACTCAGCCAATCAAATTTATATACTCCAATTAAGAAATAAATAAATCGCGACCCAGACGGGACTTGAACCCGCGACCTCCGCCGTGACAGGGCGGCGCGCTAACCAACTGCGCTACTGGGCCAGCTTTAAAAGGAAAGGAATTTCTTCTTTTCCTTTTGCGTCCCCAACGGGATTTGAACCCGTGTTAACGCCGTGAAAGGGCGACGTCCTAGGCCACTAGACGATGGGGACAGTGGAGAAGTAAGGGTATCGGGTCATTTAAGTTGGGCAAAACCAATTAAAAAATAAGCGGGATTTTCATCTTTTACAAAGTGCGACAATTACCTCTATGAGCATCATCTCAAACTGCACAGCCAGCGTAATTAAAGATGCGGCAGCTGCATTAGTTAAAGGTGATTTAGTCGCTTTTCCAACTGAGACCGTCTATGGATTAGGAGCCAATGCAACTAACAAGAATGCTGTTGGAAGAATCTATGCGGTTAAGGGAAGGCCTAATGGTCACCCATTAATTGTTCATATTTCATCATTAGGTAACCTAGATAAATGGGCTAGGGATATTCCTGAATATGCAGTAAATCTCGCCCGAGCTTTTTGGCCAGGCCCTATGACATTAATATTGCCAAGGACAGATCTTGCCAAGAATTTTATAACTGGTGGTCAAGATAATGTTGGAATAAGAATTCCATCACATACTGTTGCCTTGGCACTACTTAAAGAGTTTGAAGACCAAGGTGGTCTGGGAGTTGCCGCCCCTAGCGCAAACAGATTTGGCGCAGTTTCACCTACTAGCGCAACTGCTGTTGAGATAGAGCTCGCAGATTATTTATCTGAGAGTGATCAGATTTTAGATGGCGGTTCCTGCGCTATTGGGATTGAATCAACAATTATTGATTGCACACAAAGTAAGCCTTTAATTTTAAGACCAGGAGCAATTACAAAGGAGATGATAGAAGCTGCTTTACGCATCTCCATTAATGTAAGGATCTCTAGTACTGAAGGCAAGCAAATTAAAGTATCAGGATTACTCGAATCTCATTACTCACCAAAAGCTAAAGTATTTCTTACGGGATCACCTACAAAGGGAGACGGCTTAATAGCCCTAGATTCATTTAACACACCAAAGGGAGTTATAAGACTTGCTAATCCAAAAAATAATGAGGATTATGCTCGATTACTTTATGAAGCTTTTAGATTGGCAGATAGTAAAGGAGTAAAAAGAATTTTCGTGATACCCCCCATCGGTGATGGCATCGCAGTAGCAATAAATGATCGGTTAGCGAAGTCAGCTTCTAATTACGAGCATACTTAACATACCTATATGATTAGTATTACGAGTATTGATTTGACCCAAAGGTAGGGCTTATCGATATATCGCGTTGGGGCCTTTAGCTCAGTCGGTAGAGCAACAGACTTTTAATCTGTGGGTCGTCGGTTCGATCCCGACAGGGCCCACAAATATTAGAAACTAGGAACTAAATTGCATAGTGCCTATTTCGGCAAAACCAGGAGAAATTCGAAACAATATTGCACCAAATCACTCGAAATCACTCGAAATCACTCGAAATCACTCGAAATCACTCGAAATCACTTTATCTACTAGTCAGTACGATTTTCTTTCTTAGATAATCCTTAATTTCGCATGCGGGCAAAGCAATTTGTGATTTTACGGCTATAATTTGAGCATGTGCGACTTGCACACCGAATTAAGGGATGGCTTATGTCAAGAT
>Ga0304730_1003311_pt1 | contig 10926 bp, 9 predicted proteins | sample M_130628_MF_Meta_FD_190474 | JGI IMG/M metagenome (GOLD analysis project Ga0304730, IMG submission 190474) | Freshwater microbial communities from Lake Montjoie, Canada to study carbon cycling - M_130628_MF_MetaG (v2) (version 2) | ecosystem: Environmental > Aquatic > Freshwater > Lake | place...
TTATAAATATTAATAATTAATTAATTCACCTTTAAATTTTTGTAAACATGACGACACAAAAACCAACATGGATTCCGCTACTTGTATTGCTCGCGATAGCAGTAGCCGCATTATTTTTAACAAGTGTACCGGGTGTAATGCCGACTGAAGGCTTAGACACTGGTGATACCGCTTGGATGATTGTAGCATCTGGATTAGTTCTTTTAATGACACCAGGCTTAGCTTACTTTTATGGTGGAATGGTTAATCACAAAAACGTTATTTCTACTATGTTGCAATCCTTCATTGCCATGGGCGTAATTTCCGTTATTTGGATTGTTTTTGGATTTAGTTTAGCATTTGGAGACTCTCTGGGTGGTTGGATTGGAGATCCTCGTACATTTTTCATGTTTAATGGGGTTTTTGATCATAAATTATCTTTGGGAAGTACTGACCAATTGAAGTTTACTATTCCTTTTGCATTATTTGCATTTTTTCAAATGAAATTCGCCGTTATTACACCCGCACTTATTTCGGGTGCTTTGGCAGAACGAATCAATTTTAGAGCATTTGTATTGTTTATGATTTTATTCTGTGTGGTTGTTTATGCTCCATTGGCTCATTGGACATGGCATCCAGACGGTTTCTTATTTAACTTAGGTGTTTTAGATTTTGCAGGAGGAACGGTTGTACACATGTCAGCTGGTTGGGCTGCTTTAGCAGGCGCACTTTACTTACGTCGTCGTAAGTCACACATAGAGTCTAACATCTTGCCTCCGGCTAACATTCCTTACGTTTTATTAGGTACAGGTTTATTATGGTTCGGTTGGTTTGGATTTAATGCGGGTTCAGCAGTAGGAGCTAATGGACTTGCGGTAACCGCTTTTGCGACTACTCACGTAGCTGCAGCAGCTGCAGGTTTATCATGGATCTTATTTGATGTAACTCGTGGTAAAAAAGTGTCAGCTTTAGGATTTTGTATTGGCGCGGTAGTTGGTTTAGTAGCTATCACACCAGCCGCTGGATTCGTTACAGTTCCTGTTGCCATCTTTATCGGTGTAATTGCAGCTATCATTTCAAACGTTGTGGCACACTGGAGAGCTAGTTCAAATTTAGATGATACCCTTGACGTATTTGCTTGTCATGGAGTTGGCGGAATGGTCGGCATGCTAATGACAGGTATTTTTGCAACAAGCGCAGTCAACGCAGCTGTAGTAGAAAATGGTTTATTTTATGGTGAGACTGCTTTATTTATGAAACATATATTAGCCTTGGCCATTGTTTCAGCTTTTGCTTTTAGCGTATCCTATTTATTATTAATCATTACAGATAAAATCATACCTCTACGTGTAAATGAAGAGGAAGAAAGACTTGGATTAGATTTATCTCAACACGACGAATCGTTAGCAGAGTAATCTTTCAAAAAGCAAAGCCGCAAGTAATGGTTCTTGTGGTTTTGTTTCAATCAAAAAGTCGAAAACTTATAGTTTTCGGCTTTTTTGTTTTTATTCAAGTTAGATTTTATAGGTTCATTTAAAAGAATGAACTTTATATATTTAAGAGAAATATGAAAACTCGAAAAATTACTTTGTTGATTGGCAGAGAACATCTCGAAAAAGATAGCTATCTATATACCAACATACTTTCAGAAATTAAGGGAATCCAATTTGATATTTTTAATGACTCATACTCGTATTTCAGGAGAAGAATTTATCCGCTCATCGCTAAAGTTATCCCTCGATTTATTCGAAAAAATCCCATCGTAAGAAGCTTTTATTTTCAATTAGAGGAACAATTTTATTCAATTATTCTGAATCCCAATGATTACCAAATGCATGTTGCATTTCAAAAAAATCCGAATGACATTTCCTTAAGAGTAGAAAAATTAGCCAAAAGATTAAACAAAATTCCTAAGAATACTGAAATTACGTTAATTGGGCGAAGTGCTGGAGCGATTGTGGCCACCATAGTTTCCTTACAACATCCCATTTTTAAAATAATTTCGCTAGGGTATCCATTCAAGCATCCGGATTTTGAGGAAGAAGCCTATCGGTACGAACATCTAAAAAATGTATTTACACCGATGTTGATTATACAGGGGTTTCAAGATGTTTATGGCGGAAAAGAAATTGGGAAAAAGTACAAATTTAATGCAAATACAACAATAGTCTTTGAAGACATAAATCATGATTTTGAATTAACGGAAGAAAACAGAATTCGAATTTTAAGAAATATTGAACAATTTATTTCTGACTCCGGAAATTAAACAAAGGCATTTGAGAATAAAACATCTCCCATCACTTCCCCATTTTCTGTGATTGATTTATAGCGAACTGTTTGTATTGTATTAATTAGCAAGGGATCGTATGCAGACTGAAACCGTACATAGTTTTCAGAAAAACCTTCCATTAAGCCATTTTCATTAGATTCTTCAAACAAAACCTCGCCCTTTTTTCCTAGTTGGCTTTCATAAAAAGCACGTCTTTTTTTATCGGAAAGTATGTGTAACATTTTAGATCTTTCAGATTTTTGAGCACCGTCGACTTTAGGGAAAATTTCAATGGCAAATGTGTTGGGTCTTTCAGAATATGGAAAAACATGTAGATAAGCGATATCGAGTTCCTGTAAAAACTGATACGTTTCTAAAAATAATTCGTGCGTTTCGCCTGGATGTCCTACAATAACGTCAACACCAATACACGCGTTTGGCATTAATGATTTAATTAAGGCAACACGGTTTACATATAATTCTCGTTGATATCTACGCTTCATTAAACGTAAAACTGCATTTGATCCAGATTGCAAGGGTATATGAAAATGAGGAACGAAAGAATTTGAACTTGACAAGAAAGTAATTATTTCAGGGGTAATTAAATTAGGCTCAATAGAAGAAATTCGAAACCGATCAATACTGGATTTAAATTCAATCGATTTGATTAAATCAAAAAAAGTTTCTTCGCGTTTTCCTTGCTGTATTCCAAAATCACCAATATTCACCCCTGTTAACACGATTTCTTTTACTCCTTTAATTGCTATTTCTTCAATTAAAGCTAATACACTTGAAACACTATCTGATCGAGATTGACCGCGCGCAAGGGGGATTGTGCAATAGGAGCAAGGATAATCACATCCATCTTGTACTTTTAAAAATGTCCGAGTCCGATCATTAACGGAATAAGAAGCGTGGTAATCTAAGTCATACCGTATTTCCGAGGCCAATAACTTAGGGAGATTTGTATTTTTAGTATTTAAGTAGGGTAGAATTAAATCAGGCAATTGGAATTTCTCGTTAGCTCCTAATACTAAATCAACACCCGAAATGTTCGAAATTTCTTCGGGTTTCAATTGAGCATAACAACCCATAATAACCACGGTGGATGCTGGATTAATTTTTTTAGCTTCTCGAACTACTTTTTTACACTTTTTATCTGCTTGTTCGGTCACACTACAGGTATTGATAACAAACAAGTTAGGTGAATCTTGAAAATCCACACGAGTAAAACCCAAAGGTTCTAAACTACGTGCAATTGAACTAGATTCTGCAAAATTTAACTTACAACCTAACGTATAAAAAGCGACCTTTTTCATTTTTTAAAATATGGCTACAAAGGTAAAACAAAAATGGCGGGAAAACCCGCCATTTCAATTCATAAAAGTATATAAATGCAAGATAAATTAAAATTTAGCAGTCTTAACTGTCTTAATAATACGCGCAGCCACTTTATAAGGATCTGCAGCAGAATTAGGTCTACGATCTTCTAACCAGCCTTTCCAACCTTTTTCTACGGTTGCGATAGGGATACGTATAGACGCACCACGATCTGAAACACCATAAGAGAACGAATCAATAGATTGAGTTTCGTGCTTACCAGTTAAACGTAAATGATTGTCAGCACCATAAACATCAATATGCTCTTTAACAAAAGGAGCAAATGCTGAACATATAGCGTCATACGTTTCTTTTTTACCAGCCGTACGTAAAGCGGTATTGGAGAAGTTGGCATGCATTCCTGATCCATTCCAATCCAATTCACCTAAAGGCTTACAATGCCAATTAATTGACACTCCAAATTTCTCTCCTAAACGCTCTAATAAATAGCGGCCAATCCAGATTTGATCCCCTGCTTCTTTAGCCCCTTTAGCAAACATTTGAAATTCCCACTGACCTGCAGCTACCTCAGCATTAATGCCTTCAATGTTAAGTCCTGCTTCGATACATAAGTCCAAATGCTCTTCAACGATCTCACGTCCATAAGCATTAGTTGCACCTACTGAACAGTAATATGGCCCTTGCGGAGCTGGATACCCATTTGCTGGAAAACCTAAAGGCTTATTTGTTTCTGGATCCCATAAAAAATACTCTTGTTCGAAACCGAACCAAAAATCATTATCATCATCCTCAATAGTCGCACGGCCATTGCTCACGTGAGGGGTACCATCTGAATTCAACACATCACACATAACTAAATATGCATTTTTGCGAGAAGGATCTGGGCAAATAAACACAGGACGTAAAAGGCAATCTGAAGAGCCACCTGGAGCTTGCTCCGTAGATGAACCATCAAAACACCACATATCACAATCCGCTAACTTTCCACTAAAATTATTTTCGATTTTAGTTTTAGACCGTAAACTCTGGGTAGGTTTGTAACCATCCAACCAAATGTACTCCAATTTAGACTTAGCCATAATTTTAAACGTGTTTTTATTAATAAATACATTTATTTTTCAATTCATTACAAATTTAAACTTGATTTTAACAATTGCAACGATTTTAATGAAAATCTTATGCGATTACTAACCTATTATTCAATTTTATAAAAAAAATTTAATAATTTCTCTGAAAATTATAGATTGTAAATTCCTTTCATAAATATTTAATATTATTGATATAAATTGGTTATTTTTACTCTATATATTTAAGATGAACAATTATGGCAATTACCAGATTTAAGGCATTAGAATTAGCTCAATCACGCGCTAATACGCATGTAAAATTACCAACAGAAAAAGTAACTGATTATTATGGCAGTATGACCTTCAATGATGAGGTAATGCGTTCATTATTATCTCCTGAAGCCTATTTAAAAATCAATACAGCCATAAATTCAGGAACTAAAATTGACCGAGATGCGGCTGACGAAGTAGCAGCTGCCATGAAATCTTGGGCTATTTCAAAAGGGGCCACGCATTACACCCATTGGTTTCAACCATTAACAGGTACAACAGCAGAAAAACATGATTCATTTTTTGATATAGATTTAAGCACAGGAAAGGCGGTTGAAAAATTTAAAGGTTCTGCTTTAGTACAACAAGAACCCGATGCTTCATCATTTCCAAATGGGGGCATTAGATCCACATTTGAGGCAAGAGGATATACCGGTTGGGATCCATCTTCCCCCGCTTTTATCATGGAAAATGCGGCAGGCACAGCCACCTTATGTATTCCATCCGTTTTTGTTTCATACACAGGTGAAGCACTAGATTACAAAACACCACTGTTGAAATCAATCGAATTAGTGGACAAAGCAGCTACAGCAGTCATCAAAGATTTTTTCAACCGAGATATCAGTAAGGTCATCCCTACATTAGGGGCTGAGCAAGAATACTTTGTCATCGACGAGGCTTTGTTTAATGCGAGGCCCGATTTAATGATGGCTGGCCGAACTGTTTTTGGGCATGCACCGGCTAAAGGCCAACAATTAGAAGATCATTATTTTGGATCAATACCTAACCGGGTAAATTCCTTCATGGTAGATTTTGAAATAGAGGCGATGAAGTTAGGGATGCCGGTTAGAACGCGACATAATGAAGTGGCACCCGCTCAGTTTGAGGTCGCACCTACGTTCGAAGAAGCTAATTTAGCTTGTGATCACAACGCTTTATTAATGGATTTGATGTCTAAAGTAGCTTCCAAGCATAAACTTAAAGTATTATTTCACGAAAAACCATTTGCGGGAATAAACGGAAGTGGCAAGCATAACAACTGGGCATTAGCTACGGATACAGGAATTAATTTATTAGCGCCATCATCAAAACCAAAGGAAAATTTACGTTTCCTTACCTTTTTTGTTAATACCTTAAAAGCAGTTCACGATCACGCAGATTTATTGAGAGCGTCCATTGCTTCCGCAGGAAATGAGCATCGTTTAGGCGCTAATGAAGCTCCTCCGGCCATTGTATCTGTTTTCTTAGGTTCTACCATGAGCCAAGTGTTAGATGAAATGGAGAATATGAGTGATTTAGATGATATTCATTTGGAAAAAGGGGATAATGTGTATTTAAAATTAGGTATCAATAAAATCCCTTCCTTAATTTTAGATAACACGGACCGTAATAGGACTTCTCCTTTTGCTTTCACCGGAAATAAATTTGAGTTCAGGGCTGTAGGTTCTTCCGCAAATTCTGCAGCTCCTATGACCATTTTGAATACGATTGTTGCGGACCAATTAATCATCTTTAGAAAAGAGGTCGAAGTAATTCTGGAGAAAGGTATTAAAAAGGAATTAGCTATTATGGAAGTCCTTAAGAAATATGTCAAAGAGTCCAAAAAAATACGCTTTGAGGGAAATGGGTATTCTGAAGAATGGGTTGAAGAAGCTGCCAAAAGAGGATTGTCTAATTTAAAGTCAACTCCAGAGGCCTTAGCCGTATATGCTCGACCTGAATCCATCGAATTATTTACAAAGCATGGAATATATTCAAAAGAGGAGATGCATGCGAGACACGAAATTGAATTAGAGAATTACATCAAAAAAATTCAAATTGAGTCAAGGGTGATTGGAGACATGGCGATCAATCACATTGTTTCCACCTCTTTAAAATATCAAACTCAATTGGTTGAAAATGTAAAAGGACAGAAAGAAATTGGCATTGATCCCCAATATTTTGCGCCAACGATCGAGATGATTAAAAAGATTTCTGAATATACATCAACCATCGTTCGTCTTCAAAACGAAATGACCGAGGCTAGAAAAACAGCTAATAACATTGAGAATTTAGAAGAAAGGGCTACCATGTACGGAATTAATGTCAAAGGATTCTTTGATGAAATTCGGTATGCCGTTGACAAATTAGAACTCATAGTAGACGACGATGAATGGCCATTACCTAAATACAGAGAGTTATTATTAATTAAATAGCCAAACATCCATATGTTGAAACAAGATAATCCTGGATTTTTAGCTGAAGAAATAGCTAACTTAAAAGCTCTTTGCGCTGCAGAGAACAAATCATTTATTGTCATTGATGATGAAGATTTGCCTATGGGGAATGATAAAGAAATGGTTCATATTCAATTTGTAGGTAATTATAAGGAGAAGGAAGTAGTCTATGATGCCATATTGTGTACGCTTCAATTACATTACTCGAGTACGATTTATGAAGAAGCTGAGCGTGAAGCCATCGAGCAATTTCCATTATATGTGCCCATTGAAAATAGAGATGAGACCTATGTGGCAAATGAAGCGCTAGATGATGAAGTGGAAATGATGATTTTAGAAATCATTGATGAAATAGAAGAAAACGATGATATCAAAGTAAGCGAATACGTTGAGATAGATGAAGATTTTGATTTTGGAATAAGCCTAGAAGCCGCATTATACGTTGCCGCATTAGAAGACGAAGTCATTGAAAAATTCATTTCCGATTTTAATACGAATAGCCTCAAGCTTGATTCTTCCTTATATTCATTTAAAACGGAAGAAGAGTAAATGAGCTATCCGGTTTTTTATGCATCGGAACCTGAATTAAAGTCTGGTTTAAGTGAAGAAGAATCTTTTCATGCCTGTAGGGTCTTGCGTTTAAAAAATGGAGATCAAATCCATATTTTGGACGGAAAGGGAAAGCGCTTCCAAGCAGAATTAGATTTGGTAGATTCTAAAAAGACGACTTTTAGGTCGTTGTGTATTTTGGAGGGGATTAAAAATCCAGCATATTCTATTTCTCTTTGGGTAGCACCGACCAAACAAATGGAGCGAATGGAATGGATGGTCGAAAAGTGTACCGAGCTAGGTATCCATTCCATTGGCTTTTTTCAATCACGTTTTTCTGAAAGAAAGGAAATAAAATTAAATCGATTAGAAAAAATAGCTATATCGGCTCTTAAACAGTCTAAAAATTTGTTTTTACCTGAGATTAAGTCTATGGTTTCAATCAAAGAAATCATTCCATTTCCACTGAATCAAGATTCTTCAAATCAATATTTGTTTGCCCACATTGCGGATCCAGTAGACCAACCACTATTTAAAATTTTACATAAAAACATTCATTCAAATATCTTGATAGGGCCAGAAGGTGATTTTTCAACTGAGGAAAGTGATTCTTTAATCGAAAACAATTGGCAACCCTTTAGTTTAGGCAAAGCTATTTTACGGACAGAAACTGCTTGTATCGCAGCTATTCATAGTGTTCATTTGATCCATGCGCTCCATGAATAAAATAGTATTCATATTTTTTTTCTTTTGTAGCTCGACCCTCTTAGGTCAAATAAAACTGGCTAAAGTGAAGTATTCAGGTGGGGGAGATTGGTATGCCAATAAAACTTCATTGCCCAATTTGATTCAATTTTGCAATTCAAATCTACCTCTAAAGCTTTCAAACACGCCTGAAACGGTAGAATTGTCAAGCAAACAATTATTCAGTTACCCATTTATTCATTTAACAGGTCACGGTAATGTCGTATTCACCGATTCTGAAATTAAAAATTTAAAGACTTATTTACTTGGAGGAGGTTTTCTACATATAGATGACAATTACGGTTTAGACGTTTACATACGAAGGGAAATGAAAAAAGTATTTCCTTCTTTAGAATTTGTGGAACTTCCATTTACCCATGCCATTTACCACCAGACGTATAATTTTCCAAATGGAATTCCTAAAATTCATGAACATGATGGGAAACCTGCACAGGGATTTGGCCTCATTTATCAGGGAAGATTAATTTGTTTTTACTCGTATGAAAGTGATTTGGGAAATGGCTGGGAAGATATTGGTACTTATTCGGATCCAGTCGAAAAACACCAAGAAGCTCTAAAAATGGGTGCCAATATTCTTCAATATGCATTCTACAATCCTTAAAAATGATAAAAATCAATTATTTAAAATAGTCAAAACAAAAAGAGTGTTAAAATGCTTATTATATTTGTAACTAAATTTTAAAAAGAAAAAATGCAATTAGTACTACCCGCTTTCGTCATACATTGGTATATTTCATTATTCAGCCAGACCTTTTTTCTTCATCGGTATTCAGCGCACAAAATGTTTGTCATGAATAAATTTTGGGAAAAATTCTTTTACTTTTTAACCTATTTATCACAAGGATCTTCATTCTTAAGTCCAAGGGCATATGCGATCTTGCATAGAATGCATCATGCTTTTTCAGACACCAAAAAAGATCCTCATTCACCTATGTTTTCTAGCAATGTCTTTACCATGATGTGGAAAACAAAAGATATCTACAATGCGGTATTAAACAGAAAAAGTAATATTGAAGAGCGATTTGAGCACGATTACCCAGTATCTAAAACGATTGAAAAGATTGGAGATTCATGGATTTCTAGACTTGGCTGGGGTGTGGCGTATGCCTCATTTTATATTTTTGCCTACATTCAATTTGATATGCATTGGTTATTTTTTCTATTATTACCTGTACATTTTTTGATGGGTCCCGTGCATGGAGCAATTGTAAACTGGTCAGGACATAAATATGGCTATCAAAATTATGATAACCATGATCATTCTAAAAATTCACTGGTATTTGACGTCATTATGATGGGTGAATTATTTCAAAATAATCATCATAAATTACCGAACCAAGTAAATTTTGCTTCCAAGTGGTTTGAGTTTGATCCTACCTATCCCGTAATAAAACTATTAACTTGGTTGAAAATAATCAAACCTAATATTAAGCCAGCAGACGCAAAATTTTAAAATATAAAAAAGCCCTTTAACGAGGGCTTTTTTATATTTCTTCAGGGTAGTTAAATTTCTCTAGGTAATCAGATACTCTTTTTAAGAAACCTCCTCCTAAATTACCGTCAATAATCCGATGGTCATAAGAATGTGAAATAAACATTTTTTGACGCACTTCAATTGAATCACCTTCTGGCCGGCTAACTACTGAGGCCTTTTTTTCAATTAAACCAAAAGCTAAAATTCCCACTTGAGGTTGAACGATAATGGGCGTTCCCATTAAATTGCCAAATGAACCAATATTAGATATGGAAAATGTACCCCCTTCTAAGTCGGCGGGCTTTAGCTTATTTAACCTTGCACGGTTTGACAAATCGTTCACTTTTTTAGTTAGTTCAACTAACGACAACTTATCCACTTCATGAATAACGGGTACAATTAAATTTCCATTTGGTAAAGCTACTGCCATACCAATATTAATTTGGGCGTGTTGGACAATGAAATTTCCTTCAACAGATATATTCATTCCAGGAAAATCCTTAATGGCCAAAGCAGTCGCCATAAATAATAACGGAGTATATGTAATGGGCTCTTTGTATTTTTCTTGAAATTTGATTTTATTTTTTTCGCGCCACTGAACCATAGCAGTCATATCTGTTTCTAGAAATGAAGTAACATGGGGAGAAATCCTTTTGGAATCGAGCATTCGTTCGGAAATCATTTTCCTCATTCGATCCATTTCAAATACTTCATCACCGGGTAAACGCAGTCCAGATCCTTGGCTTAAGGTACCTGAAGCTATGACTCTTTTTGAATTTCGAATAGCAATGTAATTCAATACATCTTTTTTAGTCACTCGATTATCTAAACCTGAACCTACAATTTCACTTAATTCACGTTGAGATACTTTTTCTTGTTGGCATATTTGCTTGATCAACGGCGAAATCCACGGATTGGATTGACCCGAATTTGGGTTAAAACTACCCAATGACAAATCTGTCAAATTAGAAAGCGTAAGATCTTCAATGATGGAAT
>Ga0304730_1003312_pt1 | contig 10925 bp, 10 predicted proteins | sample M_130628_MF_Meta_FD_190474 | JGI IMG/M metagenome (GOLD analysis project Ga0304730, IMG submission 190474) | Freshwater microbial communities from Lake Montjoie, Canada to study carbon cycling - M_130628_MF_MetaG (v2) (version 2) | ecosystem: Environmental > Aquatic > Freshwater > Lake | place...
ATACTTGTGAAACTAAACCCATATCTTTGTAGATCAAAATTCGTTCACCATCAGAGGTTGCGATACCGGCTGATTCTTGGCCACGGTGTTGAAGCGCGTAAAGCCCATAAAACGCTAGTTTTGCGACCTCTTCGCCTGGTGCCCAAACTCCAAAAACTCCACAGGCATCTTGTGGGCCTTTGTCATCTTCGAGAACGTTGTGGTTAAGCAATCCATCGGGGCGGCGGCTCATGAGGTCATCCTAATGGCAATAAACTCATATTATCGAATTTAGCACTGGCGCAGATTGTCTATCTGACTAGCTGACCTAAAGGGGCGAGATTATGGCAGAGGATTACTTTCTCAATAACTATAAGACGGTAAACGTCTCTGGCGATGTATCAAATTTAGTGACTAAATTTATGCATCGATTTCTTGAATCTGGTAGAGACAAAAATGTTTTCGAAAGAGTACTTGAAGTTGGTGCTTTAAACGGAGAACATACGCATTTCGTAAAGCACAATTTTTCTCAATATTACGTCACCGACATTAGAACCCCGAGTCAGAATACTATTGAAGATTTAAACAGAAGGGGATTTATATTTCAATTAGCAGATGTAGAAAACCTTCCTTTTGAAAATGGTTTTTTTGATCGCGTTATCTCTACTTGCTTGTTACACCATCTGATAGATCCCGAAAAGGGAATTAGTGAGATGTTGAGGGTTGTAAAAAGTGGCGGAACCGTCGATATCCTAGTTCCCAACGATCCAAGTCTAATTTATTCTGCAAGCTGGTTGGCTTCCACAGGCGTAAGGGCAATAGTAAAAAATAAATTTAGAGAGTCTTATCTGAATAGAAAAAACGAACATATGCAAGGCATTCGTTTCATCGACGCATTATTGCAGAAGCAAATTGATCGAAATACTTTTGAGAAAAAGTTTTTCCCAAAAGTGTTTAATTTGAATAAATTAACGGTGCTATTTCGATTTACTATAGTTAAGTCTTAATTTTTCCAAGCCATTAAATAAGAGACTAATTAGACAAATTTCACCACAAATAAGTACATAGAGGGAGTACCGGCCGTCTGGAATGGGCGCAAATACAAATAGAATTAACGAAAGGCTTAGAGACATGATGCCGGGTATTAACCATTCTTTTCTTTTAAATATAAGAACTTGTATCCATAATAGGAGTAGCCACAATCCGGAAAAAGCCACCAAAGACCTGGCCGCATTCCAAGCTCGCATTACAACTCTAGCTTTCTCAGCCAATTCAGGGTTTGCCCACTGTATTCCATTATTAGCAATTTCAATTGTGCTGTGAAGAAAAGGCACCTGTTGTGGCTTCCCAATAAAAAATGGGACAACGTACTCGTTTCTCTGAAGGTGGGTTTTTAGAATAAAAATGGGGTGTTCTATCATCAACTTTAACCAAGCTCTTGGTACATATTTTGTGGATTCGTTTATTTGCTCGCTTGATAATTTAGATTTGCCTATAAAGCCACATGCGGCACTTGAAGCCCAGGTTTCTGTATCCGCGACCGGCAAATTATTTTCAACAAAGTCTTTGCCTTCAACAGTGGCGGCAAAACAAGAAATGTCATATTGCATCCAAAACTGGCCATAATAACTATTAATTGGACCCTGTCTTAATACAAGATAGGAACCAGTAAGTGTTACTAATGTCGAAATAACAATTGAAACCGCTATCGGCTTAACTAAAGCCGACTTCCTAGAATAAGCAAGGTAACAGATAGCAAATAGAACTAGGGTCGGAAGCCCATTCGGTCTAAATGTAATTAGCACGCTACCCGGAAGTAAGGATTGCAACAAAATTCTACGCATATCTTGAGGTTTTTTTGCTAACTGAATAAATGCAGCAGTAAGCAAGAGAACTCCAGATGTCATAGGAATGTCATGCCAGAGAGTTATTCCCATGCCTGAAATCAGTGGTGTTAGAGTGAGTAAATTAGAAGTAATGGAAGCTTTTTTATCAGGAAGTAGGCTAAAAATAGCTCTCGTTGTTGCATAAATCAGCACAGATACGTTTATGAGTGTCAATAAACTAATTGAGTTACCGAATAATGAAAATATTCGGACATATATAGCCCATGAAGCTGTAAAGGAGTTACTCAGATCGCCCGTACGTGCCATATTGACAGCAGCAAAAGAATCACCCGAAAAGAATCCTGGCTTAAATATTAACCACCAGATCAAGCCAATTATCAAGTTTCGAGTTAAAGAAAGTTTAAAAGTTGTTCCTAACAATAGAAATCTATTCATCGCCTCGCCTTTAAAAATCTATGTACAACTAAAGTTGAAATAATTGATACCGCATCTTTTGCTGAAATCATCTTGCCATCTAAGCGTGAACGAGGGGAATATCCAACTTTTACTTCATGTGGGCGAATGCGCTGCTTCCAAAGGTAGATTGGAATCTCAATCTCAATAGCAAACTTTTTAAACTTATATGGCAGATCCTGCAGAACTTTAGTTGGTACTAATTTATAACCGCACATAATGTCAGTTACTACTTCATTGAAAAGCAGACCATAAAGATTTGAAATTACAAGATTGCCTTTGGCATATCGGTAAGTGAAAGCTGATTGGGCTAAGAAGTGGCGATAGCCAAAGACCACTTCAGCTTTACCATCTTGGACAACTTTCCAAAGCTCAACCACATCGTGGGTATCGAGCTCTAAATCAGCATCGAGAATAATTACATGTGAAGACTGAACTAACTTCGCACCGGCTTTAATGGCACTCGACTTACCACCATTTGATTGAGTCAGGGTTTGGTGCTTAAAGGAAACTTGAGCCAGTGCTGCAGCTAGTACTTCACCACTGTTATCGGTGCTGCCATCGTTAATGAAGATGCATTCAGCGATAACGCCGCTAAGCATTGAATCTATTTGGCTAACGAGCTCGGTTAGCGTGCGAGACTCGTTATAGATCGGCACCAGAACGGTTAGCGACTTCATGGTGTGATCCTAATTGGGGCGAGTGGCAGATACTCAGATAGGTCGGCGCGAGCACCCGATGCGTTGATTTTGCCAGTCTGCATTGCAGCTGCCCAATTGGTTACACCGTTTGCGAGTGCCAACCAGGTCTCGGCATCCATCTCGATGACATTTGGTGGCGTGCCACGAGTATGGGTTGGGCCATCACCACATTGCACAGCGGCATAAGGCGGAATGCGCACTTCAATGGCGCGACCTGGATTTGCGGCAACTAATAAAGCAAGAGTTGCTTTAACTGATTCGAGGATCTGGGGGTCGCGCATTGGTTAACCAAATAACTTCGGGAAAGTATCGGTGTGTGCTTTGCGAAGTTCAGCTAGTGAAATCTCAGCGCCATTAATGGTTAGTGAGGTGCCACCAGTGGTGCCGATCTTGGTTGCTGGGTAGGTGATCTTTGCGGCGTCCGTTGGGTCGATCGCAATTAGCACTCGCGATGGTGTTTCAGATATTAGCGCGATACCAACATCATTAAGTGTGATCGTTGCACCGATATTGTGCTTAAGAGTTGTCTCGATCAAAGTTGCAGCTAGGCCACCTTGCGAAAGATCGTGAGCGCATTTAAAGATTGAGTTATTGGCAAGTAAGAAATCAATTAACTTCATTTCGCGTTGCAGATCGGCGATTGGCGAATTGCCACCGCGTTGATTATGCAAGAAGGCCCATTCGCTGCCAGCTAGATCGTTCTTGGTTTCACCTAAGAGGTAGAGATCAAGACCGGCGGCAGGTATTCCCATCGGCGTGCGCGTGCGCACATCTTGAATAACACCGAGCACACCGATTACTGGTGTCGGCAGAATCGCAACATCGCCAGTTTGGTTATAGAACGAAACGTTGCCACCTGTGACAGGTAATCCCATCTCTAAACAACCATCGGCTAGACCGCGCACGGATTCTGCGAATTGCCACATGACGCCTGGGTCCTCTGGAGAGCCAAAATTAAGGCAATTTGTCACTGCCAGCGGCTTGGCACCAGCGACTGCGATGTTACGAGCGGCTTCGGCAAGTGCCAACTTGGCGCCTTCATAAGGATTTAAATATGACCAGTTGGCGTTGGCATCGGTACTAATTGCAACGCCAAGTTGCGTTGATTCATCAACGCGAACCATGCCGGCATCTTCTGGTTGCGCCAAAATTGTGTTGCCTTGCACGTACTTGTCATATTGCGAAGTAACCCAAGATTTATCAGCCAAGTTTGGCGTGCTAGCAATAGTTAACATCGCAGCTTTAATTTCATCCGCTGTTTTTGGTAGCGGAACGTTAATTGTTTGCGCGTTAACGATGTCGATGTAGGCAGGTTGGGCAAGTGGGCGGTTATAGACCGGGCCTTCGTGGGCCACAGTGCGTGGTGGTACATCGACAATTACTTCGCCGTGCCAAGTAATGATTAAACGATCACCATCAGTAACTTCACCGATTACATCAACTGTGACATCCCACTTGGCACAGATCTCTAAGAAACGAGCAATGTGTTTTGGTTCAACAATTGCGCACATACGCTCTTGAGACTCGGACATCAGAATTTCTTCAGGTGAAAGCGATGGGTCGCGTAATGGCACTTTGTCGAGTTGTACTTGCATGCCACCGCTGCCGCCAGATGCGAGTTCACTAGTTGCACAAGAAAGTCCGGCGCCACCTAGATCTTGAATACCTACAACTAGATCTTCGGCAAAGATTTCAAGGCTGCACTCAATTAAAACTTTTTCAACAAATGGGTCGCCAACTTGCACGCTTGGTCGTTTAGCTGGGCCACTTGCGCCAAAAGTTTCAGATGCCAGAACTGATACGCCGCCTATGCCATCGCCACCAGTTTTAGCGCCGAAGAGCACAACTAGATTGCCAGCACCTGATGCTTTAGCTAATTTGATTTGGTCATGCTTCATCACGCCAACACAGAGTGCGTTAACTAGCGGGTTACCTAAATAAGTTTGATCGAAAGTAATTTCACCGCCGATATTTGGTAGGCCTAGGCAGTTGCCATAGCCGCCGATGCCAGCGACGATGCCAGGCAAAACTCGCTTGGTATCAGGGGCATCGGCAGGGCCAAAGCGAAGTGGATCCATGACTGCAATTGGTCGAGCGCCCATGGTCAAAATGTCGCGCACGATTCCGCCGACGCCAGTTGCAGCGCCTTGGTAGGGCTCAATAAATGATGGGTGGTTATGCGATTCAATTTTAAAAGTAACTGCGTATCCCTGGCCGACATCAACAACGCCAGCGTTTTCACCGATACCAACTAAAAGCGCGTCGCTATGTGGAGCTTTCTCGCCGAATTGCTTTAGGTGAACCTTGGAAGATTTATAAGAACAGTGCTCTGACCACATAACTGAATACATCGCTAGCTCTGATGAAGTTGGGCGACGGTTAAGAATCTCTTTGATGCGCGCATACTCATCGGGCTTTAAACCAAGCTCGGCAAAAGGTTGTTTGGTATCTGGTGAAGTTTGCGCAATTGAAACGGTATCAAGGCTCATTACTTACCAACTAGCGCAGTTAGAACTGAAGTAAAGAATGGCAAACCATCAGTACTTGGCCCAGTTAGCGAATCAATGGCGTGCTCTGGGTGAGGCATGAGGCCAACTACGTTGCCACGCTCATTGGTGATGCCGGCAATTAGATTGCGTGAACCATTTGGGTTCTCACCCACATAGCGAGCGATGATGCGGTTGTTATCTTCGAGTGATTTAAGAGTTTCGTCATCGCATTGGAATGAGCCTTCGCCATTTTTAAGTGGAATCACGATCTCTTGACCCTTAGTGAAATTTGAAGTCCAAGCACTTGTTGTGTTTTCAATCTTTAAGGTTTGATCACGGCAGAGGAAATGTAGTTCGTGATTACGGGTTAGCGCGCCTGGCAACAAGTGCGCTTCACAGAGAACCTGAAAACCATTGCAGATGCCAAGTAGTGGCATGCCTTTATTTGCTTGGGCAATAATTTCAGTCATAACTGGGGCAAAGCGTGAGATTGCACCGCAGCGCAGGTAGTCACCGTAAGAAAACCCACCAGGCAGAATTACCGCATCGACGCCCTTTAGATCAGCATCTCCGTGCCAGAGCGAAACTGCCTCGGCGCCTGCGTATTTAACTGCTCGCGTGGCATCTCGATCATCGAGAGTGCCCGGAAAAGTTACGACTCCAATGCGCATACTTATTCGGCCCTAACGGTGAAGGTTTCAATAACTGGGTTGGCCAGTAGAACTTCGGCAGCTTTTTCAACTTCGGCAATTTGGGCTGCGGTTACATCACCATCGACAGTGATTTCAAAGCGCTTGCCTTGACGCACATCGGTAGCAAAAGAAAATCCTAAGCGGGGCAGAGCGGCGGCAACAGCCTTACCTTGTGGATCCAAAATCTCTGGCTTAAGCATTACATCAACCACGATTTTTCCCATTGTCTTATCCCCTTTGTTAGTTCTTGAAACTTATGCTGCTTTGAATTCGGTGCCGGTAATTCGTTTAAAAGCTTCGGTATAACGCTGGGTAGTTTTCTCAACTACCTCACTTGGTAGCGCTGGTGGATTGCTTTCACGGTCCCAACCGCTGTTGACTAAATAATCGCGCAAATATTGTTTATCAAAAGAAGGTTGTACTTGACCTGGTTGCCAAACCGCAGCATCCCAGAAGCGAGAAGAATCTGGAGTCAAAACTTCATCGCCAAGTGTCATAACGCCATGGGCATCTGTGCCGAATTCAAATTTAGTATCGGCCAAGATAATGCCGCACTCTTGTGCAATGCCGGTGGCAAAGTCATAGATTGCGATTGTTAAGTTGCGCAGTTGCGTTGCAGTTTCGGTGCCCACAATCTTGGTGGCTGCAAGAAAATCAATATTTACATCGTGATCGCCAATTTCGGCCTTAGTTGCTGGTGTGAAAATGCTATTGGGCAACTTTGAGCCATCAAGCAGGCCAGCGGGTAGATCATTTCCGCAAACTTTTTGGTCATTCTTATATTCAGCCCAACCGCTGCCAGTTAAGTAACCGCGTGCTACGCATTCGATTGAATACATAGTTAGTGGTTTAGCAATTACTGCACGTCCAGCAACTTCTGCTGGCACATCGGTGCCGATAATGTGGTTAGGCACTAAGTGCTTTAGTTGCTCAAACCACCAGAGCGAAATCTGCGTTAAAACGGCGCCTTTATTGGGGATTAGCGTGGGTAGCACCCAATCAAAGGCTGAGATGCGATCGCTAGCAACGATTAAAAGTTCGCCACTTTCATTGGTGTAGAGATCGCGAACTTTTCCGGTGCGCAAGTGAGTCCACCCAGTTATCGCAGGCGCTGGCGGTGGGCCAGCTGGGCCGAATCCGCTCACCTGATAGCGCCGGGCTTGTACTGCGCAGCGGCAGGGTGCGCAGAAGTAATCGCTTCGATGCGACTAACAACTCGAGCAACTTGTTGGCGAGCATCGCCAGTAAATTCAATTGGGTCACTAATTAGCGCAGCCAGGGCTGTCCCATCAAGTGGCATTCGTGCATCGGCAGCGATGGCGGCAAACATGGTGTTTGGTTTTCCTTCGCGCATGGCAAGAGCTGCTGCGACTGCATGTTCTTTAATTACTTCGTGGGCAACTTCGCGACCAACACCAGCTTTAACGGCAGCCATCAGAATTTTAGTTGTTGCTAAGAAAGGTAAGTAGCGTTCTAGTTCAGCTGCGATAACTGCAGGGAAGGCGCCGAACTCGGCGATGACAGTTAAGAAAGTTTCGAGCAAGCCGTCGATGGCGTAGAAAGAATCAGGTAGCGCGACGCGACGGACAACGCTGCAACTTACATCGCCTTCATTCCATTGATCACCTGCAAGTTCGCTAACCATTGAGGCATAACCACGTAGAACCACAGATAAACCATTAACGCGTTCGCACGAACGAGTATTCATCTTGTGTGGCATTGCGCTGCTGCCAACTTGGCCAGCTTTAAAGCCTTCGCTTACTAATTCAGCGCCAGCCATTAACCGAATTGAAGTTGCTAACGATGATGGCCCGGCCGCTAACTGCACCAGGGTTGTGACTACATCGTAATCAAGCGAACGTGGATAAACCTGACCAGTTGAATCTAAAACATTTTCAAAACCAAGTTCAGCGGCAATGGCGGCTTCGAGTTTGAAATGCGCATCGCTGCTACCAAGTAGATCGATGGAATCTTGCGCGGTGCCCACTGGGCCCTTGATGCCACGCATCGGATAACGCTCTTGCAGCGCTGTTAAACGGGCATACGCGAAGAGTAATTCTTCAGCCGCTGAAGCAAAGCGCTTGCCGAGAGTTGTAATTTGCGCCGGCACATTATGTGAACGCCCTGCGATTGGTTGCGCGGCATATTGCGCAGCGCGATCACCTAGAGCTGCCAGAACTGCCACAACTTTGTCGTGCACAATATTTAAACCATCGCGCACTTGTAGCGCTTCAATATTTTCAGTTAAGTCACGGCTAGTCATGCCAGCGTGAATTGCTTCGTGGCCAGCAAGTGCGTTGAATTCTTCGATACGTGCTTTAACATCGTGACGAGTTGCTTTTTCGCGAGCATCGATCGAAGCTAAATCAACTTCAGTAATGACTTTTTCATAGTCAGCAATTACTTTGGCATCAATGGCATGACCCAAAGTTGATTGCGCGCGCATGACGGCGATCCAGAGTTTGCGTTCTTGAATTATTTTGGCGGAGGGCGCGAAAATTGCTCGCATCTCGGCCGATGCGTAACGGCTACCTAACAAGCTAGCTGACTCGCTCGCTAGATCTTTTGCGGCGTCACTCATACCGTCATTCTCTCGCATTTAATTGCCCTTCTCTGCCACCGACGCATTTAGCGCGATGTCGGAACGATAGAAAGAGTTGGTTAAATTGATTTGTGAGATGGCGCGGTATGCCTGATTACGCGCTTCGGTTAGATCGCTGCCAATGCCGGTCACGGTAAGCACTCGCCCGCCGCTGGCAAGTAATTTCGCGCCTTCACTCTTGGTGCCGGCGTGGAAAATTTGAGCATCGGTGACTTCCGGCAGGTTAGTTATTTCGCCACCACTAACTGGGTCGGCGGGATATCCGGGTGCTGCCAATACAACGGTGACCGCTGAATCATCGCGCCATTGCAATGCAACATCATCTAGATCATCGGTGGCAGCTTTATAGAGCAAACTTGCCAGCGGTGTTTGCAGTCGTGGAATTAAAACTTGAGTTTCCGGGTCTCCAAAGCGGGCGTTAAATTCAATTACTTTCAAACCAGTATCAGTTAGTGCCAGGCCGGCATATAACAAGCCTATGAATGGGGTTCCACGCGCTGCCATCTCGGCAATCATTGGTGCTAAAACTTGGGTGTAGACATCATCTTCGATATCAGTTGGTGCCCATGGCAGTGGTGAGTACGCACCCATGCCGCCAGTGTTTGGTCCTTCGTCGCCATCTAGTGCGCGTTTGAAATCTTGCGCGGGTTGCATCGGAATAATGTTGCGGCCATCGCTAATTCCAAATAATGAAATTTCCGGGCCTGCTAAATATTCTTCGATTACAACTCTTTGACATTGCATTGCGTGTGCAATGGCAACTTGGCGATCACTTGTTACAACCACACCTTTGCCGGCAGCTAAGCCATCATCTTTGACAACGTAAGGTGCACCGAAAGTATCTAGCGCGCGTTCGATTTCTAATTGCACTGGGCCAACCGTAAAACTTTTAGCAGTTGGCACACCAGCATCGTGCATAACTTCTTTAGCAAAGTTTTTACTGCCTTCAAGTTGCGCGGCAGCTTTGGATGGGCCAAATACTTTTATGCCAGCTGCGCGCAAGCGATCAGCTGCGCCATTTACAAGTGGCACTTCCGGGCCAATTACCACGAATTCAATTTCAAGTGATTTAGCTAATTCCGTAATTGCTAGATTGTCTTTGATATCTAATTCGTGACAAGTAGCAAATTGCGCAATACCTGGGTTGCCAGGTGCGACATGTAATTCGGTACAGAAAGTATCTGCGTGTAGTCCTAGTGCCAGGGCGTGTTCGCGACCGCCGCTTCCGACTAGGAGGATTTTCATCTTTAGATGAACTCCGTTACGACGATTGTCTCGTCGCGACCCGGCCCGACGCCGATTGCACTCATTGGCGCCCCTGAGATTTTTTCAAGATAGGCAACATAAGCTTGCGCATTCTTTGGCAGATCAGAAACTTTGCGAGCGCTGCGAATATCTTCAGTCCAGCCCGGTAGATATTCGTAAATTGGAATTGCGTGATGGAAATCTGATTGCGAAGCAGGCAGTTCTTCAACGCGCTTGCCATCGATCTCGTAAGCCACACATACCGGGATTTGCTCCCAGCCAGTAAGCACATCGAGCTTGGTTAAGAAGAAGTCAGTTAGGCCATTAACGCGCACTGCATAGCGAGCAATCGGAGCGTCATACCAACCACAACGACGATTGCGACCAGTTGTTACGCCCACTTCGCCGCCGATGCTGCGTAGTTTTTCGCCATCTTCATCGAGTAGTTCAGTTGGGAATGGCCCGCTACCAACGCGAGTTGTGTAGGCCTTCACGATTCCGATTACGCGTTCGATCTTGGTTGGGCCAATGCCAGAACCGGTGCAAGCACCACCGGCAGTTGGATTACTTGAAGTTACAAATGGATAAGTACCGTGATCAACATCGAGCAAAGTGCCTTGAGAACCTTCGAGCAGAACAGTTTTGCCAGCCTTTAGCGCTTCATCCAGAATCAAAACAGTGTCAGCAACGTAAGGGCGCAAGATTTCGGCATACTCAAGATATTCCTTAAGTACTTCTTCAACTGCAATGTCTTTGCGATTGAAAACCTTAATCAGAACTTGGTTCTTATCGCGCAGAGCTGCTTCAAGTTTCTGGCGCAGAATTGAAGGATCAAATAAATCTTGCACGCGAATTCCGATGCGATTGATTTTGTCCGCATAGGCCGGCCCAATACCGCGACCAGTTGTGCCGATCTT
>Ga0304730_1003313_pt1 | contig 10924 bp, 11 predicted proteins | sample M_130628_MF_Meta_FD_190474 | JGI IMG/M metagenome (GOLD analysis project Ga0304730, IMG submission 190474) | Freshwater microbial communities from Lake Montjoie, Canada to study carbon cycling - M_130628_MF_MetaG (v2) (version 2) | ecosystem: Environmental > Aquatic > Freshwater > Lake | place...
GAGATGATAATAATGCTGTATCACCACCGCCTCCAACTGGGATATAGACGGTATCTATTCCAGATGTGGTAGATGTATATTGCATATACATATTGGTATTTGCCAATGTAGTTCCAGTATATGTGATTGAATCGGTTGCATAAAATGGACCTCCTGGTACTTTAGAAAAACCATAATTTGTCATTGGACCAAATACAATAGCTGAACCCGTTAAACCCGTTCCAGAAACGGTGACTGTTTTATTAGCAGGCACTCCTAAACAAGAAACGATTTGAGATTGTGAACCTAAAGTAATTAATGGCAAGGTGGAAGAAACCGTTCCGCCAACAGCTAAGTCATTTCCTGTTAACCTACCTATCGCAAAAGTACCAGCTAAAGCACCACCCCATCCATATAATCTAATAATAATGGTTGAAGGGTTGGCCACATTTTGTAATGCAGGTATAGTTGATAGGTTTATAGAAGGCTGTGCTGTTCCATCATTAGCTACTGAAGTTGTTAAATTGTAAGTGATTTGAGTGCCAAAATCAACAAAACTTGCTCCTCCATCTATGCTGTATTTCCATTGAAATGAACTAGGCCCGGTATTAGAACGTCTAAAATTTGCTTCTAAAGCAGAAAGAGAAACTTTATAATTGGCACTTGCTGCTATTGTAAATTCAAAATAATCATTTCCTGTGATTGCCGCAGCAAGTGAAGTTGCGTCCCATCCGCTTCCTGCAAAAGCATTGCTTAAGCTTGTAGCAGTAATGCCAGCTCCTCTCGAAATAACGGAAGGAGTTGTATTTGCAATCGTTGTTGTAGCATTTGCTGTAGTTACAACAGTTGTAATTCCATTAAAATCAAACGCTGTAATTTGTGCATCAACCTCTAATAATGAAAGAATGAATATGGCAAAAAGGCATATTTTTTTTATCATAAAATAAATTTATCAAACAAAAATACTCTAAAGCACTAGTATAAATAAAAAAAGACATCATTTATCGGTTATTAAATGATGTCTTAACAAAAAATATAAATATGATTAACTGTACATTTCCGCTCGTAACTCTTTTACTCGATCGTTTTCTAGGTATTCTTCATAGGTAGTAATACGATCAATAATTCCTTTAGGCGTTAATTCTATTACACGATTACAAACCGAGTTGGCAAACGCTAAATCGTGTGTTGCCATTAATACTACCCCTGGAAAATCAATTACCCCATTATTAAAAGCAGTGATACTTTCTAAATCTAAATGGTTGGTTGGCTCGTCTAAAATAATCGCATTCGGATTTTGAATCATCATGCGGCTCAACATACAACGAACTTTTTCACCTCCACTTAATACGCTTGTTTTCTTCAATAATTCTTCGCCATTAAACAACATTTTTCCTAAAAATCCTCTTAAAAAATCTTCATCAATGTCGGTTACATTATCAGGTACATATTGACGAAGCCAGTCCATTAATGTCAAGCTATTTTGAAAATACTCTTCATTATTATTAGGCAAATAAGCTTTCGTAATCGTAGTACCCCATTCATAAGATCCTGTAGTAGCCTTGTATTCATCGTTAATAATATTGAAGAAATGGGTAATTGCCATTTGATTTTTACTTACGATTAATATCTTATCGGTTCTACCTACATCAAAGGTTACATCTTCAAATAGTGTAGTCCCTTCAAAATAAGAAGCTAATTTTTCTACTTTTAAAATATCGTTTCCAACCTGACGTTCTGGTTTAAAAATAATACCCGGATATCTTCGATTACTAGGTTTGATATCTTCAATCACTAATTTTTCCAATGCTTTTTTACGAGAAGTAGCTTGTTTACTTTTACTAGCATTTGCGCTAAAGCGAGCAATGAAGTCTAATAAATCTTTTCGTTTTTCTTCGTTCTTTTTATTTTTATCCGCAATTTGTCTAGCTGCTAACTGGCTACTTTCATACCAAAAGGTGTAGTTCCCGGTATATACATTGATTTTACTTTTATCAACGTCAGCAACATGGGTACAAACGGTATCCAAAAAGTGTCTATCATGACTCACTACAATGGCCGTATTTTCATATTCTGCCAAAAAGTTTTCCAGCCAACGAATGGTTTCTACATCCAAATCATTGGTAGGCTCATCCAATAACAATACATCAGGATTCCCAAATAGCGATTGAGCTAACAGAACCCTTACTTTTTGAGTCCCTGTTAAATCAGCCATTAAAGTATGATGAATATCGTCCATAATACCCAAATTAGCCAATAGTTGTGCAGCATCACTCTCAGATGTATAACCACCTAATTCGCCGTATTCTGCTTCCAACTCACCTGCTTTTAATCCATCCTCTTCAGTAAAATCTTCTTTAGCATATAAAGCATCTTTTTCTTGCTGAATATCCCATAGGTGTTTATTGCCCATGAGCACTGTGTTGATAACAGAAAAATCATTAAACTCAAAATGGTTTTGTTTCAACATACTCAAACGCTCGTTTGGAGATAAGCTAACGGTTCCTTTATTAGGCTCTATCTCTCCACTCAAAATTTTCATGAATGTACTCTTTCCGGCACCATTGGCACCGATAATACCGTAACAATTTCCTTTATGAAAACTGATATTTACTTCGTCAAATAAGACACGTTTTCCATATGCCAATGACACGTTGTTTGTTGATAACATAAACTATTAAAACTCTTGATTTTTAAAAAAGATGTGCAAAGATAAGCAAGAAGATTTATTTATACTTGAATAAGATGTTTGCTTTTGTGCTTTAATCTAAAATTATACATTTTCGGGATTCGAATAATGAACGACAATTCGTTGAAAAATTTCGTCAATTTCTTCTACCGAATTTGCATGTACAAGTTCCATTCGATAATCCTTGATATGTGATAGCCCTTTTAAATAATTTCCATAATGTGGGCGCATTTCTAAAATGCCTAATTTGGAGCCTTTCCACTGCATGGCATGATATAAATGTTTTTTACAAGTAGTCACTCTATCTTCTATCGTTGGTGGGGCCATTAATTCACCTGTAGCACGAAAATGTTTTATTTCATTAAATATCCAAGGATAACCTATTGCAGCTCTTCCTATCATTACACCATCTACCCCATATCGATTTTTGTATTCCAACGCTTTTTGAGGACTATCAATATCTCCATTCCCAAATATTGGAATTTTGATTCTAGGATTGTTTTTCACTTTTGCGATTAAAGTCCAATCTGCTTCCCCTTTATACATTTGTGTGCGAGTTCGTCCATGAATGGCAAGTGCCTGTATTCCTATATCTTGCAAACGCTCAGCTACTTCTTCAATATTTTTTGTATCGTTGTCCCAACCTAAACGAGTTTTAACAGTTACGGGTATTTTTACAGAATTAACGACCGCTTTCGTAAGTGAAACCATTTTAGGAACATCTTTCAAAATACCTGCTCCAGCTCCTTTGCAGACAACTTTTTTTACGGGGCAACCAAAGTTAATGTCTAATAAATCGGGGCCAGTTGCTTCACAAATTTTAGCCGAAAGGCACATGGCATCTTCATCTCCACCAAAAATTTGTATACCTATAGGGCGTTCATAATCAAAAATATCTAGTTTTTGCCGACTTTTTATCGCGTCTCTAATTAAACCTTCACTGCTAATAAATTCAGTATACATAAGGTCTGCTCCTTTTTCTTTACAAACCGCTCTGAACGGAGGATCACTCACATCCTCCATAGGCGCTAATAGCAAAGGAAAGTCAGGAAGTTCAATATTGCCAATTTTTACCACGGTGCAAAAGTATTGTATTGCATATAAATTCTTACATATATATTTTTTGAATTAACTAAATAATTAAATAAATATTATTGTAAAACAAAATAAACAGTCAATTTTGCCAATGCTTACAAAATAACTTCAAAATGAATTCCATCACAGACAAAAAAGTAGCGCCTGCAAACACTGAAAATGAAAAAGATCCAACGATTAGAACTATGAAATGGGTAATGCCAATCATATTATTGGGATTATTAGGAGTGGGTATTTTTGTATGGATGAAAGGGTGGAATAGTGAAATAAAAGCAAAACAAGAAAATATTGAATTGAATGAAGCCGGAAATTCAATTTCAAATGCTGCTGATTCTGCTGCTAAATCTATTAAAACAGACAGCTCAAATACTATTGCAGACACTTCACTCAAATTGAATAATCATTAATAGCCTGTCCGTAACTGAACGATCGAATCGATTTCTGCTATAATTGAAAATATTTTAATAAATTAGAAGATAGAATGCCAAATTTTCTTGGAATTCTCATATCCTATTTATGTGTAAAATTAAAATATTTTATATTTTGTAACCTTTTCTTTTAAAAATCACTCTATATATAAAAATAAAAAAATGACAACAATACTTTCTACTTCACCAGAAGAGTTTATTCCATTCTTTGCAATATTTTTCACTTTTATGGTACCAATTTTAGGGATGTATTTTTATTATCAAAATAAAAATAAAATCATGGATGAGCGAAAACTCATGATTGAAAAAGGCCTAACACCTCCACCGTTAAAAGAGCAAAGTTTTAATAATGAAAACTATCAATCTAAAAATACTTTTACGAAAGGATTGAATTTAATTGCAATTGCTTTAGGTTTATTAGTTGGTTATTTTATTTCACACTATACATATATACATTTTCCTTTTACAGTCATAGGTTCAATTCTATTTTTCTTAGGTGTGGCTAATATTGTAACTGCAATTATGAATTCAAAGGACAATCGAAACAATTCATCAATAAACGAAACTTTCAATGAGAAACTATAAACTATTTTACGGATTTGCATTAGTTTTCTTAGCGGGAGTTATTTTGTTTTTAGGTTCAACTGTTTCAAGAAGTTCATTTTTCAATAATGAACCACACGGTAATGCTGTACTACAAGATTCATTATCAATAACAGGAGTGAGTCAATTGTCTTCAGATTGTAATTGTGATATTATAATAATTCCTTCAGACAATGAACGAGTTGTTTTTTATTACGACAAAAAATTATTTAAAAATTTAACAGAAGTTAGTGGTAGCAAATTGAATATAAACTTCAAATCAAATAAGCATTTAATTTTTGGATACAATAGTAGTAATGGAAATGAAGTTACTGTAAAAGTATATACCAACAAATTAAATTCAATAACCCAAGATGGCATAGGAACTATTGAGAGTTCAGGCATTTTAAATGCAGATGAAATGAAAATTTTGAACGATGGCGTGGGTAGTATGACTCTGAATCTAAATGTAAAAAAAATAACTGTAGACAATTCTGGAGTGGGTAGTATAGAAATGAAAGGCAATGCTATTCATGCAGAAATGAACAACAATGGTACTGGCTCGATAGATGCTATTAATCTTGTAAATAAATATGCAAAAGTAAACAACTCAGGTGTTGGTTCAATAGATGTAAATGCAACAAATTCGTTAGACATGAGCAATACTGGTGTTGGAGGAATAAATTATACAGGAAGTGCTGTTATAACAAATATTAATTCTGAAGGAATAGGGACTATTTCTAAGCAATAAAAAACATTTTTGAACGAACAATTACTTATTCAAAAAATCCTGCAAGGCGATACAGCATCATTTCGATATCTGTATCGTCTTTATGCGCTTTCTGCTATGCAATTGGCCATGTCAGTTTGCAAACAAAAAGAAAATGCAGAAGAAGTTGTTCAAAATAGTTTTATCAATGCGTATAATAATTTGGGTAATTTTCGTCAAGAAAGCGCTTTTAAAACTTGGTTACTTCGCATTGTTTTTAATGAAGCAATTCGTATTCAAAAAGCAGAACAAAAATATCTATGGCAAGAGATGACACAAGATGAAAATGGTGAAGAAATAATTTCAATTTGTATTCCTAATACAATCGACAAAAAAGAAACAAAAGAGCAAGTAACCAAAACAATTGCTTCACTCAGTGAAAAGGAATCGATTGTGTTGAATTTATTTTATCTTGAAGAATTAAGCATAAAAGAAACAGCCGATGTTTTGGGATATACTGAAAGCAATGTGAAAGTGTTGCTTCACAGAGCAAGAAAAAATTTTAAAAATGTGTACGAAAAATTATAATTTAGCATTATGAATAGCGATTCTCTCAAACAGGATGGTTTTTACGAACTTTTGCAAATACAACAATTGCATGAGCTTCCATCTTTTTTGGAATCTAACATTATGCAAAAAATAGAAACCACTATAGAAACAAAATCATCGCCTATAAAAATTCAGTCAATTTTAATTTTTAGTTTGCAAATTTGTAGTTATGTTATTTGTTCTTTAATTAATATGTACTATTACCCTCATTCTATTTTGCTTAATGATTTAAAAACAATGATTTTACTCGGTACTATCATGCAGATCATTTATGAAATTAATGATATAATTCTAAATATCATTAAACGAAAATTGTCTATTTAATTAAAAATTAAAAACACAATATTGGATCTAAACTACATTTAAGTTTGAAATGAATTAACTTCGTGAAAAAATAGATGAGGTTAATCATATAGTTCTACAATAATTCATTGAACATAGGAATATCTTTTAAAAAAATAAATGCAATACACACTTAAAAAAGAGCTTGGGCAACATTTTTTACACGACGAAAACGTGTGTCAAAAAATAGTAGAAGGATTGGGGCCAAATATTAAAAACTTAGTGGAAGTGGGGCCTGGCGGAGGTGCTATAACAAAATATTTAATGAACATGCCGTTTGAAAATTATTTGTGCATTGAACTCGACAAAGAAAAAATAGACTATTTACATAAAACATACCCAGCGCTTCAAGGAAAAATTAGCCATGATGACTTCTTAGATGCAGCGCTCCCATTCCCAAATCACTTTTCTATTATTGGCAATTTCCCTTATAATATTTCTACACAAATTATTTTTAAAGTATTAGACTGGAAAGATCATGTAGATGAAGTGGTTGGCATGTTTCAAAAGGAAGTGGCCGAAAGAATTGCGTCAAAACATGGAAGCAAAAGTTATGGTATTATGAGCGTGATTGTGCAGTGTTTTTATGATATTGAATATTTATTTGATGTTCCAGCATCCTGTTTTACACCACCACCAAAAGTAACTTCAGGAGTTATTCGGTTGACAAGAAATAACAATCCTTACCAAATAAAAGACGAGAAAAAGTTTAAAACGTTTGTAAAAGCTGCATTCAATCAGCGTAGAAAAACATTGCGCAATAGCTTAAAATCTATTTTAACAGCCGATAAATTACAAGATGAAATTTTTGCAAAACGAGCTGAACAATTGAGCGTGCAACAATTTGTAGATTTATATAACTCAACATTTGCTTAAAATTTTTCTAACTTCGCAACGTGAAACAAGTACTCATCGCATCGCCCATTTCTGAAAATTTTACAGCGTTTTTAATTGAAAAAAATTACGAACTCATTCATTACGACAAGAATGATTTGTTAACCATCAACAATGAATTGATCGCTGGTATTATCACTTCTAATAAATTAATTTTAAGTAAAACAGAAATTGAAAAATATCCAAATCTTAAGTGGATAGGCAGAATAGGTTCAGGAATGGAAATTATTGATGTAGCCTATTGCCAACAAAAAAATATTCAATGTGAAAGCTCCCCAGGGGGAATTGCCAATTCAGTTGCTGAGCACATAACGGGTATGTTGTTGAGCTTGAACAAAAATATTCACACTTCTTTTGAAGAAATAAAAAACAAACAATGGACTCGTGAACCCAATAGAGGAATTGAACTAGAAAATCATACTATTGGAATCATTGGTTATGGTCACACTGGAAGTGCCTTTGCAAAAAAAATGTCTGTATTTACAAAATCTATACTCGCATATGATAAAAATAAAACAGGGTTTTCGAATGATTTTGTACGTGAAGTCTCATTAGAAGAATTGAAAGAAAAAGCAACGATTCTTTCTTTTCATTTACCATTAAATGAAGAAACAAAACACTATTACAATGACAATTTTTTAATGAGCATGAAAAAAAATCATGTATTGATTAATTCCTCAAGAGGTGCTATTGCTCAATCCTCTACCATATTGAAAGGCTTACAAAATGGAAAAATCACAGGGGCTTGTTTAGATGTTTTGGAAGAAGAAAAAAACATCAATGAAATTTTACTTATTCCCGATAATTTAATTAAAGAATTATTAAAATACAATGTATTAATTACGCCACACATCGCAGGCTACTCTCAAAATGCTACCGAAAAAATGTGCCAGGAGTTGATGAATAAAATACGATTTTAACAAATGAATATTTACAAAATGAATTTAGTGGTAGAGGAAAAATACATTGATGGAAATTTGCATGTCAACAATTTAGAATACATCAAATGGGCTCAATATATATCCGGAAAACATTGGGAAAATGTTGCAACTGAGAAAATAAAACAAGAATATCGTTGGGTAGTTGTTCATCAAGAAATTAATTATTTTAAAGAGCTCATTTTAAATGATGCAATAGAAATAAGCACATGGATTGAAAAAATTGAAAAAGCAAAAACATTTAGAATTGTAGAAATTTTCAATAAAACTAAAAATGAATTGGCTGCAAAAGCAATTATTACATGGTACGCAATAGATAAAATTACCAACAAGCCTAAACGCATTTCTGATGAAGCAAAAGCATTGTTTCAGTAAATTTTTTACTTTGAAATTCTGATTTCTGAAAAAATTTATCCCTATTTTCCTTTCAATACCACCACTATTTCTCCTTTAGGAGCATGTGTTTCATAATAGGCAGCTATTTCAGGCAATTTACCAATTTTATGTTCTTCAAATTTTTTGCTTAGTTCTCTACAAACACATACTTCCTGTTCTTCACCAAAGTAAGTAATTAGTTCTTTCAATGTTTTAGCTAATCGATGTGGGCTTTCATAAAAAACAATCGCTCGTTCTTCCGTTTTTAATTGATTTAATAAAGTCATACGACCTTTTTTTTGAGGCAAAAAACCTTCATACACAAATCGATTGATAGGAAATCCGCTATTCACTAATGCCGGTACAAAAGCGGTGGCGCCTGGCAAGCACTCAACCTCTATTGCATTTTGAACACAAGCACGAACTAACAAAAAACCTGGATCAGAAATACCAGGAGTTCCTGCATCGGTTATTAAAGCCATAGTTTTTCCTGATTGAATATCTTCTACTAATTTTTCAACTACTTTGTGTTCATTGTGCATATGGTAGCTCCAAATTGGCTTTTGAATTTGATAATGTTTCAGTAAAACAGAAGAGGTTCTGGTATCTTCAGCCAAAATAATATCTACACTTTTCAGGGTATCGATAGCCCTAAAAGTCATGTCTTGCAAATTGCCAATAGGCGTAGGAACAACAAATAATTTCATTCCGTTAAAGATAATTGATAATTTCTTTTCATTAAATAATTGATAATATATTATTTAAAAATTTATTTTAAAAGTAAATAAAACTATATTTACTTTAATTGAAAGTGTGATATGGAAATCATTGAGAAATACAATTTATCGCCAGAGGAAGAAAAAAAAATGATATTGAGAGAATATCGTTCGCTGTTGCGAGCAATAAAATCTCGATTAAAAAAAGGGGACAAACAATTAGTTAGGCGTGCCTTTGAAATGGCTGCTGAGGCGCATCAACACATGCGCAGAAAATCAGGAGAACCTTATATCTTCCATCCATTGGCGGTTGCTAAAATTGTGGTTGAAGAAATTTCACTGGGTGTAACCTCTGTTATATGTGCCTTATTACATGATACAGTAGAAGACACAGAACTGACATTAGAAGATATTGAAATGGAATTTGGGAATTCTTGCTCAAAAATTGTTGAAGGACTGACTAAAATATCAAACGTAGTTGAAACCAAAAACACAACACAACAAGCCGAAAATTTCAAGAAAATTTTATTGACTTTGGCTGATGATCCTCGAGTTATTTTAATTAAAATTGCAGATCGGTTACACAACATGCGCACCTTGGGAAGCATGAGCCGAGACAAGCAATTAAAAATTGCTTCAGAGACTACTTTTTTATATGCTCCGTTGGCGAATCGTTTAGGATTATATGAAATAAAATCAGAACTGGAAGACTTAAGTTTGAAATTTACGGAACGGGATGTGTATAATGAGATTACCAAAAAACTGAAAGACACTAAACGAGAACGAACGAAATATGTCAATGAATTTATAAAACCTATTAAAGGCGCTTTAGAAGAAGCCGGCTTTGATTTTGAAATTTTTGGCAGACCGAAATCTGTTCACTCTATATTAAATAAAATTAAAACAAAGCATGTAGCCTTTGAAGAAGTATATGATTTATTTGCTGTACGAATTATATTAAAAACAGACAATGAAAAAGCAGATTGTTGGAATGCATTTTCAATTATAACCAGCAAATATCAACACAGCTTAGAGCGATTGAGGGATTGGGTGAGCACTCCTAAAAGCAATGGTTATGAGGCATTGCACACAACCGTAATGGGCCCTGAAGGTAAATGGGTTGAAGTGCAAATTCGAACAGAACGAATGAATGAAATTGCCGAAAAAGGATTGGCAGCACATTGGAAATATAAAGATGGCACCTCCCAAGAATCTAAATTAGATGATTGGTTAAAACACATCAAAGAATTGTTGCAAAATCCTGATAACAATGCAATGGATTTTATTCAGGATTTAAAATTAGATATTTTTACAGAAGAAATTTATACCTACACCCCCAATGGAGATATGCGCGTTTTGCCTTTAGGTGCTTCTGCTTTAGACTTTGCTTTTGATATCCATTCGGAGTTAGGAAAAAATTGCATTGGGGCAAAAGTGAATTATAAATTGGTGCCCATCAATCATGTTTTAAAAAATGCCGATCAAATCGAAATCATTACATCCAAGAAACAAAAACCAAATGATGATTGGTTGAAATTTGTAGTTACAGCCAAAGCTAAATCTCGAAT
>Ga0304730_1003315_pt1 | contig 10921 bp, 7 predicted proteins | sample M_130628_MF_Meta_FD_190474 | JGI IMG/M metagenome (GOLD analysis project Ga0304730, IMG submission 190474) | Freshwater microbial communities from Lake Montjoie, Canada to study carbon cycling - M_130628_MF_MetaG (v2) (version 2) | ecosystem: Environmental > Aquatic > Freshwater > Lake | place...
TCTTCGTAACGAAATCCAGGTTGTTGTAACTGTTTGGGCAATTCACCCAGATGAAATGTATGACGTTGTTGCTATCAACGCAGCATCTATGTCAACACAGCTTGCCGGTCTACCATTCTCAGGCCCTATCGGTGGTGTGCGTGTAGCACTTATAGATGGTCAGTGGGTTGCTTTCCCTAAGCACTCACAACTAGAGCGTGCAGTATTCAACATGGTTGTAGCAGGGCGTGTAGTTATCGAAAACGGTAAAGAAGACGTTGCAATCATGATGGTTGAAGCAGAAGCAACTGAAGGTTCATGGAACCTAATCAAAAACGAAGGTGCAACTGCACCTAACGAAGAAGTTGTAGCTCAAGGTCTAGAAGCATCTAAGCCTTTCATCGCTCAATTGGTAAAAGCACAGCAAAAGCTAGCAGCAGAAGCTGCTAAGCCAACCGCTGATTACCCATTGTTTGCTCCTTACACTGATGAAGTTTTCTCAGCAGTAGCTAACTTGGCTGAAGCAGAACTAGGTCGCATCTACCAGATCGCTGACAAGACAACTCGTCAGAACGAAGATGACGCTCTAAAGGCATCTGTCAAGGAAAAGCTTGCAGAAACTCTAGATGAGTCTCTACTGGGTCAGGTATCAGCTGCTTATAAGTCAGTTACCAAGAAGGTTGTTCGTACCCGTGTTCTTAAAGAAGGAATTCGCATCGACGGCCGTGGTCTTCGTAACATTCGTGTTATTGACTGTGAGACAGATGTTATTCCTCGCGTTCATGGTTCAGCTATCTTCCAGCGTGGTGAGACTCAGATCTTGGGTATCACTACCTTGAACATGTTGAAGATGGAACAGCAGATTGACTCACTGTCACCTGTAACTTCTAAGCGATACATGCACAACTACAACTTCCCACCTTATTCAACAGGTGAAGTTGGTCGTGTTGGCACTCCTAAGCGTCGTGAAATTGGTCACGGTGCTCTAGCCGAGCGCGCATTGGTTCCAGTTCTTCCTTCACGTGAAGAATTCCCATATGCAATCCGTCAGGTATCTGAAGCTCTTGGATCTAACGGTTCAACTTCTATGGGTTCTGTTTGTGCATCAACACTTTCACTATTCAACGCTGGTGTTCCACTGCGCGCAGCTGTTGCTGGTATTGCTATGGGTCTGATTTCAGACACAGTAGATGGCAAGACTCAGTACGCTGCTTTGACAGACATCCTTGGTGCAGAAGATGCATTGGGAGATATGGACTTCAAGGTTGCTGGAACTCGCGAGTTTGTTACAGCTATTCAGCTGGACACCAAGCTTGATGGTATTCCAACCGACGTTTTGATTGGTGCTCTAAGCCAGGCTAAGGAAGCTCGTTTGAGCATTCTTGATCTGATGAAGGCAGCTATCGATGAGCCTGACGAGATGTCAGTAAACGCTCCTCGCATCATCGCGGTGAAGATTCCAGTTGACAAGATCGGTGAAGTTATTGGCCCTAAGGGCAAGATGATCAACCAGATCCAGGAAGACACCGGAGCAGACATTTCTATTGAAGATGATGGAACTGTTTACATTGGTGCAACCGATGGAACTTCAGCTGAAGCTGCTCGTGCGATGGTTAACGCAATTGCTAACCCACACGTACCAGAAATCGGCGAGCGCTTCCTAGGTACAGTTGTGAAGCTTGCTACCTTCGGTGCATTCATCTCATTGACCCCTGGTAAAGATGGTCTGCTACACATCTCTGAGCTACGCAAGCTAGCTGGCAAGCGTGTTGAGAATGTTGAAGATGTGCTATCTGTCGGACAGAAGATTCAGGTTGAACTCACCAAGATTGATGACAGAGGAAAGCTATCGCTTTCACCTGTTGTTGAAGGTGAAGTTGCTGCATCTGACGAAGACGAAGAGTAAAGAAAAGTTAGTTCGAGATGAGTGTTACCCAATTTATTCTCGATCAACCCGAAACTGAGTTCACCGCTTCGGGAGGCAGTACGGTTCGCCGTACTGTTCTCCCAAGCGGTGTTCGCGTTTTAACTGAGGTTGTTCCTGGAGCTCAATCGGCATCGGTAGCCTTCTCAGTTGCAGTTGGTTCAAGAGATGAAGTTGATGGCCACCATGGCTCAACTCACTTCCTCGAGCACCTGTTGTTCAAGGGAACCAAGACCAGAACAGCCCTAGACATCGCTGTTGCCTTTGACTCAGTGGGTGGAGCATCTAATGCATCCACTGGTAAAGAACACACTTCTTATTACGCAAGAGTCCAGGACAGAGCCATACCTGTTGCTGTTCAGGTGATTGCAGACATGCTTACATCCTCGGTTATTGATCCAGTTGAATTTGAAAACGAACGAACTGTGATTCTTGAAGAGTTAGCTATGAATGATGACGATCCACAGGATGTTGCTCACGAAGAATTCTTTGAGGCAGTTCTTGGGGGACATCCACTTGGCCGTCCTATCGGCGGAACTCCAGCAACTATTAATGCTGTCACAAGAGATGCAGTATGGGAGCACTACCAAAGAAACTACCGTCCACAGGATTTAGTTATCGCTGCTGCTGGTGGCGTTGATCACGATGGCCTTTTGGAACTAGTCAGAGAAAATCTTGAGAGTGCTGGTTGGGATCTGAACCTGACTGCAACACCTCGACCTTGGCGCGAGCAGAGCTCTAAGCAACTAGAGGTCGCACCTACCGTCAAGGTAATCAACCGACCTATTGCTCAAGCAAACATTGTTTTGGGTGGTCAAGGACTGGTTGCTGGCGATGAACGTCGCTATGCGATGGCTATTTTGAACACTGTTTTAGGTGGTGGAATGTCTTCAAGATTGTTCCAAGAGATTCGTGAAAAACGTGGGCTTGCTTATTCTGTTTACTCATTCAACCAGGGTTACAGCGATGCAGCTGCTTTTGGTTTGTACGCAGGATGTTCACCGCAGAAGGCTAAAGAAGTTATCAAGCTAATGATGGCCGAACTTGAGAAAGTGGCTGCTGAGGGAATAACCGATGCTGAGCTTGCTCTAGCAAAGGGAAACATCTCAGGTGGTCTTGCTCTGAAGTTTGAAAGCACACAGGCTCGAATGTCCAGGTTATCTGGTGCTGAACTGACCGATGGTGAGTTCATTGATTTGGATGAATCATTAAGTAGATATGACGGCGTAACCTTGGCGGACGTGCAACTTGTTGCCAAGCTGATGAGTGAATCCAAGAAGTCATTTGTTGCCGTAGGAGATCTCAAAGACGACCTATTCGATGAGTTTGTCTAGATAGTTGATAGGTTATTTTTCATGACAATCAAAGTTGCAGTAGTTGGTGCCACAGGCCGAATGGGCAAATTAGCCCTTGATATCATTCATGGTGCTCAAGATCTTTCTTTGCATGCAGCGCTTGATTCTAAGACTGAACTAAGTCAAGCCCTTGGTGCGGATTTAATCTTTGAAGCGACCAATCTAGAGGTAAGTAAATCAGTTGTTGATTTTGCTCTTGAAAACAACCTAAAGGTTTTGGTTGCAACCAGTGGTTGGACCCAGGCTGCACTTTCTGCAATTGAAGCCCATGTAGGCAGCGGTGCTGTTGTTGTGGTGCCAAACTTTTCTATCGGATCTACCCTCGCCTCTAAATTTGCAGCTGAGGCAGCAAAGTACTTTGATTCCATTGAGATTATTGAAACCCACCATGCTGGCAAGCAAGATTCACCGTCGGGTACTGCCATCCGAACTGCTGAACTTATCCATTCCAGTAGGGAAGAAGCTGGGAGAACTCAACCGCTAATTCCAGGTGTTGGTCAAAGCGCTAGGGGCGAGGTTGTTTCAGGAGTTCCGATTCACAGTTTGAGAATCAACGGAGTATCAGCCAAGCAGGAAGTCAATCTTGGTGGCACTGATGAACTACTAACTATTTCTCACACTGCAGGTTCGGTCAATGCTTATGCTCATGGAATCTTAGAGTCAATCAGATTCACAGCTAATGCAACAGGGCTCACCATAGGGCTAAACAAAGTTTTAGGAATATGAGCAGAGCCAAACTTGGTGCTGCGGTTATGGCCGCCCTTGTAGTTTTGTACATAGCTTTGCTAGGGCAAAAAGGTTATTTGTTTTTGATTCAAGACAACCTAGTTTCCAAAGCCATGGGTTTGGCTATCTTGACGCTACCATTTGTTGGCTTTTGGGGGATCTATAGAGAACTTAAGTTTGGATTAGCGGTTGAAAAGCTAGGGACGATATTGGAAGCCGAAGGAGGCTGGCCTAGTTTTGAGTTCTCAGTGCGACCATCGGGGCGTGCAGTCAAGGCTGAAGCCCTTCTTGAGTTCGAAAAGTACAGCGCAGAAGCCAATGCGGATCCAGAAAACTGGAGAAAATGGTTTGCCCTAGGTCTTGTTTACGATGCTTGTGGTGACAGAAAACGCGCCAGAGTGGCGATGCGTAAAGCTATTGAGAGATCTCAAAGGTAGGATTTTCTCCATGTCTGAGATTATTTTCCGTAGCGATGTAACCGTCGAACTTATTCGAGCTAGTGCTGCCGATAGCGATGTGCTCTTCGCTGCCCGTGTGTCAACCCAGGGTGAGCAAACTCTTGAGAGCGCAGCTGCGGCAGTAGATGCCAGTGAGGATGAGAAAAAGAGCAAGGGTCTAATCAATTACTTGATGAGAGACCGTCACGGTTCGCCTTTTGAGCACACCTCAGTGACTTTCTATGTTCAGGCACCGATCTTTGTGTTCCGTGAGTTCATGCGTCATCGCATCGCCTCATACAACGAAGAATCAGGCCGATACCGTGAGTTGAACCCGGTCTTCTATGTGCCAGCTCCAGATCGCAATCTAATTCAGACAGGTAAGACTGGTCACTACGAGTTCCACCCAGGCACTGCAGAGCAGATTGCTCTTGTTGAGCAAGAGTCTAGGAACATCTCAACAGTTGCCTACGAGTCTTATAAGCGCATGCTTGAAGCAGGTATTGCCAGAGAAGTAGCACGTATTGTTTTGCCACTGAATATCTACTCTTCGATGTATGTAACCATGAATGCTCGTGCTCTGATGAACTTCCTAAGCCTTAGAACTAAGCGTGAAGGCACTCATTTCCCGTCCTATCCTCAGCGTGAAATTGAAATGTGTGCGGAGAAGATGGAAGAGTTCTGGGCTGAATTAATGCCATACACCTATGAGGCCTTCAACCAGAATGGTCGAGTCGCACCATAGATTTGGTTCGATTCGCTAACTTTCGACCACTAATCTTTATCTATGTCGGAAAAAGATAAAAGCTTGTTTGGCCAGGTGCTAGTTGCCCTGGTAACTCCTATGACCCCTGAGGGCGAAGTTGACTGGGCTGCCACCGAAAAGCACCTTGATTATGTGATTTCCAATGGGGCAGATGGCGTTGTTGTTACAGGAACAACAGGTGAAACCAGCACGCTAACCGATGCCGAAAAGCTCCAACTGGTTAAAGTTGGTAAGAGTGTTTCTGCTGGAAGAGCCAAAATAATTACCGGTGGTGGCGCAAACGAAACAGCTCACGCTATTCAGCTTTACAAATCAAGCGAAGCTGCGGGAGCAGACGGGGTAATGATTGTCACCCCTTATTACAACAAGCCAACTCAAGCTGGTGTGCTAACGCACTTCAGAATGATTGCTGATGCAACTGATCTTCCTGTAATTCTTTATGACATTCCTGGCAGAACAGGAATTCCTATTCAGTTTGAAACTATTCTTCGCGCAGCTAAGCATCCAAACATTGTTGCCATTAAAGATGCCAAGGGTGACTTTGCTCAAGTTTCTAGAGTTCTGAATGAAACTGACCTGATCTATTTCTCAGGTGATGACAGTAACATATTGCCACACATCTCGCTAGGTGCAACTGGCCTAATCGGCGTCACTGCCAACATTGCGCCTAAGGCATATAGAGATCTAGTTGATGCAACTAACAAAAATGATTTCAAAACAGCGTTAGATGTTCACATGACACTTGAACCATTGGTTAGAGCAACTATGACTCACGTACCTGGAACTGTTGCTGCAAAGTACATTCTTGACGGACTAGGGCTAATTTCAAGTCCTCGCGTTCGTCTGCCACTTGTTGGTCCTGAAGAATCTGAAGCTGCCAAGATTGAAGCGGACATTGACAAAGTTGGAAAAGTCTCAGGTTTGGACTTCACAAACTTCCGCCCTGATCGCAATGCTGCAGCAGGTGGTGCTTTGCCTAAGGTTGCAGGCACGACCAGATAGGTTCGCCAATGTTTGAATTACTTCCAGCTCCACCAAAGCTAAAGCCAGGCACTCTAAGAATTATTCCTTTGGGTGGTTTGGGTGAGATTGGTCGGAACATGGCTGTCTTCGAGATTGATGGACAGCTACTCATTGTTGACTGCGGCGTTTTGTTCCCCGAGGAGCACCAGCCAGGTGTTGACCTTATTTTGCCTGACTTCAATTATTTGAACGACAGACTAGAAGACATTATTGGAGTTGTGCTAACCCATGGTCATGAAGACCACATCGGTGGAGTTCCTTTCCTTCTAAAGCTCAGAGAAAACATTCCTTTATACGGATCAGAGCTAACCCTTGCCTTTGTTGATGCCAAGCTTAAAGAGCACCGTCTACACAGCAGCCAGTATGTAGTCAGAGAAGGTGACCGCAAGGTTATCGGAAACTTTGATTTGGAATTCATCGCAGTGAATCACTCAATTCCAGATGCTTTGGCTGTGGTTATTCGCACCAGCGCAGGAACTGTTTTGCATACTGGCGATTTCAAGATGGATCAGTTGCCTCTTGATAACAGGCTCACGGACTTAAGAGCTTTCGCTCGTTTAGGTGAAGAAGGTCTTGATCTGTTCATGGCAGACTCCACTAACGCTGATGTGCCCGGATTCACCCCGCTAGAAAAAGATATCGGTCCAGTAATCGACGATGTCATCTCCAGAACACCAGGCAAAGTTATTGTTGCCAGCTTCTCATCTCACGTGCATCGAGTTCAGCAGGTAATCAATGCTGCAGCTGCTCACAATCGCAAAGTGGCTCTAGTAGGTAGATCAATGCTTCGTAACATGAACATTGCAGAAGATTTAGGCTACCTAAGTGCACCCGAGGATATCTTCGTTGAATTCAAAAATGCGACGAGTGTGCCAGACAACGAGATTGTTTACATGTGCACAGGTTCACAGGGCGAGCCGATGGCAGTGCTGTCCAAGATGGCTCACGGTGAACATGAGATAACTGTTGGAGAAGGCGATACCGTAATTTTGGCTTCCTCACTTATTCCAGGTAACGAAAATGCTGTTTATCGAATCATTGATCAGTTAACTCGATTGGGTGCAAATGTTGTGCACAAGGGCAACGCCAAGGTGCACGTCTCAGGTCACGCTGCTGCAGGCGAGCTTCTTTACTGCTACAACATCTTGAAGCCTAAGAATGCGATGCCTGTGCACGGTGAATTTAGGCACCTGATTGCCAATGGCAAGTTAGCCGAACAAACTGGCCTCCCAGCTGAACGGGTGCAAATTGTTGAAGATGGGTGGGTTGTTGACCTGGTCAATGGCAAAGCCGAAGTAGTTGGCGCTGTTGAATGCGGGCTACTTTATGTTGATGGCAAGACGGTTGGAAAAATCACCGAGGATGATCTAAAAGATCGTCGAATTCTTTCACAAGAGGGCTTCATTTCTATTTTTGCCGTGATGGATAAAGATTCAGGAAGAATCGTGGTTGGTCCGGAGATTAGAGCTAAAGCGTATGCCGAGGATGACCATGTCTTTGATGATGTCAAACCTTTGATAGTTAAGGCTCTGGCTGAAGCTGCAGCCGAAGGCGTAAGAGATACCTATGCCATGCAGCAAGTGATTAGACGGACAATCGGTACGTGGGTTAATCGCAGCCACAGACGTCGCCCAGTGATTATTCCCGTAGTTATTGAAGGTTAATAAGCCACTGGCGTAACCTTTACAGCCCTGCCTGACCTGTAATGACGGGGGTCGCTGTTATTTTTGAAGGCATGGCTACACGCAAACCGACTAAACCACGCTCGAGAACCACTTCAGCACGCCCTAAGGCGAAGCAGAAGACCCGAAGCTCTGAGCACAACTGGTTCGTGCGCTCCCTATTTTGGTTCTACCTAGCTGGGGCAGCAACCGTAGGATTCTTGGCCAGATCCTTTAGTTCTGAGAAGGTAGCCGTCGAAGACCGCCGAGACGGGCCACCTTTCTTACTGTTTTTGATGGGTGTGGCAGGAGCCATAGTTACCTGGTTCTTTGCAGGCGAGCCTGGTTCGATTGCAACAATCTTGAATGATTACACCGGCGGGTTGTTCTTCGGGCAACTATCTGTTGCACTGCCAGTATTCATGATTGTTTTCTCGATGTATTTGATGCGTCATCCTTCGACTACCAAAGACAACACAAGAGTGGGGCTTGGTTGGGTAGTTCTGCTTATAAGCATTTCGGGCTTCTTTCACTTATTCCATGAAAAGACCCAGCCATCCATGGGTGTTGAAGCTTTATCAGCCGCAGGTGGTTTGTTCGGCTGGCTGATCACAGTTGTCTTTATTGACACAATCACCCCTTGGGGAGCGGGTGTAGTTATATTTATCCTGTCACTTGGTTCACTTTTGATTATTACTGCAACTGCACCAAACAAAATAGCTGTTCGACTTACTGAGCTGTACCATCGTCTGTTTCCTGGAGCACGTGAACCCAAAGTACAAAAAGAGCAAGAAGAAATTGATGACGCATTTGATGGCACAAAAGCTCCTTGGTGGAAGAAATCCAAAGATACTGAAAAAGAAGCTTTCGATACTCCTGTAGTAACAGGACAAGAAACTGTGAGCCTGGATGAACTCTTTGATACCGAAGAGCCACCAGTTGAAACAGAGCCGGTTGCTGTAGTTGTAGATAACGCCACCGAGCCTATTGCTGTTGTAACCGACAGCTCTGCACTGGAGGCTGCTGAAACAGTTCCTGCAGTTGAAGCTGTGGCAGCACCGAAACCTAAGCGTGCATATGTCTTGCCACCTGTAACTTTGTTGGCTGCTGGCACACCGCCTAAGGCTAAGACGGCAGCCAATGACACTATCGTCGAATCGCTTGATTCCGTATTCAAAGAGTTCGGCGTTGATGCGAAGGTAAGTGGTTTTTCAAGAGGCCCAACCGTTACCCGTTATGAAGTTGAAGTGAAGCCCGGCGTTAAAGTCGAAGCGGTAACTAGGTTGGCAGGAAATATTTCTTATGCTGTTGCCAGCAATGAAGTTCGAATCCTTGCACCGATTCCAGGTAAGTCTTTGATTGGAATTGAAATACCAAACATCGATAGGGAGACTGTTTCACTGGGGGATGTCCTTCGCTCAACTGTGGCTCAGCAAAGTAAGCATCCTTTGACTATCGGTATTGGTAAAGATGTTGAAGGTGGTTTTGTTGTCGCGAACTTGGCAAAGATGCCGCACCTTCTGGTAGCTGGTGCAACCGGCGCAGGTAAGTCCTCTTTCGTCAACTCCATGATTTCTTCGATTTTGATGAGATCTAAACCAGCTGAAGTTCGCATGGTGCTAATTGACCCTAAGCGAGTAGAACTTGCAGCCTACGAAGGTGTGCCACACCTTATTACTCCGATTATCACTAACCCGAAAAAAGCTGCAGAAGCTCTGCAGTGGGTTGTCAAGGAAATGGATGCGCGTTACGACGATCTAGCTTCCTTCGGTTTCAAGCATGTGGACGACTTCAACAGAGCTCTGGTCGCTGGTGAAGTTAAGGTGCCGGAGAACTCAGCTCGAAAGCTCCAGCCTTATCCTTATCTGTTAGTAGTGGTCGATGAGCTTGCAGATCTAATGATTGTGGCTCCACGCGAGGTTGAAGACTCAATTGTGAGAATTACACAGTTAGCAAGAGCTGCTGGTATTCACTTGGTATTGGCCACCCAGCGACCTTCTGTAGATGTTGTGACAGGTCTTATCAAAGCAAACGTTCCTAGCCGCCTAGCTTTCTCTGTTTCTTCGCTTACCGATTCAAGAGTTATTTTGGATCAACCGGGTGCTGAAAAACTTATTGGCCAGGGAGATGCGTTGTTCTCACCAATGGGTACCAACAAACCTATGCGTGTACAAGGAGCATGGGTTGGTGAAGGTGAACTTGGGGCAATAGTTTCTCACGTGAAGCAACAAATGCAACCGGAGTATCGAGCAGATGTTAGTGAAGCTGCAACTAGAAATGTTGTTGATGCCGACATTGGTGACGATCTAGATGTCTTGCTGCAGGCAGCAGAGCTAATCATTTCATCTCAATTCGGCTCTACCTCAATGTTGCAAAGAAAGCTCAGAGTTGGTTTTGCTAAGGCAGGAAGATTGATGGATCTTCTTGAATCTAGAAACATCGTTGGACCAAGCGAGGGTTCAAAAGCTAGAGATGTAATGGTCAGACCTGAAGAATTGCCAACAGTGTTAGCTCAGCTCCGCGGTGAAAGTGGGGCTAAAGCTACTGCTGCAATGATTCAAGCCGCTGATGCAATTGACCAAAGCGCTATGGGTGCCGGTGAATTCTCCGACTTCGTGCCAAAGGCAACTGATGACGATGAAGATGACGGCGATGCTTGGCAACTGACCGGCAGACAGTAAGAGTAGGGTTTTATAGTGCTAAACGCAGCTAACTTGGTGACCATCGGTCGCATAGCCATTACTCCTGTTTTCCTCTGGTTCTTGCTTACTTTCTATAAAGCGGGAGAGCAAGTCAACTGGTTATTGCTCCTGGCATTTATTGCAATTGCTGCTACCGACGGGATAGATGGAGCGATAGCTCGTAAGCAGAACACTGTCACGAAGCTTGGCAAGTTGTTGGACCCAATCGCCGACAAGGTACTAATTGGTGGAGCGCTTATAGTTTTGTCGGTTCTTGAAGTTATGCCTTGGTGGGCAACCATTGCCATTCTGGTTAGAGAAATTGGTATGACAATTTATCGACTAGCTGTAGTGAAGAACAAAGTGATT
>Ga0304730_1003318_pt1 | contig 10917 bp, 9 predicted proteins | sample M_130628_MF_Meta_FD_190474 | JGI IMG/M metagenome (GOLD analysis project Ga0304730, IMG submission 190474) | Freshwater microbial communities from Lake Montjoie, Canada to study carbon cycling - M_130628_MF_MetaG (v2) (version 2) | ecosystem: Environmental > Aquatic > Freshwater > Lake | place...
TTCAAAAGATATTACGGTTACGCAGATAATGGGTTTGTCTTTCGATGAACCAAAACGTGTGATCCGCGTGAAACAAAGGTTCATGGCAAAACCTTCGAACTGGAAAGTCGAATTCCCTCTCTGGGATTTGGAGATGACTCGACAAGATTGCGTTTCGTATTTACAGAAACGTGTTCCGCACGAAGTGCCGCGATCAGCGTGTGTTTTCTGCCCTTTTAAATCAGATGCCGAATGGCGGCATATGAAAGAACAAAACACAATCGCTTGGCAACGTGCGTTGCACATCGACTCCGTTTGCCGAACTGGAGTTGGTAGAGATGCGCAAAGATATTTACACAAGTCGTGCTTGCCTTTGGCACAAGTTGATCTGCGACCATCAGACGAAAAATCTGGACAAAAGCATCTGTTCAGTGGGTTTCAAGATGAATGCGAAGGATATTGCGGGAATTGAAAAGTGTCGTCATCAACGGAGTGAATGAGCATGGGCAGAATGTCTAGACAGAAAGGCAAACGCGGCGAACGGGAATGCGCCGCAGAGTTTGCCGCGTTGCTTGGCGTGGAATGTCGTCGCGGTGTGCAATACCAAGGCGGCGCAGATTCGCCCGATGTGATTCTGAAAGGTGTTCCGCTCCACGTTGAATGCAAGCGCGTTGAATCGCTGAACGTCTACAAAGCGTTGGAGCAAGCGACAGAAGATGCGCCCGCAACATCAACACCGATCGTCTGGCATCGACGCAACGGGAAACCATCCGTTGTGATTGTCGAGACAACGAAACTTCTTGCGTTGGCAGACGCAATCAGAGCAACGCAACGGGCCCACTGATGGGGGGGTGACAATCCCGATCCCGTCCAAAAAGTCGATTTCAAAAAACCCCTTGTTTTATAGGCTATTTCGCTCTCAACATTCGTTTGGTGCTATAAATTTTTTTGAGTAAAAACACGGGTTCGCGATCAAAAACGCCTTGTTTTATAGTGCGAAACGCACTTGACGCGATGAAACTTGCAAATTTTACATCGAGTGTGTCGCGATCAAAAAGCCCTATTTTTATAGGACAAAACGCACGTCACGTTCGCGAACCGCAGAAATATAGGGGTCAAACGCAGGTGCTGCATTTTGCAACACCGATAGGTTCTTCCTAGAAAACACGGCAAAACGGAGGGTCGCGAACCTACGCAAAAATAGACAGACTTTCTTTCAAACCGCGGGGGGCGGCTGGGGGTCTGCCCAACTCTGTCAGAGGGTCAATCCGTAGGCGTTGCGCCTCCGTTGATCGTGTTCGACAATCCTGCCACACGAAGGAATTCACGCAATGCAAATCCGCGACCGCATCAAAGAACTTCGCCGCGTCAAAGCAAGCGAACTAATTCCGAACCCGCGCAACTGGCGCACCCATCCCCAGGCCCAACGCGACGCGCTCCGCGGTGTGCTGGCTGAAGTCGGCATCGCTGGCGCGGTTCTCGCGCGTGAAACAGATTTAGGGTTGGTGCTGATCGATGGTCATTTGCGGGCAGAGACAACCGGCGACGCGGAGATTCCCGTTCTGGTTCTCGATGTGAACGAAGCGGAAGCCGATCTGATCTTGGCGACGCATGATCCGCTTGGCGCGATGGCTGAAGTCGATTCCGACAAGCTGGAATCGGTTCTGTCGGAGTTGAACACCGCGAACGATGCGTTGCGCGATATGTTGTCGCAGCTTGCAGAGGATGCCGGGATCGTGCCGGAAGATGACGCGGACGATTCAGAGCAACCGCCACCAAAAACAAAATTCGAACTGGTTGTTACGTTCGCAAACGAACAGTCGCAGCAAGAGCTATTCGACCGGCTGAACACTGAAGGGTTCAAGGTTCGATCGGTTTCCACCAAGGGTGGCAAGTGATGGAACCATGCCGCTAACGAATGACCAGAAAAAGAAACTAGCGGAAACAGAGAAGCGCGCCCGCGCTGCCTTGCGAGAAGTCGCAAAAGTCAAAAAGGGTGCTGGGGCGGCACCGCGGCAATACGAATCGCACCGCGAACGCATGGCGGCGCGGGCAGCGGAGTTGAGCGAATCGGGTCGCGATATCGGCACGTTGCCGAAAGTCGTGAACCAAAAGCGGAAGGCAGAATGCGCCACCAGTTTTCGCGCGTTCTGCGAACACTACTTTCCCGCGACGTTTGGGCTGGCATGGTCTGCGGATCATCTGAAGGTGATCGCTGCGATAGAAGCCGCCGTGACAAAAGGCGGGCTGTTCGCGTTTGCCATGCCGCGCGGCAGCGGCAAAACGTCGCTGGTCGAAACCGCTGCCCTATGGTCGATCGTATACGGGTATCACGATTTCATCGCGATCATCGGCGCAGACGAAGAACACGCGCGAACGATGCTTGAATCGATCAAGGTCGAATGTGAGGTCAATGAAACTTTGCTTGAGGATTTTCCAGAAGTTGTCTACCCGATCGTAGCTCTTGAGAAAATCCACCAGCGGGCCAGCGGGCAGTTGTTCCAAGGCAAGCCAACGAATATCCAGTGGACTGCCAACGAAGTTCAGTTCCCGTCGATTGATGGCAGCAAGGCAGCGGGCGGCATCATCCGCGTTGCGGGTATCACTGGTCGCATCCGCGGAATGTCTGCCAAGCGGGCTTGTGACTCGCGCAAGGTTCGCCCGTCGCTGGTTCTGATCGATGACCCGCAGACAGACGAAAGCGCGGCAAGCCCCTCGCAAGTTGCAACGCGCGAAGGAGTGCTAAAGGGTGCAATTCTGGGGCTTGCGGGGCCAGGCACAAAGATCAGCGGTCTGTGTACGGTGACGGTGGTGAAACCGGACGATCTAGCCGATCGACTGCTAGACAGGGCGCAACACCCGTCATGGCAGGGTGAGCGTACAAAACTGGTCTACCAATGGCCCACCGCGGATGATCTCTGGTCGCAATACGCGGAACTGCGCCGCGAGGGCCAGCGAAACGGAGCGGGCACCGGCGCGGCAGATGAACTGTACGCGAAGCGTCAAGCGGAAATGGACGCTGGCGCGTTGGTCGCGTGGGCAGATCGCAAAAATTCCGATGAACTGTCCGCAATCCAACACGCTTGGAATCTACGCATCGACCGCGGCGAACAGGCTTTTGCCGCTGAATTCCAGAACGAACCCGTGTTGCAAGCGACGGAAGTTGGCAGGCTGCAAAAAAAGGAACTGGCGGCGCGCATTGTCAACGTGCCACCGGGCGTGGTGCCGCTTGGCTGCGATCAGTTGACCGCTTTTGTCGACGTTCAAGAAAAACTGTTGTTCTGGTTGGTGGCAGCGTGGAACGAATCATTCGGCGGCAGCGTGATTGCATACGGTTGCTACCCCGAACAGGCGTCGCAGTTCTTTGAAGCGGCACACGCAAAAAAGACGCTGGCCCAGGCGTCGAAAGGCGCGGGGTTTGAAGGATCGCTGAATGCCGGTTTGGAAAAATTGACAATCGATCTAATGTCGCGGGATTGGAAACGCGAAGACGGCACCGCGCTACGCATTCGGCAACTTCTGATCGATGCGAATTGGGGACAGTCAACGCAAGTCATCCGAACGTTCGCGCGCCGCTCTGCCTTCGCTGCTTCGATCCTGCCTTCGCACGGTCGCGGCGTTGGTGCGTCCGGTCAACCGATCGCGGAGAAGTCGAAGGGGCGCGGCGATCGGCTAGGGCTGAACTGGCGAATCGGGCAGATTTCAGCCGGTCAACGGAGCGTTCTTTACGATACGAACTTTTGGAAAACGTTCGTAACCGCGCGGATGCGTCTTGCTCTTGGTGATCCAGAATCGATATCGATCAACCAGGGTTCACACGATTTGCTGATCGAGCATTTCACCGCGGAATATCCCGTTCGCGTGGAAGCCCGCGGGCGCGTGGTTGACGAATGGAAACTCCAAGGGCGCGACAACCATTGGTTCGATTGCATGGTTGGGGCAGCGGTCGCCGCGTCGATCGCTGGCGTTAGGCCGCAGGCAACGGAGGCGGGCGGGCGATCGCGGCGCAAAGTTTCCTTGCCTTCACAATCGAGCGGTCGCATCGTAGTAACGCGCCGCAGTAGATAGCCAGTGGCGTGATCGAAACGCGCCGCGTGGGTTACTGTCGCCAATATGAGCGATACCCTACGCGAGTCGATCGAAACCACCGCAGCCAACCCGCAGCGCGTGCGCACTGACGCGGGCGAAGTCGAATCGCACGATCTCGACAAACTGGTTGAAGCTGATCGCTATCTGTCTGCCGCCCGCGCCGCCAAGACAAAGAACCGCGGGTTGCGTTTCACGCGGATCGTTCCCCCAGGTTCATATTCGTGACCCTACTTGGTCGACTGTTGGGGTGGAAGCAACCGCGCCGCGAAGCGACGCCGGTTCGCGTCGCCGCACGATTCGACGCTGCGGAATCTCTAGACGATCGCCGCCACTGGGCCGCATCAGATTGGTTTTCGCTCGATGGTGCGCTGACTCCAACCGTTCGAAGAACGCTGCGCAATCGCGCGCGATACGAACGGCTGAACAATTCGTATCTGGCTGGAATCACTGAAACGCTTGCGAATGATCTTGTCGGCACAGGCCCGCGGCTGCAATTGCAGACCGGCAACGCTGAAAGCGATAGGGCTATCGAACGCGCTTTCTTCGATTGGTCTTGGTCTATCAAACTCGCAGACAAGCTGCGAACGATGCGCCAAAGCAAACTGATTGACGGCGAAGCGTTTGCGATGGTGATCAACAACCCGCGTCTAGACGGGGTACAGCTTGACTTGCGATTGATCGAAGCTGAACAGGTTTCGACGCCAATCGGAATGTTGATCCCAATCGAAACGCCGGAAGGCTCGATCGTAGACGGGTTGGAGTTTGACGAAACCGGAAACGTCGTCGCCTACAAAGTTCTGAAATATCACCCCGGTTCGAATTTCCGAATCAGCAACTTCGAATTCAATCGGGTTCCAGCGGAAAATATGTTCCACTGGTTTTCGACCATTCGCCCGGCGCAGAACCGCGGAGTGTCGGAAGTTGCAGCGTGTCTGCGACTGTTTGCCGATATGCGGCGATATACGGGCGCGGTGATCGCAGCCGCGGAGACTGCCGCCGATTTCGCGGCGTTTCTTCACTCCAATTCGCCAGCCGCGGAAGTTGATGAAGTCGACCCGTTCCAATCGATGGAAATCGAAAAAAGAACGATGGTCACTCTGCCGGAAGGGTGGAGCGTTTCGCAGCTTCGCGCGGAACAGCCGACGTCAACTTACGCGATGTTCAAGCGCGAGATTCTGAACGAAATCGCGCGGTCGCTCCAACTGCCTTACAACATCGCGGCACTGGATTCATCCAGCTACAACTACAGTTCCGGTCGCCTTGATTGGCAAGTCTACGGGCAGACGATTCGCGTTCATCGCGACGATCTGGAACGTGGCATTCTTGACCGTCTGTTTCGCCTCTGGTGTGACGAAGCTGCCTTGGTCGGCATGATCCCCGAAAGTATGCCGCCGATCGCGGATTGGCAGTGGTCGTGGACTTGGGACGGGCGCGAACACGTTGACCCGCTGAAGGAAGCCAACGCGACCGAATCGCGACTTCGCACCCACACCACAACGCTTGCCGCCGAATACGCCCGCCAGGGCAAGTCGTGGGAAGTCGAGTTGCGGCAACGCGCGGCAGAACTTGCCTTGATGAAGGAACTGAATTTGTTCGTCGATCTTGAACCCGAAACCAACTACGGGGGCACTGTCGACGAAAACGGCGATCCCGTGCCAGCGGGTGACAAATGAACTTTGAACTAGACGCAGAGGAAGACGATCTGACGATCGTTGTCTTTCTATGAACACGCTCCAACTCGCAACCGATGTGAACTTCATTGCCGCCGCGGAAGGCGACGCATCCGCGCCGATGCGTTTCACCATCGAAGCGTATACGGGCGCGCCGATTCGTCAGGCGTGGTCAAAAGAGCCGATCGTGATCGATCTGGCTGGAATGCAATTCAAACAAGTTTTGCCGATTGTGCTTGGTCACGATTACACGCTTGGCAGCATTTTGGGCCAGACAAGTTCCGTTCGCGTCGAAGGTAGCAAACTGATTGTCGAAGGCGAGATTCTTGCCAGCGGTGACACTGCCGATCGCGTCGCGCAGCTTGCCCGCATGGGCTACCAGTGGCAGGCCAGCGTGGGCGCGGACGTTCGACGCCACACGCGCGTTGATGCCGAACGAACTGTCATGGCGAACGGGCAGATGTTCGAAGGCCCGATCCGAATCGTAAAGGCTTCCGCTCTGCGGGAAGTTTCTTTTGTCACGTTAGGCGCAGACGCAGATACGCGCGTTTCCATAGCCGCTGATATTGCGGAAACGGAGGAACTTCTCATGGCAGACCATGCCAGCGAAACGCCCGCGATCGAGCAACCGATCGTCGCGGAAGCCCCGGCGACTGTCGCCGTGGAAGCCACCACCACCCCCCCGGCTGTCGACGTCGATTCTTCGATCGTTGCTGCCCTTACTGCGAAAGTCGAGAAGATGGAAAAACTGCTTGCGACGCGAGCCGATCGTGCCCCCGCTGTTCACGTTGCGGAGGATGTTCGAAACGATCGCGTCATCGAAGCTGCGCTCTGCTTGCAGGGTGGCTTGCCGAACGTCGATCGATCGTTCGACGCGCGAACGCTGGAAGCTGCCCACAAGGCGAAGCGAAGCACTTCGATTGGCGAAGTGCTGATCGAAGCTGCCCGCTCCAACGGCTACACGGGATCGAATCGGATTTCGTCTGGCAATACGGAGCAAGTTCTCCGCGCTGCCTTCGCGACGAACGACATTCAGAATCTTCTGTCGAACCTTGCCAACAAGTTTTTGCTAAACGGTTTCAATGCCCCCGAGAGCGTGTGGCAGGAGATCAGCGCGGTTCGTAGCGTAAATGATTTCAAGAGCGTGAATCTTCTTCGTCTCAATGGCGACATGAAGTTTCGCAAGGTTGGCAGCAACGGCGAACTGAAGGTTGCATCGGTGAGCGATCAGAAGCGGTCACTCTCTGCGGAAACTTTCGGCATCAGTTCTTCGCTTTCTCGACAGGACATGATCAACGATGATCTGTCCGCGCTGTCTATGATCCCGCAGAAAATGGGCCGCGGTGCCGCGCTTGCGATGAACGAAGCGATCTGGACTGAATTTCAATCTTCGAACGCCAGTTACTACCAGGCGAAGACCGCCGCGGCTGGCAACGCTCTGTCGCTCGCTTCCTTGAAGTCTGCCGTCACTGCGTTCCGCAAGCTGAACGATCCCGATGGCAACCCGCTTGGCATCCCGCCGCGCGTGTTGCTCGTGCCGCCGGAACTGGAATTGGTCGCGTCTGAACTGATGGCATCGAACCTTCTGATCGCGTCTGGTCTGTCTTCGACCAGCGCGGCCAGCCTGTCGGGTTCGACCAACGTTCTTGCCGGTCGGTTCCGCGTTGTCGTTAGCAACTATCTGTCGAGCGATTCGACTTGGTGGTTGACTGCCGATGCCGCTGATCTGGCTGCGCTTGACGTCGTGTTTCTGAACGGGCAGCAGTCGCCAACGATCGAGCAAGTTGCGCCGGACTATCAGGTTCTCGGCGTTGCGATGCGCGGTTACATGGATTTCGGCGTTCAGAAGGCAGAGAGCCTTTCGTGTCTCCGCATGGCAACCGCTTGATCTTGAACAGCAAACCGTGCCCGCGGGGCGTGAACAACTCACGCCCCGCGGCATGATTCAAACCACAACACCACTTCTTTTGCAAAGGTTTTCACATGGGCACCGTTTCTACCTATCAGCATGATCCCGATCATATCGACTACACGCCTTCTTCCGCTGTTGCGGTTGGCGACGTCGTGGTTCTTGGTGATCTGATCTGCATTGCCGATCGTCCGATTGCCGCCAACGTCAAGGGTGCGTTGGCAGTCGAAGGCGCGTTCACGTTCCCAAAGGCCAGCGGCAGCGCGATCAACGCGGGCACTACGGTTTATTGGGACGCGACGAATAGCGTCATCACTGCCACCGCTGGCAGCAACAAGCGCGCCGGATTCGCGATCGAGACTGCCGCTTCCGCTGATGTGATCGTGCGTGTCGCGATCAACTATCTGGGCTGAACCTTTCCGCGTCACCCGCAACCCCCCGCAGGCGTGCAAACCGCGCGCCGCGGGGGCGTTGTGGGTGAAGGGAGTTTGTACGCATGGCCGATATGATCGCAGCGGGCGCAGCGTACTTGGCAAAGCGTTTGAAGGCGGCTGCGGGAACGTCCGTTGCCTACGTTCGCGGAACGAATTCGGGCACGGTGGTTGCCACTGTCGCGAAATCAATGTTTCAGACCGCGGACGCGAACGGCATTGTCGAATCTTGGGAATCGCGCGACTTCATCGTTGCGGTTGCCGATCTTCCGTTTGGGGAGCCGCGCAGGGGCGACAAGATCGTTGAAACGCTGAACGGAAACAGCGTCACCTACGAAGTGACAAGCCCCCGCGGGGTGCCCATCTTTCACTACGGTGATTCGTTCCGCAACACGGTTCGCGTTCACACAGTCGCGACCGCTGAAACGTCGAACATCGGAACCAACTACCTTGCCCGCTATTGGGGCGCGTACTCTGGCGCGACGATAACCGATGCGCAAATTCTTTCGCTTCTGTCTGCTGATCTTGGCGGCAGCAAAGCCCAGGCCCGCACGATCAACGCTTCCGGCGCGTACATCTACTTCGTTCTGCCAACGTCTTTCGGCACACCGGCATTCTCGATCAACGGTTTCGCGAATACTGCTTGGCAAACATCGCAGCGCGCGATCACAACGGGCGGCATTTTCTACACGATCTACCGTTCGACATATCAAGTCACAGGGAGCGTCAACGTCACGTTGACTTGAAATGTCGTCGATCAAGGGAACAAACATCGTCGCGCCGGTGGTGCCGCTTGATACGGCAGACGTCTACCCAACGCACGAAGCGAAGTATGGGCGCGGCGGCTATCGCACCGCAGCCACCACCGCGGAGCGTGACGCGATCAGCGCAGAGCGTCGCGAAGCGGGAATGCTGGTTCACACCGCAAGCGACGGCAAAACGTGGAAACTTTCTGCCGATCTTTCGTCATGGACTGAATTCGCTTCAGCGTCAAGCGATCCGCGTTGGGCGTTATTCCTTCCGGCGGCACCGTCAAACGTTGTTGCTGTTGCTGGTGACGCTAGAGCGGTGCTGAATTGGTCGCAGCCAAATTCATTGCTAAACATTCCAATTGCTAGCTATGCGATCCAGTATCGCGCCGGTTCCGGCACTTGGCAGACATTTGCCGTGCAACAATCATCGGCGCGATATGCAACCGTGACAGGTTTGACAAACGGAGTGTCATACAATTTTAGGGTAAAAGCGATTTCAGCCATCGGTGAAAGTGAATTCTCGGATGCCAGCAATTCCGTTTTGCCAACGGCAGCAACTCCAATTTCGCAGAACAGGGTTTTGATCCATTTCGACGGCAACGGAAGCACATTCACCGATTCGTCTGGAATGAATCATGCTCTGACGGCATTCGGCCAGGTCACACAATCGGCAGCGACAAGCGTATTCGGCGGCAAATCGGGTTTGTTTTCGGGCGGCTATGTTTCGATCGATTCAATTGATTTCGCCGCCTACGATTTCGTTGTTGAGATGTTTTTCAAGACAACGACAGTCGTTCCATATACCGCGCTGGCAAGTCGCTCCGTTGGGTATTTTGATCAGGGCGCGTGGATCATTCTTCTGAACAACTCCGGCGCGGGCAGCGGTGACGTTGCCATGTATGTTTCGGACTACAGCACATCTTCGCCAATTCTGACTTCAAGCCAATTTTCGAAGAATGATGGCGGCTGGCATCACGTTGCCGTTGTTCGCAGCGGCAGTAATTTCGCCATGTATCTAGACGGTGCCCGCGTCGCGTCGAATGTGTTTGGAGGCGCAATCGGTCTTTCAACCGGAACCGTCGAAATCGGCACCGACAAGACCTATGGAAGTCGAGAATTCATCGGTAGCATCGATGAAGTGCGAATTATAAGCGGTGGTAACGGCGGCTACTCTGGCGCGTCAATTGTCGTGCCGACGTCTGCGTTTTCGTGACAGGCAGACGAAATAACGGTTTGCGGCGATAGACTCGACACACACAAAGCAAGGGTGACAAATGCCGTTCTTTAATCTTCCTTCAAGCGGTTCCGGCAGTGCCGCTATGTTGTCTGGCAGCGGTGCCCCCGCTTCATCGCTTGGTTCAAACGGTGCGTTTTATTTAGACACTGCAAACAAAAAACTATATGGGCCTAAGACCGCTGGCGCGTGGGGTAGCGGCATTGCTTTGACCGGCGCGGATTGGGCAGAGATCACCAGCAAGCCCACAACGTTTGCCCCGTCAGCACACACGCATTCGGTTTCAGACGTCACCGGCTTACAGACTGCCCTAGACGGCAAGCAGGCTTCCGGCAGCTATGCGGCATCGACGCATTCGCACGCGATCAGCGATGTGACCGGACTACAGACCGCGCTAGACGCCAAGGCGGCAACGTCGCACACGCACACGATCGCCAACGTCACAGGTCTACAGACCGCGCTAGACGGGAAGCAAGCAACCGGAACGTGTTCGCTGCTTGGTCATACGCACTTGGTCGCAGACGTCACCGGATTACAGACGCAATTAGACGGCAAGGCCGATTCGTCGCACACGCACACGATTGCGAACGTCATCGGATTACAGACCGCGCTAGACGGGAAGCAAGCTGCCGGAAATTACGCGACGCTGGTTAGCGGCGTTGTTCCATCGTCGCAACTCCCGTCCTACGTTGATGATGTTTTGGAATACGCGACGTTACCGGCGACGGGTGAAACCGGCAAAATCTATGTGAACACAACCAACGGGAAAATCTATCGTTGGAGCGGTTCCGCTTTCATAGAAGTGATCGCAAGCCCAGGCACAACAGACGCGATCACAGAAGGATCGACAAAC
>Ga0304730_1003319_pt1 | contig 10915 bp, 7 predicted proteins | sample M_130628_MF_Meta_FD_190474 | JGI IMG/M metagenome (GOLD analysis project Ga0304730, IMG submission 190474) | Freshwater microbial communities from Lake Montjoie, Canada to study carbon cycling - M_130628_MF_MetaG (v2) (version 2) | ecosystem: Environmental > Aquatic > Freshwater > Lake | place...
TTGAACCGGCCGTAATTAATTGCACGGTATCAGGTATTAAATTTGTCCTACGGGACAATGGGGTAAGTAAGATAAAGCAGTAAAAAACAGGCGGCTTGCATAGGGGTATGCAAGCCGCCTCCTTTTTGGGGGATCGCTCCCCTGCCCTGGACACGAAAAAGCCCGGCACCTTACGGACCGGGCTTCGTCGTTTCTACGCGGGCTGGCTTAGCCGCCGCCGGTCATCTTGGTGATGAGCGCGATGAGCGGAAGGAACATCGCGAGCACGATCGCGCCGACCACGACCGCGAGGAAGACGATGAGGACAGGTTCGATGATCGAAGTCAGCGCGGTGACGGCGTTATCCACTTCTTCGTCGTAGATGTCCGCGACGCGGTTGAGCATCTCGGGCAGCTGGCCGGTTTCTTCGCCGACCTGAATCATCGAGGTCACCATCTGCGGGAAGACGCCGGACTGCTCGAGCGGCACGGAGAGCGGTTCGCCGTCGCGGACGCGGTCATGCACGCGCTCCAGCGACTTCGCGATGACGACGTTATCGAGCGTGTCGCGAGTGATCGAGATGGACTGCAGGATGGGGACGCCGGACGCCATGAGCGTGCCGAACGTGCGGGCGAAGCGCGAGACCGAGACAATCTGCACGAAGGTGCCGACCTTGGGCAGGCGGAAGATGATTTGGTCAAAGATCTGCTTACCCTTCTCCGTCGATAACCAGGTCTTCAGCGCGAAGTAAATGCCGAACACGAGGATCGGGGTGGCCCACCAGTAGACCGTCAGCAGCTGGGAGATACCGATGACGAACTTCGTCAGCGGAGGCATCTCGGTCTTCTGGCCGTCGAGGAGCTTCTGGAAAGAAGGGACGACCTTCACCATCAGGATGTAGACGATGATGATGGCCACGGACATGACGACGCCCGGGTAGACCATCGCGGACTTGACCTTCTTCTGGATGCGCTCGGCCTTTTCGCGGAACTTCGCAAGACGGTCGAGGACCTTGTCGAGCACGCCGCCCGCTTCACCGGCGCGGATCATGTTGACGAAGAGCTTGTCAAAGACCTTCGGGTGAGCCTGCATGGCTTCGGAAAGGTTATTACCCTGGGAGACGCTCTCGGCGACATTGGCGAGGATGACCTTAAAGGCCGGGTTGCGCTCCTGCTTCGTAATCAGTTCGAGGGCGCGCAGGAGAGGCAGGCCAGCGACGATGAGCGTCGCCAGCTGGCGGGTCATGATGGTGACGTCGTTCTGGCTGACCTTCGCTCCAAAGGAGAAACCACCCTTGGACGGGGCGGCCGGGGCGGCGGCGGGCTTCGCCGAGCCGGCGTCGTTGGCCAAGGTCGTGACCATCAGACCCTTCGCCATCAGTTTCTGGCGGGCCTGTTCGTCGTTGGTGGCTTCGATTTTGCCGGAGGTCTGCGCCCCGTTGCGATCGATGGCGGTGTACTTGTAGTCGGGCATGGGAGTGGTGGGGTGTTGTGTGAAAGGTTAGGTGTACTTAAGGACTTCCTCGATGGAGGTATGGCCGTCGAAGATGCAGCGCAGGCCGTCTTCGCGGAGCGGACGCATACCCGACTCAATCGCCTTCTGCTTCAGGACGAGCGTCGGGGCCTTCTGGGTGATGAGCGAACGAAGCTGGTCATTGATCGTCATCAGTTCGAAGAGGCCTTGGCGGCCCTTGTAGCCGGAGCGGTTACAGTCAGGGCAACCCTTGCCGTAGTAGAACTTCTTGTTGGCGATCTCGAGCGCGTCGACGTCGAGCATATTGACGACGTCCTTGTCCGGCTCGTAGGCGGTACGGCAGGTCTTGCACACGCGACGGAGTAGACGTTGGGCGAGCACGCCTTCGAGGGAAGCGGAGATAAGGAACGGCTCCAGGCCCATGTCGATGAGTCGGGTGACGGCACCGGGGGCGTCGTTAGTGTGGAGCGTGGAAAGCACGACGTGGCCGGTCAGCGAAGCCTGCACGGCGATCTGCGCGGTCTCGAGATCTCGGATTTCACCGACCATGATGGTGTCCGGATCCTGTCGGAGGAACGAGCGGAGCGCCGCAGCGAAGGTCAGGCCGACCTGGTGGTTGATCGGCACCTGCATGATGCCTTCCACTTCGTATTCGACGGGGTCCTCGGCGGTCAGGATCTTGACGTCCTCGGTATTCACCTCGCGGAGCGCCGAGTAAAGCGTGGTCGTCTTGCCCGAACCAGTCGGACCAGTAACGATGAAGATACCGTTGGGGCGTCCCACCATGCCGCGGATGCCTTCCTTAATGTCATCCTGCATCGAGAGGGCCTCGAGGCTCAGGTTGACGACGGTCTTGTCCAGGATTCGAAGCACCACGGACTCGCCGAACTGCGTCGGCAGGGTCGACACACGAAGGTCGATCTGGCGGCCGCTGATGGTGGTCTTGATGCGTCCGTCCTGCGGCACGCGGCGCTCGGCGATATTGAGCGAAGAGAGGACCTTGACGCGGGCGATGACAGCCGAGGCGAGATTCTTAGGCGGCGGGGCCATTTCGTACAACGAGCCGTCGATGCGGAGACGGATGCGGAACTCGTGTTCGAAGGGCTCGAAGTGGATGTCCGATGCCTTGGCCTTAACGCCTTCTTGGAGGACAAGGTCGACGAAGCGGATGATCGGCGCTTGGCTGGCCTGCTTGGTGACGTCCTCGTCGGTGACGGCCGCGGTATCGACTTCGCCGAATTCACCGAGCAGGTCTTCCATCGAGGAAGAGGTGGCTTCGCCGTAGACGCGGGTGACGGCGGCTTCGACCTGGGCGGGGTCTGCCACGGCCAGTTCGATATCCTTCTGCAGGATGAAGCTCAGTTCGCTGATGACGGACGAGTTGAAGGGATCCTTCGCAAGCAAGGTGAGTTTGCCGGCTTCGTCGGCGACGGGCAACACGACGTACTTGTGGGCCTGCGGTGCCTTGAGCAGCTTGGTCAGGGCTTCGCCCGGGTCGGCTGGCACGACGGAATAGAACTGGACCTGAAGGTGGTCGGCGATGGCCTGCAGGATGGTCGGACGGTCGGCCAAGCCGGCGTCCACGAGGCTGTCGCTGAATGACTTGCCGGTGGTCGCGTGGGACTCCCAGATCTCCTCGGCCTGGGCAGGCGTCACGAGGCCTGCCTCGAGGGCGATATCACGGATCACGTCACTATGGTCGTCGAACATGGGAATGGAGGGGGAAAGGGGTTGGGTTGGGTTTTAGCGGGCCGCTGCCCCGCCGCGCATACGTTCGCGCATGGCTTCGGGGTTCTGGCAGTAATTGAAGACTTCCTCTTCGGACACGGTGCCTTGGAAGAACAGGGCTAGCAGATCGCTGTCGAGAGTGCGCATACCGCGGGCGCCGCCGGTCTCGATATCGGTGAGGAGCTGGTAGGTCTTACCCTCGCGGATCTTCGCGCCGATGCCGTCGGTACGCACCATGACCTCGAAGGCCGCAACGCGCTTGTCGTCGGTGGTGTGCAGCAGACACTGCGAGATGACGGCGCTGAGAGAGGTGGAAAGCTGGGCGCGGATCTGGTCGCGGGCGGACGCCGGAAAGGCGTCGATAATGCGGTCGATCGTGCGCGTCGCCCCGGAGGTATGGAGCGTGCCGAGGACGAGGTGGCCGGTCTCCGCCGCGGTGACGGCGGCCTCGATGGTCTCGAGGTCGCGCATTTCGCCGATGAGGATGACGTCGGGGTCCTGACGGAGCGCGGCGCGGACGCCTTCCGAGAACGAAGGCAGGTCGACGCCAACTTCGCGCTGGGTGACCAGGCAGTTCTTATGCGCGTGGGTATACTCGATCGGATCCTCGATCGTGATGATGTGGCCCTGCTGGTTCTCGTTGATCCAATTGATCATCGAGGCGAGCGTGGTCGACTTGCCGGAGCCCGTCGGGCCCGTGACGAGCACCAGGCCGCGGGCGCGCTTGAGCATGTCCTTGATGACCGGAGGGAGGCGCAACTGCTCGAGCGTGAACATGGCCGAAGGCAACAGGCGTAGCACCATGCCGTAGCCACCGAGGCCGCGGAACGCGTTGACGCGCAGACGAGTCTTATTGCGAAAGGAGAAGGCGAAATCGCAGCCGCCGTCGGCGTCAAGTCGGGCGGTCTGGGCCGGCGGAACGACGGATGTGACCATAGCCTTGGCGTCGGCTTCCGTGAGTGCCGGGCCATCGATGGAAACGATGTCGCCGTTGACGCGGAGGCTGGGGGAGCGGCCCACGCGGATGTGCAGGTCCGAAGCGCCATTCTCGATCATGGCCTCCAGCAGCTGATTCATCTCGTAGGCCATGGGCTTAGATGACGTCGTCGGCGACGGTGGCTCCGAGCACTTCCTCGATGGTCGTCATGCCGGAGGCGACCTTGCGCTGACCGTCCTCGCGCATGGTGCGCATGCCGGCCTCGCGGGCCTTACGACGGAGGTCGACGAGATTGGAGCCGCCGTAGATCATCTCCTGGACCTCCTCGGTGATGACGAAGAGTTCGAAGACGCCGCGACGACCCTTGTAGCCGCGCTCGCCGCACTTGGGGCAGCCGGCACCCTTCATGGGCGTGGCGCTGGCGAGATCCTGCTCAGTCATGCCGATGGAGTAGAGTTCCTTGGCGGTCGGCTTGTAGGGGGCCGCACAAGCCTGGCAATTACGACGCACCAGTCGCTGTGCGAGCGCGCCGCGCAAGGCCGCAGACACAAGGAACGGCTTGACGCCGATGTCCACGAGACGGGTGACGGAGCTGACGGAGTCGTTGGTGTGGAGGGTCGAGAACACCATGTGGCCGGTGAGGGCCGCGTTGATCGCGATTTCCGCGGTCTCGAGATCTCGGATTTCACCAATCATGACGATGTTCGGCGCCTGACGAAGCATGGCGCGAAGGGCGGCGGAGAAGGTCATACCGACGTCGCGCTTCACCTGCACCTGATTGATGCCGGCCATCTGGTATTCGACGGGATCCTCGACGGTGATGATCTTGCGGTCCGGCTTATTGATGTAGTTCAGCGCCGAATAAAGCGTGGTCGACTTACCCGAACCGGTCGGACCGGTGACGAGGAAGACGCCGTCCGAGCCCGAGATTAGGCCCTGGAACTTGGCTTGGTCGTCGGCGAAGAAGCCGAGCTCAGGGAGACCCAGTTTGAGGCCTTCCTTGTCGAGGATTCGCATGACGATCGATTCGCCGTAGACGGTCGGCAGGACCGAGACGCGCAAGTCGATGTCGCGGCCGCCGGTGCGGGCTTGGATGCGTCCATCCTGCGGGATGCGCTTTTCGGCGAGTGAGACTTCCGCCATGAGCTTGAGTCGGGAGATGATTGAAGGCTGGAGGCGCTTGGGCGGGCCCTTCATCTCCTGCAGCACGCCGTCGACGCGGAAACGGACGCGAAAACGCTTCTCGAGAGGCTCGAGGTGGATGTCGGAAGCCTTCCGACGGATGGCGTCGACGATGAGCGAGTTGACGTAACGGATAATCGGCGCGTCGTCTTCCTTGACGTCGCCGCCCTGCGGGAGCTCGACGGCCAGGCCGTCATCGCCGCCTTTACCAAGGATGTCGGAATAGGAGGCGGACCCGCCGATTTGACCCCCGTTATAACAGCGTGAAATGGCTTCCTTGAGCGCGTCCGGAGGAGCCAGCTTCGGGTTGATGGCAAGCTTGAGCACGCGCGAGACGGAATCGATGGTCTCGGTGTCGAGCGGATCGGAGATGGCCAGCAGCAGTTCGTTGCCGTCCATCTGCAACGGGAGGATGTTATGCTTCTCGGCCTGTTCGCGGCTGATGAGCTTGAGGATATCGTCGGAGGGAGCGACCTGAGCGACATCCACGATTTCCATGTCGAACTCCTGACTAAGGGCGGCCGTGATCTTGGTCCAAGCGACCTTGTTGGTCTCGACCAGTTTGGCGATGGCCAGGGTGTCGGCGTTCTGGCCGTCCGGGACGGGCTCGATGGCGGCACGGGCCTCTGTCACGTCGGCAGGGGACACCAGTCCCTTGTCCTGAATGAATTGGATGACGTAGTCGTCGGCGGTCGTCACAGTGGGGAAATCCGGGGCGGAAGATAGGGGTAGGGAGATTGTTCCTCAGAGAGGAGAACAATGGGGAAACGCACCCTAAATCGGGGCACCTTGCCCGCAACCGCAAATTAACCAAAGATGCGCCGACTTTATGGGGCCGGAAGTCGTCCGACCAGCGCCGCGACCTGCGCACGTAAGAATTCCAGCTCGCCGTCGTTCCAAAAGACAACATCCGAACGCTTAACCTTCTCCGAGAGAGGCATTTGTGACGCAATACGGCGTGAAACCTCCTCGTCGGTCAGGCCCTTTTTAAGCAATCGTGACCGTCGCGTCTCTTCGGAACACGCGACACACACAATCGATGCAAAACCATCGGTCAGGTTTTTTTCGAAAAGCAGCGGAATTTCAACCACGTGATGTCGTTTGGTATCTAGGACGGCGGCCTGCCTAAGCCGTGCTACCTCCGGATGCGTCAGGCCCTCTAGGAAGGCCAGCTCTGCCGGGTCAGCGAAAACTTTCGCGGCGATCCATCGACGGTCGGGCCGACCATCCGGCCCCAGGCTGGCGTCGCCCCAACGGGCGCGCAGCTGGCTAACGGACGCGGCCGACTCCAAGACCTGACGCGCCAGCTGATCGGCATCGACGACATTGAATCCGAGCTCTGCAAAGCAGGCGGCCGCCGCGGACTTGCCGCAGCCGATACCGCCCGTGAGTCCGATGACCATGCCCTACCCTACCTTCCCGGTCGGCCGAGGGCAAACCTCAAGCGGGACTGGGAGAGGACTGTAGGCCAGGGCCGGCGTCAGCCGCAGGACTGGCCGCAGGCTGGGCGACATCCGGTGCCGGAGCAGGCGCCACGGCAGATCCGGCAATCGGCGTCGTGATAGAGCCGGTCTTGAGGATTTCCATCACATGGACGCCGTCGAGGGTCTCGTACTGCAGGAGAGCCTCGGCGATCTTGCGGTGGGCTTCGGCGTTATCGGCGATGAGTTTCTCGGCGCGGACATACTGCTCCTGCACGATGGCGGAGATGGCCTCGTCGATACGGCGCGCGGTGGCGTCGCTGTGGTTCTGCGTGCGCGAGATCTCGCGGCCAAGGAAGACGGTGTCGGAATTCTCGCCGAAGGCGATCGGACCTAGGTCGCTCATACCCCAGTCGCAGACCATCTGGCGGGCGAAACGCGTGGCCTGCTTGATGTCGCTCGAGGCGCCATTGGAGATCTCGCCGGAGATGACCTTCTCGCCGATGCGGCCAGCCATCGCCATGCAGATGTAATCGAGCAGGCGCTTGCGGGAATAGCCGAGAATCTCCTTGGTCGGCATGAGCATGGCCATGCCGAGGGCGCGTCCGCGCGGGATGATGGTGACCTTGTGGAGCGGCAGCGCGCCGTCGTCGATGAGCGCCTGGACCACGGCGTGGCCGGCCTCGTGGTAGGCGGTGTTCTTAAGGTCCGCTTCATCCATGACCTTCTTGCGCTCACGGCCGTAGGCAATCTTGTCGCGGGCTTCCTCGATGTCGGACATCTCGACCTTCTCGCGATTGCGACGGCCCGCATGGAGCGCGCCTTCGTTGAGGAGGTTGGCGAGGTCGGCGCCGGACATGCCGGTCGTGATGCGCGCGACGCGCTGGAGGTCGACGGACGGAGCGAGCTGGAAGCGCTTGGCGTGCACGGCCAGCACGGCCTCGCGGCCGCGGAGGTCGGGCAGGTCGACGAAGACCTGACGGTCAAAGCGTCCCGGACGCAGCAAGGCGGCATCAAGGACGTCGGAGCGATTGGTAGCGCCGATGACGATCACGCCGGCCTGACCATCGAAGCCGTCCATCTCGACGAGCAAGGAATTGAGGGTCTGCTCGCGTTCGTCGTTGCCGCCGCCGACGCCGGCGCCGCGCTGGCGACCGACCGCGTCGATCTCATCGATAAAGATGATGCAGGGGGCGAGCTTGCGGGCCTGCTCGAAGGTGTCGCGCACGCGGGCGGCGCCGACTCCGACGAACATCTCGACGAAGTCCGAACCGCTGATGCTCAGGAAAGGCACGCCGGCCTCGCCGGCGACCGCGCGGGCGAGCAAGGTCTTGCCCGTACCGGGAGGACCGACCATGAGCACGCCCTTCGGGATACTCGCGCCGATCTTGGTGAAACGCTTGGGGTCCTTAAGAAAGTCGACGATCTCCTTCACCTCTTCCTTGGCCTCGTCGCAACCCGCGACGTCCTTGAAGGTGGTGGATTCCTTATCGGTGGAATTGAGGCGTGCGCGGGACTTGGCGAACTGCATCGCGCCGCGATTGGCGTTCTTGAGGAAGCGATACATCATGAACAGCACCACGCCCGAGACGAGGAGCGTAGGCAGCACGTTGTAGAGGAACATCGTCCAGCCGGTCTGGGCCTCGACTTCCTTGAAGGAGACGGGGGGGACAGAGTCACGAAGGGCTTCTAAATTCTTATCGGTGAGAGTACCGGCGGCAAAGAAACGCGACTTTTCGTCTTCCTTGGCTCCGGCGACTTCGAGTTCGCCCGTGACATGGTAAGAACGGTTACTACCGCCGTTCAGGTTAGGCTTAATCGTAAGGTTCTTGATCTTCTTCTCCTGGGCGTAAGCGAGGACCTGGGTGACCTCCAGATTTTGGACGGCATTACGGGAGTCGGCGCCCGGCATGTTGAAAAGGGCGATGATGGCGGCCATCAGCAGCAGCCAGACCAGCACGGGTTTGGCGTTCAAGCGGGGGCCGTTTTTATTATCATCCGGCTGGTCGTTTTGACTCATGGGCAGAAGATTTAACCTAAGCAGAGGCCAAGCCAAGTCAACCGGAGAGCCCCCTTCGTGGGGCCCGTCAACCGGGCGGATTCAGACGGAGGCAGGCCGGGCACCCAAAGGATTTCGCCCCCGCATAGCACCACGGGCAGAGCTTCCCGCCTTTCCGCAGGGATTTTGCGGTTGATGAGCAGGTCCGATAGTTTGGCCGAGCCGGGCGAACCTAGCGGCTGATAGCGATCGCCCTCCACGCGACCCCGCCAAGCAAGAGGGGCTTTCGGTGCGACGACATAGACTTCCTTCGCGGGCGAGATATCGCCACGGGACAGACTTGCCCACAGGGACGCGTCAACCTCCACGATTTCGGCGAGCAAGCCGACCTCGTTATCAGGCGATCCGACCCGCATAGGGCGCTCAACGGGACCAAACGACGGAGCCTCGGTCCGGACGGAAAGCTCCCCGCCTTTCACGCGCACGACCAAACCGCTCACGGCGGACTGGGCATCGTCGCCGGCGGCGATCGCCGCCGTCAGAGGCAGGAGCGACTTCGCGCTCGGATCGTTGAGGCCATGGTGGTGGAGGAATTCGCGGACGCACGCCTGGGCCAAGGCCTCTGGGCGACCACGCAACGAAGAGACGGGCATGCTGCCATCATTACGAATGACGCATCCCAGTTCCCGCGCCCAACAGGCCAAGGCCGCCTGAGCCTCACCGATAATCCGGGCCGAACGAGCGAACCCTTCGGCATAGCCGGCCCCTAAGGCCACTTCACCGCCTTCGGCCATCCAGGCGCGGATGCGGTTGCGGGCCGCAATAGGTAAACCGTTCGTAGCGTCTTCCCGCCAAGGGATTCCGGCGGACCGCAGCGAAGCCAATAGGGCCGACTTCGCAATGCCGGCTGCAATCAAGGGACGCCAGCGACGGTGGCCGTCGCGAAATTCCTGTAGCACGCGCGGGGCGGCGAGTCCCGCCAGACCAGCCCCACGAGCGAGACGGAGCAGTACGTTCTCAGCGACATCATCGAGATGATGCGCGGTGCAGAGCAGTTCGAAATCGATGACCTGACGCTGTTCGGCGAAGAACGCATCGCGGGCGGAACGCAGGTCCGCCTCGGAAGCGGCACCCTGCCCTGCGCGCAGACCCAGCACGCAAGGCACGCCGAGCGCGGCGCAAAGCGCAGACACGAAGAGCGCATCTTCCACAGAAGCTTCGCCTCGGACACGATGATCGAAATGGAGAACGCGCAGGCGCGGACGTAAGGCTTCGTCCGCCCAGAGCGCGCAGAGCAAGTAGACAGAATCTGCGCCACCGGAGACGGCGACCGCGATCGGTCCGACCGAAGCGGGCGCCGATGGAAGTCGCATCAACCGCAAGGCGGCCGCGCGCAAGGCATCGGGAGTGGGCAGGCTCATCGGCACGCGTTCAGACTACGCCGCGAGGACAGCCTGCCAATCCAAAGCGGCCGTCAGAACGACAGCGTTTCCTTGCCGTACCAGCGACGGAGCGCTTCGGGCACGCGCACGGTGCCGTCGGCCTGGAGGTTGTTCTCCAGGATGGCGGCGAGGACGCGCGGCAGGCCGAGGCCGGAACCGTTAAGGGTATGGACGAACTCTGGCTTTCCATCCTTCGGGCGGAATCGTATCCCCGCGCGACGGGCCTGGAAGTCGGTGAAATTCGAGCAGCTCGAGACTTCGAGCCAGCGCTTCTGGCCGCCGGCCCAGACTTCGAGGTCATACTGCTTACTGTGCGAGAAACCGATATCGCCGGCGCAGATCATCAGCACGCGGTAAGGCAGGTTCAGCTTCTGGAGCAGGCGCTCGGCATCGCCGCGCAAGAGTTCGAGTTCTTCGAAAGACTTATCAGGGTGCGTCCATTTCACGAGCTCGACCTTATCGAACTGGTGCAGGCGGTTCAGGCCACGCACGTGCGCACCCCAGCTGCCGGCTTCGCGGCGGAAACATGGCGTGTAGCCGACGCGCTTCACCGGCAGCGAAGATTCCTCGAGGATCTCGTCGCGGAAGAAATTTGTAACGGGCACCTCGGCGGTCGGGATCAGATAGAAGTCATCCGTCTGCGCGTGGTACATCTGTCCTTCCTTGTCGGGCAGCTGGCCGGTGGCGGTGGCGGACGCGGCATTGACCAGTAACGGCGCATGGACCTCGGTGTAGCCGTTGGCGCCGGCCTCCT
>Ga0304730_1003325_pt1 | contig 10900 bp, 11 predicted proteins | sample M_130628_MF_Meta_FD_190474 | JGI IMG/M metagenome (GOLD analysis project Ga0304730, IMG submission 190474) | Freshwater microbial communities from Lake Montjoie, Canada to study carbon cycling - M_130628_MF_MetaG (v2) (version 2) | ecosystem: Environmental > Aquatic > Freshwater > Lake | place...
CTTTTCTGTTTTCACCGACAAACGAATCGACTAGCCATGAGTAAGGCTGGACAGGGTCAAACAAGGGCGCTGAAGGTCGTATCCGAGGCGACTAGGTCTCAGGAGGGAATCAGTACCCAATCTAAGGCTCTAATCGGCTCAGGGACGCCTAGAATTCACTCTAGGCTCAACGATCTGCCGTCAAAAGGCCTAGAGATCATCGACTTTGCCTCATCGATCGGCTTTGAATTGATGCCGTGGCAGAAGTTCGTGTTTGAGCACGCGCTTAAAATCAAGCCGGACGGTAGATGGCACGCGCCTCTTGTCGTGGTCGTGGCAGCCAGACAAAATGGAAAATCGACGATTATGGAAATGTCTATTTTGGCTCGGCTTTTCCTGTGGCAAGAATCGCTGCAACTCGGATCAGCTCACGTGCTCACAACATCGCTGGAGACTTTCCGGCACGTGGTAAATATTATCGAGAGCAATGAATCACTGGCCAAGCAGGTCAAGAAGATTCGCTGGGCTCATGGATCAGAAGAAATAGAGCTGATGTCCGGCGCTCGGTACGTGGTTAAGGCAGCCAATGCCGCAGCTCGTGGATTTGCCAAGCCGGAAACTGTCTACATGGACGAGACGCGACAACTCAAAGACACCGAAGCCTGGTCTGCTATGCGCTACACGATGATGGCGGCAAAGAATCCGCAACTCTGGACATTTTCCAACGCCGGCGATCAACACAGCCTAATCTTGAATCAGCTACGCGAAAGAGGCATGGCTTCAGCTGCCGGTGGTAACGATGACATCGCCTATTTTGAATGGTCGGCCTATTCCGACAAGATCGAAGATGAAAAAAACTGGGTCGCAAGTAATCCGGCACTTGGTCACACTATTCACGAGGACAATATTCGAGCCGTTTTAAATGATCCGCCGGATGTAGTCCAGACGGAAGTCCTATGTCGCTGGGTCAATACGATTTCTGGTGCGATTCCTGTGAAGGAATGGGAAGAGTGCGGATCTGAAGAGATTGAACTCGATGTAGAGAAAATGACGTGGTTCGGACTTGATTTAAGTCCGGATCGAAGAGATGGAGCACTTGTAGCTGCTCAGAAAAATCCTGACGACACTTTCAACATCAAGCTACTCCACACTTGGCACAATCCGATTTCTCTGGACGATAAGGCCATTGCGAACGATATTGCACCTTACGCCAGAAAGTATCCGCTTGAATATGTGGCCTTTAGCAAGAGAACAAGCTCTGCCGTAGCTGCTCGACTGATGCCGGCTGGTATTCCGGTTATAGACATCGACGGCGCACTTTATGGTCAGAGCTGCGATGAATTGCTGGGCGCGATTACCTCAAAGAGACTGATCCACGGAAAACAGGCGGAGTTATCCAAGCAGATACTATCGGCCGTTCGATTGCCAATGGGCGATGGCGGCTGGATCATCGGAAGGCGCGCGTCGTCGGTCGCCGTCTGTGCAGCTGTGGCTTCGGCACTCGCTGTTCACTTCGCGACACGCCCAGAGATGGAGATAGACATCTTGGTCGGCTAGAGGTATACGCGAGGCTTAGACTTCACGCATGGGTCTATTTTCTCGCACAGTCACGACTGCAGCCCCGGTTGCAATCTCGGACATTGAAGCATCTCTTGCTCCGGTAAATGTCACCAGCTCTCTATACAATATTTACGGCGTTGCCGGAATCACGGCTTCTCGCGTTGAGTTCATGTCAGTTCCAACATGTGCCAGAGCGCGTAACATCATTTCTTCAAGCGTTGCATCGATTCCTCTTAAAGTTCGCACTCGCGCAGATGGTGCTCGCGTTGAATCACCTCCGAAGGTAATTAATCAACCAGATCCACGCGTTCCAGGATTCGCGACCTACGCTTGGCTGGCAGAAGATCTACTCCTGTATGGCTACGGGTATATGCGTATTCTTGAGATTTATGCAGACACGTATCGCATCAGAAGTGCAGAACGCATCGATCCAACACGCGTCACAATCAAAACAAATGCGCAAGGAACAGAGATTGAGTATTACTGCGTAGATCAAATACCCGTACCTTACGAAGGCGTCGGAAGTCTTGCAGTTTTCTACGGAGTCGATGAGGGCATCCTAAATCGTGCCGGTCGCACAATTAAAGCCGGTGCAGAACTAGAACGCGCTGCGACTATGTACGCACGCGAGCCGGTTCCAACAATGGTCTTAAAATCTAACGGAACTGCACTCCCAGCAGATCGCATCGCGAAGCTTCTTGAGTCTTGGGGACAATCCAGAAGAAATCGCTCAACGGCTTTTCTTAATGCTGATGTCGAGTTACAGACTTTAGGATTTGATCCGGAAAAGTTACAACTGAATCAAGCTAGATCCTACGTATCAACCGAACTTGCAAGAGTCACAGGAATTCCGGCCTATTACGTCGATGCTGAATCAGGATCAAGTATGACTTACTCAAACGCCACTTTGGCGCGTCAATCTTTGCTTGACTTCTCACTTCGTCCGATTATGTGCGCGATTGAAGAACGTCTATCCATGACCGGAATGGCTAACGACTTCGTACCTGCATCGCAAGAAGTTAAATTTGATCTAGATGATTACTTGCGCGGATCAGCAAAAGAACGCGCAGACGTTTACAAGATTCTTTACGACATCGGAGCTTTAACTTCCGATGAAATCCGACTAGAAGAGGAAATGATCCGATGAAAGAAACAAAGCCAACTCCGATGAATCTAGACTTTTCAATCAAAGTCACTGCCACGGACTTTCCAAAGCGCGAAATCTCTGGACGCATTGTCACTTGGAACGAAGAAGGCTCAACATCAGCCGGCTCGACTATGTTCAAGCCTGGCTCTATAACTTTCAGTGATACAACGAAACTGCTACTTGAGCATCGCCGTGAATCTCCAATCGGATTCTTAAAATCGTATCAAGTCACCGATTCAGGAATTGACGCGACCTTTTCTATCGGCAACACGACTGCCGGCAACGACAGTCTGGTCGAGGCAAGTTCCGGATTGCGTGATGGATTTAGCGTAGGAGTTCTAGCCGAGAAGTATAAGAACGTCGATGGCGTTCTAGTTATCAGCGCGAGTGCGCTTAAAGAAGTCTCACTTGTTACAGATCCAGCCATCGCAAGCGCGAAGGTTGCAGTCGCAGCTAGTGAGCCAGAAGTTTCTGAATCCGATGTGGAGACAGAAGAACAAACTACCGAAGGAGAAAACGAAGTGGAAACAACTCCAACCGTCACAGAAGCACCAGCCGAAACGGTTGAGGCTTCCAAAGTCGTACAGGCCGAGGCAGCTCGTCCGCTCTATTTCACGTCACCACGTTCACCAATTATTTCTGGTGGATCATATTTAGAACACTCAATCAAGGCAACACTTGGAAACGAAGATTCTCGTCAATACATCAAGGCAGCCGATGACTCGTTTTCAACAAATCCAGCATTTTCGCCGGTTTCTTATGTTCGCGACGTAGCGACAAACACAACGGCAATGCGTCCAGTAATTGACGCTTGCGGTGGAACACGTCCTCTTAGTACCTATGGAATGACAGTGTCAATTCCTAAAATTACTGCGAATTCAACTGCTGCAACAGTGGCCGAAGGCGGAGATCCAACAGGAACTACAGCGATTACTAGCGCGTATGTAAACGCAACTGTAATCAAGAAGGCCGGATTTCAGCGCTACAGCGTCGAGCTTCTTGACAGATCAGATCCAAGTTTTTATGAAATTATGCTCACAAATCTTCGCGATGCTTACGCTCAAGCAACTGATGCTTATGTAATTGCTCAGATCACTGCCGGAGGAACTCAGGCAACTGCAACGGCTGCCGATTCAGCCGGATTGATTTCATTTGTATCAACAGAATCACCAGCCGTCTACAGTGCAACAAAGCGCACTGCGACATCATTCGTTTCAGGAACTTCCATCTGGGCGACGCTTCTTGGCGCAACTGATACAACTGGACGTCCAATCTACAATGCTCAGCCAACTACAATGAATGCTGGCGGTACTGCAAATCCAACAAGTATTCGCGGAAACGTTCTTGGCCTTGATTATTATGTCGATGCCAATATGGTAAATACATCAATCGATGAATCAGCATTTATCATCGAGCCACGTTCAATCGAAATCTTTGAATCTCCAGCTCTAACATTGGCGACAAACGTGCCAACAACAGGCGAGATCGAGATCATGCTCTACGGTTACATTGCAGCTCAAGCCGTCTTTGCCGGTGGCCTACGCCGTTTCAATCTGACCTAATCACACTAATCATGGGCTAGGTGCGCTCCCGTATCTAGCCCAGCAGCTCACACAAAGGAGACAGAGATGCCAGCAATCATTACCGTAGCAAGCCTTCGGACGGTTCTTGGCGTCTCTGTCGCCCTTTATTCTGATGCCTATCTTGAGGGCATTATTGATTCAGCCGAACAAGTAATCTTGCCGCTATTGACTGCCAATCAAAACTCAGTTGCCGCCGTATATCTCCAAAACAATGTCGCCTATTACATAACTCAGAAGCCGAACACATTTGTCGCTGGTCAAAGTGTTGTAATTACAGGCTGCGTTCCATCAACATTTAACGGAACAAAGACAGTCACATCAAATTATTATGATCCATTTCCTTACTTACCTTTCGCATATCCGGCTCCATATTTCTACTTTACTTGCGCACTCACCAATGCTGACATTGATTTCCGTCCAGTAATTCCTGGCGGAGTTGCTTACCTATCTGGGGCAGACGCGGCCACGCTCTACGCGAATACCGACGCAGTCGAGACGGCGGTCACCATCGTCAGCGTTGAAATATTCCAGAGCGTGGTCGCTCCAGGTGGTCAGATCGAAGGCGTGGATTTCCAGCCATCGCCTTACAGAATGGGTCGATCATTACAGAATCGCGTCATTGGTTTATTAGGTAATTACATCGACGTGTCAACGATGGCTATGTGATGCCTACACCAACAACTATCGCGACTAACGTCAGAGGCACTCTTGCGACTGCACTTTCTGGCGTCGTGGCTTCTGTGTATTCGTCTCCGCCGGAGGCGGTAATTCCTCCAGCTTGTGTAATTGTTCCGGATTCGCCCTATTTAGAAACAACAACAATCGGCAAATCTGCGGTGCGCGTGAAAATTAACTTTGTGGTCACTGCGGCTGTTGCCTATAACAATACGGCCGGAGCACTCGACAATCTTGAACAGCTAATCATCAGCATCATCGCAGCGATGCCAACAGGTTACGAAGTCGGAGACGTTCAACGTCCGACAATCCAATCGGTGGGCGCATCGAATCTACTAGTGGCGGATCTCGCGGTCAGCACTTACTACACACAACAGACAATCTAAGGAGATAGACAAATGCCAACAACTATCGTCACCGGTCGCGACATAACGTTCACGCTTGCGACAGTAAACTACGACGCGCAGACAACTGCCGTCACACTGGTCAATGCGCCAGTCATTACGACGTATCAAACTTTAGACGGCAAGGCCTACAAACACATCGATGATCAGTGGACACTTAACATCGAACTTCTTGCAGACTGGGGCGCTACATCATCACTCTTTGAAGCAATGTGGACTGCGTTCACTTCTGCTCCTAATACTGCACTTGCCTTCACACTTGTATCAGCTACCGGCGCATCTTTTGCTGGAACTGCATTTCCAGTGGCTCCAACTGCTGGCGGCACTGCTCCAGATGCACAGACTGACTCATGGTCAATGCTCTGCGCATCAACACCAGTTCTCACAATTACCTGATTTAACCTATAGAAACGGGAGCACAAAATGAGACTACCAATCACCATCGAATACACATCAGGCGAGTTCGGCACGTACACGGCTCAGCCGCCAGAGTGGGCTAAGTGGGAGCAAAAGACAGGCAGCACAATCTCGCAAGCGCAGGAGAAGATCGGAATCTCTGATCTTCTCTTCCTTGCGTGGAATGCGATGAAGCGTGAAGCAGGCGGTAAGCCAATCAAGGGCTATGAAATCTGGTGTGAAACCGTGGCCGACGTGACAGTCGGTGACGTGCTCCCAAAAGTTACGCCGCCGGAAGCGTAAATCGCATACTCGTCGAGCTTGCAATAGCGACGGGAATTCCGATGAGCGAATGGACGACGGCGGAGCAGATCTATACGGCTTTCGAGATACTGGAGAAACAAAGTGAGCGACAACGTTGAGATTGCCTACGACAAGGCAGACCTTCGTCGGATCACGTCGGCTTTTAAGGCGATGGACGGAGAAGCTACTGATGCAGCTAAGCGAGAGTCGTCAGCCTTGGCAGAATTTGCTCAAGGCAAAATCCAGCAGAAGGCCGTCTCCAGAGGTAAGGCAGCCGACAGGATTGCCAGTGGCTCCCGTGTTTCTAAGTCGTCAAAGATTGGCGAACTATCCTTCGGCTTTGTAAGTCAAAAGTTCTCCGGTGGTGGAACTACAAAAGATCTCTGGGGCGGTACAGAATTCGGATCTAATAAATACAAGCAATTCCCAATCTGGTCAGGCCGATCTCCGAAAGGCGCTGGTTCTCAGGGCTGGTTTATTTATCCGACACTCCGCGAAATACAGCCAGACATCATCGCCAAGTGGGAAAATGCCTTTGATCGAATATTGAAGGAGTGGTGATGGCAGCACAATCAAGAACACTCAAGCTCTCGATTCTTGCTGATGTAGATCAACTAAAAAAGTCGCTGGCTCAAGCCAATGGAGACGTTGATAATTCTTCATCAAAGATGGGCGAATTCAGCAAGAAGGCAGGTCTGGCATTTGCAGCCGCCGGAGCTGCTGCTGGAGCCTATGCCATCAAGCTTGCAGTCGATGGAGTCAAGGCTGCGATTGAAGATGAAGCTGCGCAGATACGACTTGCCACTGCGCTAAAGAACGCAACCGGCGCGACAGACGAGATGATCAAGTCAGTGGAAAAGCAGATTCTCAAGACATCTCTTGCGACCGGCGTCTCGGACGACAAACTTCGTCCGGCCTTGCAGAGACTGTCTCTTTCCACAAACGATGTCACAAAGGCTCAAGATCTACTCAATCTCGCACTCGACATCTCTCAAGCTACTGGTAAGGGCTTGGATGGCGTAGCCAATGCACTGGGCAAGGCCTACGACGGAAACACGGCTGCTCTTGGCAAGTTAGGCATCGGATTATCTTCGGCAGAACTTAAAGCAATGTCATTTGAAGATACGCAGAAAAGGCTTTCAGATCTATTCGGTGGAGCAGCAGCAGCTAACGCAGAAACGTTCGCCGGACGGCTTGAGATTCTTAAAGTTACATTCGATGAAGCTAAAGAATCAATTGGTGCACAACTTCTGCCAATTATCCAGCGACTTGTTGAATTCGTCGTCAATGAAGTCGTGCCGGCTCTTGGCAAGTTCGCGGACTTTTTCAAGCCAATCACTAAGGCGATTGACGACAACAAAGAAGCTTTCACAGAGTTCATCGGATTCATCCAGAAGTACGTCGTTCCAGTCCTGGTCACAGTTCTAGGCGGAGCCTTCAAAGTGGTGGGAGAAATCGCCGGCGGAATCATCAACGTAATCGGCGCGGTTATCACTGGCCTAAACGCTTTGATCTCTGGAGCCGTGGCTGGAATTAATGCTTTGATTCGTGTCTATAACTCGATTCCGTTCTTGCCTAACGTCTCACAGATTTCGGCTCCATCAATTAGCGTCCCAAGCGTGACAATTCCTAAGACTGCAACTCCATCAGTCACAGTTCCAACTATTACCGTCCCAACAACTACGACATCAACTGGAACAGGATCTACGACAACTGCATCGGCTGGCGTATCGTCGGCGGTCGCTGGTGCAGCTAACGTTGTCACTGGTTCATTTAATGCCGGATCATTCCGAAAAGCAGAAGCCGCCAGCATGGGAACGACCATCAATCTAACGGTCAATGGCGCCTTCGATAAGGAAGGCACTGCACGCACAATCGTAGATACTCTAAACGATTCTTACTATCGCGGCACTGGTGGCGGCGGTAATCTGGTAATAGCCTAATGACACAGTGGGCTCCAGACTGGAAAGTCTTAATTGCAGGCATTGAATACACCGATGTCGTACTAGCCAATCTTTCGATTTCATCAGGGCGATCAAATATCTACACACAGGCGCAAGCCGGCTATTGTACGCTTAATCTAATAAATCTTAATCTTGGGGCTATAACTGCAGAAATCAATGACGCCGTTTCAATTCAAGTCAAGGATACTTCTGGCGCTTATGTGCCAATCTTTGGCGGAAGCATCGTGGACGTCGCCGTGACAGTCTCACAGACTGGCTCGGTAGCAATTACTCAGGAAGTCACCATCACGGCTCTAGGAGCCCTCTCAAGGCTTCAGAAAGCCTTAACTCTGGGCGTCCTAGCAAAAGATTTTGATGGCGACCAGATTTATACAATCCTCGAAGATTTATTGGTCAATAACTGGAGCGAGGTTCCAGCAGCTCTTACTTGGGCAACTTATACGCCGGCGACTCAAACTTGGGCGGATGCAGAAAATACCGGCCTCGGTGAGATAGACCGGCCAGGCAATTACGAGCTTGCAGCTCGTGGATCAAGCCAGACGGTAACTTGGAATCTAGTGGCTGATCTTGCAACCTCTGGACTTGGCTATTTATACGAAAACGCGCAAGGCCAAATTTCCTATGCCGATTCGACTCATCGATCAACTTATCTGGCCACTAACGGCTATACCGATCTGGATGCCAATCAAGCTCTCGGCCGTGGAATCAGAATCCAGACTAAGGCCGGAGATATTCGCAACGACGTCTCTATTGTCTGGAAGTCTGGAACCGAGACGGCTACCGACGCTGCCTCTATTGCACTCTACGGAAAACTTGCTCAACAGATTACGACCTCGCTTGAACACGCAGCCGATGCCTCAGATCAAGCAGACTTCTATCTAACACTTAGAGCGCAGCCACAGGCATTCTTGGAGTCGATCACTTTTGCCCTAACAAATCCGGAAGTCGATGACGCAGATCGTGACGCTTTGATTAAAGTGTTTATGGGTCAGCCAATCTCGCTTTCAAATCTGCCGGTCAATATGCAGTCCGGAAACTTCTTGGGCTTTGTAGAGGGCTGGCGATTTCAGGCTTCTTTCAATGAACTCTCGATCACTTTGATCGTCTCGCCACTGCCATTCTCATTACAGGCGATGGAATGGCAAGATGTAAGTGTCGCCGAAACTTTCAACACGCTTAGCCCTACACTTGACTATGCAGACGCATTAGTCGTCAATTAAGGAGAAACGATGGCCAATCCAACTACAAACTTCGGCTGGGTCATGCCGACGAGCAGTTCGCTCGTCACAAATCTTCCAGCTGATTTCAACACATTTGGCCAAGCCGTAGACACATCGATGTCTGAGCTTCTAGGTGGCACAACTGGTCAAGTGTTATCAAAGACATCAAATACCAATATGGACTTTACCTGGGTCACTCCTACGGATCAGACACCACTGACAACTAAGGGCGATCTTTTTACTTTTACAACAGTCGATGCTCGCCTAGCAGTAGGCAACAACGGCGAAACGCTCGTAGCAGATAGTTCCACTTCAACAGGCTTGCGCTATCAAGGTTCACAGGCTGCTGGAAAGAACATTTTGATAAATGGTGGTTTTGACATTTGGCAACGTGGCACATCAAGCGCAACACAAGGCGCATACACAACGGCAGACCGCTGGTGGATGAACGCAGCAAGCACAACATTTTCGCAGGAAACAACGACTGTACCAACAGGAGTCCGTTATGCGCTAAAGGCTTTGACAAGTGGCACAACAACGGTTCAATTCCGTCAGGCAATCGAAACTATGAACGCAATTCAATTTGCTGGAAAAACAGTAGTTTTGTCAGGTGAATACCAAGCCTCAACAACTACAACAATTCAGACAAAATTATTCTATTCAACTTCGGTTGATGTCGCTCCTGGTGGTTCTTGGACAGAAATCACCGCAACAACAGGTGGAAGCGTTAGCGCGGTGAGTGGAAGTTATACAAAGTCATCATCTGTTTTTGCTGTACCTTCAACAACTAAATCGCTAATGGTGTTATTTGATACTGGTTCAGTCGCTTCGGCGGTAAGCCTTTACTACGGCAAAATCCAACTTGAATTGGGTTCAGTCGCAACAGAATTTGAACGCGCAGGTGGAAACATCCAAGGAGAATTAGCCGCTTGCCAGCGTTATTATGTTCGATTCAATACCATTAATGCGTATAATATTTTTGGAACTGGCATCAACACTTCAACAACAGCAAGCAATACCCAAATTCCTTTGCCTGTGCAAATGCGAACAGCGCCAAGTGCAATAGAATACTCTACATTGGGAGTTGCAGAAGGTGGCGGTTCAATCGTTGCGGTTACAAGCGCCACTTTTGCTTATGGTTCAGTCAATGAAGTATCTTTAACTACAAATGTGGCTTCAGGTTTAACGCAATACCGACCTGTACATTTATTTAGCAACAACAGTACATCTTCATACCTTGGATTTAGTGCGGAGTTATAATGAAAACAGAAATCGTAGAAGTTACAAACATTGATGGTTCAATTACAGAACACATTATAATTGACCGAGGTAATGATGAATTTACCTCAATGCCCAAAGCAGAATACGACCGCCGAGAAGCGGAACAATCCACACCAATAGTTTCGAGCGATGAGTAAATATCCAGACGGCACTGCCGCTCGGATCATCGAAGTCGCTTTAGTTGAAGTTGGCACGATTGAAGAAGGCGACAATCTGACAAAGTACGGCAAATTTACAAAGGCCGACGGTTTACCGTGGTGCGGATCATTTGTGAATTGGTGCTTTGATCAAGCTAAGGTCAAGATCACATCGATGGTCTCAACGGCTGCTGGCGCTCATAAGATGAAAGAGCTTGGCCGATGGATAGAGGATAAGCCGCAGCTAGGCG
>Ga0304730_1003328_pt1 | contig 10895 bp, 10 predicted proteins | sample M_130628_MF_Meta_FD_190474 | JGI IMG/M metagenome (GOLD analysis project Ga0304730, IMG submission 190474) | Freshwater microbial communities from Lake Montjoie, Canada to study carbon cycling - M_130628_MF_MetaG (v2) (version 2) | ecosystem: Environmental > Aquatic > Freshwater > Lake | place...
CGTATAAGTAAATGCACCTAAAACATCTGCCCCTTTTACAATATGTTGAATTGCTCGACGATTGTCTTGCTGGTCTAAAAAATAACCTGTCTTTTGTCCATGTTCAATATCTACATAAAATTGTAAACCATTTTCTTGAATGATAATTTCTGTTGGGAATGGGTCGGATAAAAAATCCTTCTTTTGTTCAAGTCCCTCTAGTTCTCTAACAGGCACATCATTCCTTTCATAAATTCCCTTTGGTTTAAAGATGGTATTGATTGCATCTACAATGGCTGTTTTCCATTGCTCAATTCCCAATGATAAAGTTTGTAAAACAAAATAATCATTGAATTTATCTATGATTAATGCGGGCAAGCCATCTGCTTCCCCAAATACCAATCTGCAATTTTCTGTATAACCCAATTGCTGTCGATAGGCCCAAGCCTCGCTAATTTTTTGACGAAAAAATGCTGCATCAATATTGTCTCTTTTTCGAGTCAATAAACGGATCATGATTTGGGATCCTGGGTTGATATAGCCTCGGCCTGCTAATTGACCGTCAAAATAGTAGACTTCTACAATATCCCCTGGGGCAACTATGCCAGCAATACGATCTATTTCGTTGTTATAAATCCATGGATGCCCCATGGCGATCCTTGGGGTAATGCGCTTATTTAGGTAAACCTTTGTCATTTGTCAAAGATAGGCACAGATTGAGTGACAACTTGTTCATTTTAAGCCCCTTTTATGTCAATTTTGCTCTTTTATTGCTTTGGCAATATATTTGCGTGAGGTAGAGTACAAATAGTCAATTATGGAAGATAAAGAACAATTCAATCAAGCACCAATTGCAGATACAGAAAATGGCGCTCAAACAGCCCCTGAAACCGAGGAAGTACCCTTGAGTGAGTTAGATCAGTTAAAGGCGGATTTGGCAGACCAAAAGGATAAATATTTGCGCTTAATGGCAGAATTTGAAAACTTCAAAAGAAGAACCGCTAAAGAACGCGTGGATTTGATCCAAACGGCTGGTAAGGATGTGATTGTGTCTCTTTTGGATGTGATGGATGACTGTGATCGTGCAGAGAAGCAATTGAATGGATCTGATGATATCGCTGTTCAAAAAGAAGGCATCCAATTGGTGTTTAATAAAATCAGAACCACCCTTCATGCAAAAGGCTTAAAGGCAATGGAAAGCATTGATCAACCTTTTAATGTTGAATTACACGAAGCCATTACTGAAGTGCCAGTTCCTGATGCTTCAAAAAAAGGCAAAGTCATTGACGAGGTAACTAAGGGATATTATTTGAACGATAAAATTATTCGTTTTGCAAAAGTGGTTGTAGGTAAATAAACAAAGCAATATGTCAAAAAGAGATTTTTACGAAATATTAGGCGTGAGCAAATCTTCATCTGCAGATGAAATTAAAAAGGCTTACCGTAAAGTTGCGATGCAATTTCACCCGGATAGAAATCCAGGAGATAAGGCAGCAGAAGAAAAATTTAAAGAAGCAGCGGAGGCCTATGAAATTTTAAGTGATACGGATAAGAAAGCGAAATACGATCGTCATGGCCATCAAGCTTTTGGACCCGGGACAGGTGGAGGCGGCGGTGGATATGGTGGTGGTGGAATGGATATGAATGATATCTTTAGTCAGTTTGGTGATGTGTTTGGAGATGATATGTTTGGTGGATTTTTTGGCGGTGGACAAAGCCGTTCTAGAGGTGGTACAAAAGCAAGAGGCCAAAGAGGAAGTAATTTAAGGATCAAATTAAAATTGAATTACGAAGAGATAGCGAATGGGGTGAACAAACAAGTTAAAGTGAAGAAGCATGTGCTTTGTACTACTTGTGGAGGCAATGGTGCTAAAGATAGTTCTAGTGTACAAACCTGTGGCACTTGCAAGGGTTCAGGTCAAGTAAGAAAAGTAACCAATACATTCTTGGGTCAAATGCAAACTGTAAATACATGTCCTACATGTAATGGAGAAGGAAGTACAGTCACTGCAAAATGTACTCCATGTAAAGGTGAGGGAAGAGTATATGGAGAAGAGACTATTTCAATAGACATTCCTGCAGGTGTGCAAGACGGTATGCAATTGAGCATGTCTGGCAAAGGTAACGCAGGTGAACGTGGAGGGTCTTCGGGAGACTTAATTATCATGATAGAGGAAGAACAACACGAGTCCCTACATAGAGATGGATTGAATGTTTCTTTTGATTTATACATTACCATCCCAGACGCCATTTTTGGTACAAGTGTCGAAGTGCCTACTATTGATGCCCGTGCAAAAATTAAAATACCAGCAGGTACACAAAGTGGTAAAATATTTAGATTAAAAGGTAAAGGATTCCCAGAAGTACAAGGCTATGCAAAGGGAGATCAGTTGATCCATGTAAATATATGGACACCTCAAGAAGTAAGTGAAGAAGAAAAAATCGCGTTGAACAAAATGCAAGAAAGTGAAAACTTTAAACCTAAGCCTGTTAAAGGAGATAAGAGTTTTTACGATAAAGTAAAAGAAGCTTTTAAGTAAGTTTAAAACAAGAGGATAAAAAAAGGGACAATTAAAATTGTCCCTTTTTTTATTTATGCTTGTAATTGATAGATGTCTTTACTGTTTCTGCCTAACCCATCATAATCCAGTCCATAGCCCACTACGAATTTATTAGGTATCTCAAAACAAGCGTAGTCAATTTGAACAGGATAAATTAATGCTTCTTTTTTATTCAGTAATACTGCAATTTTAACCGAGGCAGGTTGCATACTTTCTAATTGTGGCAGGTAGTGATGCAAAGTTTTTCCTGTGTCAATAATATCCTCTAAAATAATGATATGCCTGTCTTTCACATTGATATCTAATCCTATTGCGGTTATCACATTGCCTGTTGAACTTGTTCCTTTATAGGATGCCAATTTAATAAAACTTACTTCGGCCTCTATGCTGATTTGCTTGAATAGGTCTGCGGTAAATAGGAAAGCGCCATTAAGAACAGATAAGAATAGAGGACGCTTACCTGCGTATTCTTGGTTTAATTGTCCTGCTAGCTCAGTAATTTTTTCTTGAATCGCAGCTTCTTTTAAATAGGGTTCAAATGTTTTATCTAAAACTTGGATAGTAGACATATAAATTATTTTGGAGTAGAGGAATTATTTTTTTCTTTTGTTAAATAGTAAGCTATTGTCTTTTTTTATCACAGGACTATTGTCTTTTTGTTTAAATAATAAAACCTGTGTGCCTTCTTTAACAGGATCTGTTAATTGGGGGTTGTAGAGTTTTAATAGGCTAAGTTGCATCCCTTCTAATTGACTAATTTCATGTAAACTAGTATTGTATTTAACCATATGAAATGAAGTGGCACCTGCTTTCTTTTTTGGAGCAAGGAAAATCAATTGATCTTTTACTAATAGATTGGAAACTTCAATTTCATTATATTCAAATAGTTTATATAATGGCACATTGTACTTAAGTGCAATGTCAATAAAAGACATATTTTCTTTTCCAAGGATCACTGGCACTTGATTGATCCTAAATTTACCTTCTGGATAATTGTATTTTGGTTGATTTGAAACTATTTCAATTTTTACAGGTTCCTTTTGAGTCGTTTGAACGGCTGTAATGACTTCTTTTTTGATGGTATCTTTTTGAACAGCAGCTAGTGGTTTTAAAGGCAAAGACTTAGAAGACAATGGAGCTAAATCATCATTTGAGTTCTTTTGCGCAATACCTAAAGGTTTATTCAAAGTTTTTACGGGCGTATCAACAATCACTTTGTTTACAGGGGTATCAACAAGCACCTTCTTTACTGGTGTATCAGTAATTGTCTTTTTTACGGGTGCTTCTTCCACTTCAATTTCATTTTCAAGCTCTGGAAAATTGTATTGTGCTAATTCATAGTCATCTATAATTTTTAATAATTTTTTAGGGTAGTCAGCAGCAGTAGCATACCCAGCTTTTTTAAGTCCATAAGCCCATGCGGTATCATCCACTGGGTCTAGTAAAAATAAATCAACATAGTTTGGTCGATTCTTTAAAAAGTTTGAATGGTCTTTAAAAGACATTTCAGCTGCATCATAGGCTCTAAAACATTCTTGTTTTGCATCATCATCTTGATAGGTTTTTGCACCGGTCCAATCTGATTTACATTTAATGCCAAAGTGGTTATTATGGTTTTTAGCTAAATCACTTTCACCACTATTAGATTCAAGAATTGCTTGAGCAAGGGTGATCGAAGCGGGCACGCCAGTTCGTTTCATTTCCTTCATTGCAATGGCTTTATATTGCATGATATATGAAATGGTACCTGAATTATTTTGCGACCAACCAGTTTGGATGGCCATCCATAAAGTCAATGTAAGGAGTAGGGTTTGCTTCATATTATTTTTTTCTAATTAAGGTTAATCCGTCTCTAACGGTCAACATAATTTTTTCAATGTCTTGATGTTGTAAAATGAATTCGTTGAATGCATGTATTGCCAAGGCATTTTTCCCTGTTATATTTTCTTCAAAAACTTGTCCATGAAATAATACATTGTCGGCAATGATCACACCTTTATCCGAAAGCATTGGTAGCACTAAATTAAAGTATTCAATATAACTAGTCTTATCTGCGTCAATAAAGACCAAGTCCCATGTTTTAGTAAGGGTAGGTAGGATTGCTTTGGCATCCCCAATATGTGAGATGATTTGATGTCCTTTTGGGCTTGCATCAAAATGGACTCTGGCTGCATTGGCGTCTTCAGCTCTAAGTTCAATGGTATCTATCGTACCTGTGCTGTTTAATCCTTCTGCTAAGCATAAGGCACTAAAGCCAGAAAACGTGCCTATTTCTAAAATAGAATGAGGTGATAATAGTTTACTAAAAAAGCTTAAAAAGCCCCCCTGGTTCCAATTACTTTGCATATGTGCATGAGGATGCGTCAATAAAGTTTGCTCATACAGAGGCCTTAAATAGGCCGGTGTGGCATCACTATAGTGGGTTACATAGTCATTGGCAGCAAGTTGAATGAAATCCATGCTGCAAATGTCTATTTTTTTTCGCTATTAGCGCTTGAAATGAGCCATAATCCTATAAAAGTTATTGCTCCATTGATGATTAATAGTTCCTGACCAATACGGAAATCGCCAAATAATTGCGCTTGGAAATAGTCTAGCACCAAACAAAGGATCGGAGCTAAAACACAAATAACTGGAACAAGTGTGTTGTTGATGCTTCTTTTGGTTAAAATTCCAAATGCAAATAGACCCAATAATGGACCATAGGTATAAGAGGCAATTTTTAATAATAAATCAATGGTGCTCTTATTATCTATCCATTTAAATGCCATGACCATGATTAAAAAAATCATGGCAAAAATTAAATGGGTTCTTTGTCTAATCTTCTTTTGTTGCGCCTCGGACCAATTTTTATTTCTTTGTATTCCTAATATGTCAATGCAGAAACTAGATGTTAAAGCAGTGATTGCACCATCTGCACTTGGGAATAGGGCAGAGATTAATGCAAGAATAAAAATAATAGATAAGTATGGAGGCATATGGTTTAAAGCCAATGTTGGAAATAAATCGTCGCCTGTAGCAGTGATATTATTTTGAGCAGCATATAAATGCAATAAGCCACCTAAGTATAGGAATAAGCTAATTGCAATTAACATGGTGAACCCAATCGTGATCATATTTTTTTGTGCATCCTTAAGCGTTTTAACTGAGATGTTTTTTTGCATCATTTCTTGATCCAATCCAGTCATTGTTAAGGTTACAAATGCACCTCCAATAATTTGCTTCAAGAAAAAGGATTTACTATTTACGTCCGTACTAAAAACGTCAGCAAGGTGTATGGACGGATTTCCAGCTAAAGCTTGATTTTGCATTGCACTCAATCCTTGTAATACGGACATGTCAAGTTCTGATAAAATATAGATACTACATATAATCAAGCCCAATAGCATGCCTGAGGTTTGTAAGGTATCTGTCCAAACAATTGTTTTAACACCACCTTCATAGGTATACAATAAAATCATCAATAAGATCACCATGGTGGTAGCCCAAAAGGGTACATGCATATTGTCAAGGATAAAGTATTGTAAAATTTTTACGACTAAATACAATCTTGCTGTAGCCCCAAGTGTTCTTGAAAGTATAAAAAAGGAGGCACCTGTCTTATATGCACTGAATCCCAGTCTACCTTCCAAATAATGGTATATAGAGGTCAGGTTTAATTTATAATAAATAGGTAGTAAAACATATGCGATGGTTATATAACCAATTAAATAACCTAATGTAATTTGTAAATAATGAAATGCATCTTTCCCTACTGCACCAGGCACACTCACAAAAGTGACACCACTTAATGAAGTGCCAATCATACCAAAGGCAACCAACATCCAATTACTATTTTTATTACCAATGAAAAACGACATGTTATTGCTATTCTTGCCAGTGATTTTGGCAACACCTAATAACACTAAAAAGTAAAGAATTACGAATATAAAAAGGGTAGTTGCACTCATAGTTGATGATTTGTCATTTTGATAGGGCAAAGTAATGAGAATCTTTGACTTTTTTGATTATTTTGTGTCAGATCTTAACTAATTCTAACCAATGAAAATACAATCTGTTACCGTCTTTTGTGGTTCTAAATCAGGGAATCAAATAGGGTTTACAAATCAAGCAATTGAATTGGGTAATGCATTGGGTGAAAATGGGATTCAATTGGTCTATGGGGGCGGCGGTAAAGGTATTATGGGCGCCATTGCAGATGCTGTTTTAGCAAAAAATGGCAAGGTGATAGGTATCATTCCTCGAATTTTATTAGAGTGGGAGGCTCAACACGAAGGATTAACGGAGTTGATTGTTACGGAAACAATGCATGATCGAAAAAAAATATTGTTCGATAAAGCGGATGTGGCAGTGATCTTACCTGGTGGAATAGGAACGATGGATGAATTATTTGAGATGCTTACCTGGAATAATTTAAACATCCATCAAAAAAAAGTGATTGTATTGAATTGGGAAGGTTTTTATGCACCATTGATTGCCATGATGGAGCATATGCATAAAGAAGGCTTCATGTATGATGATTGGAGCAATAGAATCACAGTTGTGAAAGATGCAGAAGCCGTGATGCAAACCATTAACGCTTGGAGCGAATAGGAAAAGCGAAACCAGCTCTAATAATGGGATCAGCTCTATTGTAACTATCTCTGTAGGGAGAGTTTATATTTTTTAATAGATCTATCATGACACTAAAATAAGTCATCCCATTTTCTGATCTACTACCATATCCAATACCAGCCAATAAACTCTCGGCTCCAAAACTTATGCTACGTGATGCCCCTGCATTAACACCTTCAGTACCCCTGTCTTTAAATCTGCTCCATGTATAATTATATTCTGGTTGAACCTGTATAAAAAACTTTTCAATCGGCCAGATCCTCGTAAATGCGCCAGCACCTAGTTGAAAACTTCTAGAGGAAATGCCAGGTAATCCATTGCTTATAGTTGGGTTGAAGGATTGAAAGAATAAATTTGTTGCTGCTCCAATGTCCACATAATCGTTGACACGCTTATATATTTCAGGGTTGAGTCCAATTTGAAAGGAACCAGCACCCCCTCCAATTACTAAATTACCCCCAATGAAAATTGGATTCACATTCATGGATGGCATGGTCTTTAAGACTTCCTGTGCTTTTAAAATAAAGCTATTGCTTAAAGCAAATAGGATTAGGTATATCAATTTATTTTTCATTATTTAGAATCAAAAATTTTACCAGCGTTTAAAATATGATTAGGATCAAATACTTTTTTAATCCCCTTCATTAATTCCATAGTGATAGGGTCAAATATCACTGGCATAAATGATTTTTGAATAAGACCAATGCCGTGCTCTCCGCTAATGGTTCCTCCAAGTGATTTTACCAATTGGAATATTTTAAAAAGAATGCCTTGTATCACTTCATTTTCATAACTCTTTTTATAGAGCGGGTGGTTGATTCTGATATGTAAATTTCCATCTCCTGCATGCCCATAAGAAACAACTTTGAATCCATTTTCTGCGGCCAATGCTTTAACACCTTTGATTAATTTAGGTAGTTCTGCTCTAGGTACCACGGTATCTTCTTCAATGGTATAACCTGCTGCTACTGAGGCTTCGTTGGCTTTTCTACGTATTTTCCAAAGTTCCGTTTTTTGTTGGGCATCATCGGCAAAGTATAATTCACCCACTTCAAAATTGATTAAAACTTCAGCAATGGCTTCCATATCCTTCATCAATACATCTTTATCATTGCCATCTACTTCTATAATTAAATGCGCTGCTAAGTTGTCTGTAATGGTGATCGCAGTGCTTTCACATAATTTGCTAGCTAATTTTATAGATTCAATTTCCATCAGTTCCATTGCACTTGGCGTGATACCTGCTCTAAAAATAGCACTCACGGCTTCACTTGCTTTTTCTAAACTATCAAATGGAGCAAGCATTAATAAATCAAACTTTGGATGCGGAATTAATCTTAAAACAATTTTGGTAACAATGCCTAGTGTGCCTTCACTACCCACAATTAACTGTGTTAAATTATAACCCGTTGCATTTTTTAAGACATTAGATCCTGTCCATATAATTTCACCTGTAGGCAAAACAATTTCTAAATTTAAAACATAGTCTTTCACTACGCCATATTTCACTGCCTTAGGTCCACCTGAATTTTCAGAGATATTACCACCAATAAAACAAGATCCTTTACTAGCAGGATCGGGCGGGTAGAACAAGCCTTTTTCCTTTACCGCATTTTGTAAAAGCTCAGTGATCACACCAGGCTCAGTGGTGACTTGTAAATTTCTTTCATCAATCTCTAAAATTTGGTTGAATCTTTCCATGGCAATCACTAAACCTCCTAAATGAGGCAAGGCACCACCTGTTAAACCCGTGCCTGCACCTCTTGGTGTGACTGGTATTAAGTGTTTATTCGCTAATTGCATCAATGCAGCAATCTCTTCTGTCTTTCTAGGCTTTACTACGACCGCTGGACTATAATGTAATTTTTCCGTTTCGTCCCTGCCATATTTTTCAAAGCTCTCTTCGTCAGTGAAAACATATTCAGCACCAACAATGGATTTAATTTGTTCCAGTAATTCCGTTGTGATTTGTTGCATGTATAAAAAATTAAAATAATCCGTATAAAGTACTGTCTACTTTACTAATGATATGGCCTAAATCTTCTTCAGACTCGCCAAATTTATTTTTATCACAATCTATGATTAACAATGGACCTTCTGTATAATTTTCAATCCATTTATTATAATATTCATTCAGTCTTTTTAAATAATCTAAACGGATGTTCTCTTCGTACTCTCTTCCTCTTTTTTGAATTTGAGAGACCAATGTTGGAACAGATGCTTTTAAATAGATCAATAAATCTGGTGGTTGAACCATGGATTGAATGGTTTTAAAAAAGCCAAAATAATTATCAAAATCACGCTTACTCATCAAACCCATTTCGTGTAAGTTAGGCGCAAAAATATTAGCATCTTCATAGATAGTTCTATCTTGAATGATGGTTTCCGTACCTTGTTGTATTTCTAAAATTTGGTTCAATCTACCGTGTAAAAAGTAGATCTGCAAGTTGAAGCTCCATCTTGGCATATCATCATAAAAGTCCATTAGATAAGGGTTATGGTCCACATCTTCAAATTGAGGAATCCAGCGATAATGCTTGCTCAACAACTCGGTCAATGTTGTTTTACCAACACCAATATTGCCTGCGATTGCTACGTGTTTTGGTTTTTTAGTTGTTGCTTTTGCCATAATCTTATGCGTGAAGTTAAATTAATATGTATTGATTTTATAGGTATTCCATGCCTACTGCTTTTCTTACAGTGTTTAAAGTTGCAGAGGCACTTGCTCTTGCTTTGTCTGCACCTTGATGTATGATTTTTAAAAGTAGCGCTTTATTGTTTTGTAAGTCAGTTGCTTTATTACGAATTGGGTTGATGAATTGAACCATATCTTCGGCCAATTGTTTTTTCATATCACCATATCGAATGATACAATTACCATCTGAACTATTGTTAAAGTCGTCCTCGAATTTTTGTACAGTATCTGCGGTGCTCACTAAACTCATTAGGGTAAATAAGTTTTGAATATAATCAGGTTTTACGGAATTAGGTGTTAGTGGTCCTTGATCTGTTTTTGCTTTCATCACTTTTTTACGAATCATTTCATCTTCATCTGCTAAAAACAAGGTCGTCATTTGATTTTCGCTCTTGCTCATTTTGCCGTTGCCATCTAAGCCCATGATTTTAACCAATTCACTGTTATAATTAAAGGCATAAGGCAGCGGGAAGGTCTCTCCATAGCGGTGATTGAACCTTTCGGCAAAATTTCTTGCCATTTCTAAGTTTTGCTCTTGGTCTTTTCCAACTGGTACTTTTACTGCGCGATGAATTAAAATATCAGCAGCTTGTAATACGGGATAAGTCAACAAACCTGCATTCACATTTTCAGGTTGCATCCTTACTTTATCTTTAAATGTAGTGGTCTTTTCTAATTCACCTTTATAGGCCAACATGTTTAAGTACAAATACAATTCTGCAATTTCTGGCACATCACTTTGTACATATAAAGACACTTTCTCTGGATCTAATCCACAAGCAATATTTTCTGCTACCACACGAAGCACACTTTCTTGTAAAGTTTTTGTGTCAGGATGGGTCGTTAAGCTATGCCAATTGGCTACAAAAAAATAGCAATTGAATTCATCTTGCATGCGGACATAATTGCGCATGGCACCAAAATAATTTCCTAAATGTAAGAACCCGGTAGGCCTTATTCCACTCAATACAATTTCCTTTTCCATAGCTGTGCGAAGATAATGAATCACAATCCCATTTTTTGCCATCTTTTTGGGATATTTGTCC
>Ga0304730_1003329_pt1 | contig 10895 bp, 7 predicted proteins | sample M_130628_MF_Meta_FD_190474 | JGI IMG/M metagenome (GOLD analysis project Ga0304730, IMG submission 190474) | Freshwater microbial communities from Lake Montjoie, Canada to study carbon cycling - M_130628_MF_MetaG (v2) (version 2) | ecosystem: Environmental > Aquatic > Freshwater > Lake | place...
GGTGCAGCCGTTGGTGGAGAACGCCATCAAGTATGGTGGTCAGACCTCGCCGCGGCCGATCCGCGTCGAGGTGGCGGCCCGCCGGGAAGGCGACTGGCTCCTGGTCGAGGTCGCCAACACCGGCTCATGGGTCGCCGCTGGCGGCCGCAACAGCACCGGGACCGGGCTGCGCTCGCTCGAGCGACGGCTGCGGCTCCTTGTCGGGCCGACCGCTGCTGTCAGTCACGGCGAGGATCACGGCTGGGTCAGGGTGCGAATCCGCGTCCCGATCCCGGAAGTCGCGGGTGCACAAGCGAGCGGGTATCACGAGGGCAGGCGATGATCACGGCACTTTTGGTCGATGACGAACCCAAGGCGATCGAGCGACTGGCCGCCCTCCTCGAATCGTTTCCGGGGATCGAGATCATTGGCACCGCCTGCGACGTCAGCGATGCGGAGCGGTTCCTGGCAGGCCGATCCCCCGACGTGGTGTTTCTCGACATCAACATGCCCGGCCGGCTTGGTTTCGACCTCGTCGCCAGCGTTCCGGCTTCGGCCAGGATCGTGTTCGTGACCGCTCACGAGGATCGAGCCCTCGACGCGTTTCGCGCGGGGGCCTTGGACTACCTGCTCAAGCCCGTCGACCGTGACCGTCTCGCCCTTACGATCGAGCGGCTCGAGTCGCAGGTGGTGGCCGGCAGGTCGGCCACGCCATCGGGCATGGACCATGCCGGACACGCGGATGACGACGCCAGTGACGCCTCCGGCGACACCCACGAGTCGGTGAGGTTCTCACTCTCGGGTGGCCGCGGTTTCGAGACCGTGGCCTATGCCGACATCGTTTGGGTGGAGGCCGTGCGGAACTACACGCGGGTGCAGGCCCGCGATCGCCGGCCGCGGATCATCCGCCGGACGATGGCCGAGTGGGAGTCGATGCTGCCTGTCGCGTCCTTCGGGAGGGTCAGTCGGTCGCTGATCGTGCAGCTCTCCGAGGTTCGCTCGATGCAGTGGCAGTCACGAGATCAGACCCTCGTGTTCTTCGTCGGTGCGACTGACCCGCTGCCGATCGGTCGGGCCGCCACCTCGCGGCTGAAGGACCTGCTGGCCACGTGAGCCGCATGGCCTATCCGCAGGATTCGCAACGGCCCTTGAGCAGCACCTCGGTGACGGAGTGGATGCGGGTGGCCCGTGCACCCCGCGCCGCAGATGCGGTGGTGCGGGGCCGGGACTTCGGCGTGATTGCCACCCGCACATCGTCGAGGCAGGAGATCTCACCACACGTCGTGCAGAGGAAGTGCGGGTGATCCTCGCCCGCAGCGCCGTGCCCGCCAGTTCGCTTGATCTCAAACCGCCAGACGTGGTCCCCAAGTTCCACCCGGCTGACGAGTTTCTTCTCGGTGAGTTCCGTGAGGTTGCGGTAGATGGTGGCCCGGTCGAAACCGAGATTCGCAAGTGCCTCCGACACCTCGGCGTGCGTACGGGGCCCTGCAGCCGACCCGAGATGATCCATCACCGCCAGTCGGGCTGCCGTGCAGCGCAGCCCGCTGTCACGGATGCGGGTCTTCAAAGCCTCGAGTCGGGATCCTTCTGAACGGCTCACACTCACGAGTCTACCCCGCGACGCGGGCGGCGAGCAGATCGACGATGGCCGCCATGAATGCCGGGAGATCGGCGGGTTTTCGGCTGGAGATGAAATGGCGATCGACGACCACGGGGGCGTCTGACCAGATGGCGCCCGCGTTGACGAGATCGTCCTTGATGCCAGGGCTGCCGGTCACGCTGACGCCGCCGTAGACGCCGGCGGAGATCGGGATCCAGCCGCCGTGGCAGATAGCCGCGACGAGTTTGCCTCGGGCGGCGAACTCCCGCACGAGCGCCAGCACCTTCGGGTCACGGCGAAGTTTGTCGGGCATCCAACCTCCGGGGATCACGATCCCGTGGAAACGAGCCGCATCCGTGTCGTTGATCGCGGCATCGCTCGTGCACGGGTAGCCGTGCTTGCCCGCGTAGGTGACGCCTGCCACTTCGCCTGCGACGGTGACGTGGCAGTGGGCCTCCTCGAGTCGCAGTTTGGGGTACCAGAGCTCGAGATCCTCGTAGTCTGAACCCACGAGCGTGAGGATGCGGACACCTTCAAGCGATGCGGCGGCTGGTGATGGCACGGGTGCGGAGTCTCCGGTATTCGATGGGCGGGACCATTGTCGAGGGTAAGGTCGGCCGGTGCGAGCCGGCACGGAACCCCCCCGTAAGAGGATGTTTCCGATAGGCCCTCCAGGCGACCAGCAGCCCCCTCGGACCCCTCTTTTTCGGCCGGCCGGTGACCCGCCGGGAAAGTCCCTTGACTCACTGGACGCGACCGCTACATTCACGCCCCGGCCCACAGGAAGGGGTCGCCGGACCGGCTACCACAACATCTTGCGATAGCATGCAGAAGGACCTGCGTTTTCCGATTGTCCGAGCCCAGGCGGTTTCGCCGGCGGAATGACTCAGGATTGAGCCCTCCCGGGACCGATGACCGATTGTGGATGAACTATACGCAAGTATACTGATCAGTGAGAGTCGGGTATCGAGCCGTTTCGATTCATCGTCCGTTTCCGTTTCCTAACACCGTCAGGAGTCCCACCATGGCAGCTATCGACGCGTCCGCCACGCTGGCCGGCAGCCAGCTCGCTTCCGCAGGCGCCGGAGGGGGCCAGACCACGGGGCGAGTAGCGATCGAGCTGCAGCCCACCTTCTGCCCCGTTGAGGCTGAAAGCCCATTCGACACCACGGAATGGGAGCTGCGGACGGCGGCGATCAAGGGTGAAGACGGCAAGGTCCTCTTCGAGCAGCCGGCCTGTGAGATTCCGGCGGCCTGGAGCCAGTTGGCCACCAATGTGGTGGTGAGCAAGTACTTCTACGGCGAGATCCACACCCCCGAGCGGGAGCACTCCGTCAAGCAGCTCGTTCACCGCGTCGCCCGCACGATCGCCGATTGGGGCATCGCCGACGGCTACTTCAAGACGAAGCAGGACGGCGAGCACTTCTACCGCGACCTCTCGTGGCTCTGCGTCCACCAGCACGGTGCGTTCAACTCCCCGGTCTGGTTCAACGTCGGCCTCTACAACCAGTACGGCGTCAAGGGAGCGCCGTGCAACTGGCGCTGGGATCACGCCAAGCGCGACGTGGTGATGCCGGACAACCCCTACGAATATCCGCAGGGGAGCGCCTGCTTCATTCAGAGTGTGAAGGACAACATGGAGGACATCATGGACCTCGCCCGCAGCGAGGCCATGCTCTTCAAGTTCGGTTCCGGCACGGGCACGGATCTTTCGACCCTGCGAAGCCAGCGGGAAAAACTCGCCGGCGGTGGCAAGCCCTCGGGTCCGCTCTCCTTCATGCGGGTGTACGACCAGGTGGCGGCGGTGGTGAAGAGTGGCGGCAAGACGCGGCGGGCAGCCAAGATGCAGTCGCTGAAGGTCCACCATCCCGACATCATGGAGTTTATCGAGTGCAAGAGTAAGGAGGAGAAGAAGGCCCGGGTTCTGATCGAAAAGGGGGGCTACGATTCCAACTTCAACGGTGAGGCCTACAGCTCGATCCTCTTCCAGAATGCCAACCTCTCGGTTCGTCTGACCGACGAGTTCATGGCGGCCGCTGATCGCGACGACACCTGGACCACCCGTTGGGTCACCGACCCGTCGAAGGCCGGGCCGAGCTACAAGGCCCGAGAGGTGCTGAGCCGGATGGCTGAGTGTGCCTGGCAGTGCGGCGACCCGGGCGTGCAGTACGACACCACGATCAATCGCTGGCACACCTGCCCCACCTCGGGCCGGATCAACGCCTCGAATCCGTGCTCGGAGTACATGTTCCTCGATGACACGGCCTGCAACCTCGCCAGCATCAACCTGATGAAGTTCCGCAAGCCCGACGGCCACTTCGACGTGGAGCGGTTCACCGCGGCCTGCCGGATCTTCTTCATCGCCCAAGAGATCCTCGTCGACCACGCGAGTTACCCGACGCCGAGGATCGCCCGCAACAGCCACATGTACCGGCCGCTGGGCCTCGGCTACTCCAACCTCGGCAGCCTCCTGATGGCCGACGGCCTGGCCTACGACAGCGATGCTGGTCGCGGGCTCTGCGGCGCGATCACGGCGATCCTCCATGGGGCGGCCAACCGCACCAGTTCGGAGTTGGCAGCGGCCGTTGGTACCTTCGACGGCTTTGCGGCGAACCGCGAGCCGATGTTGAACGTCATGCAGATGCACCGCGACGCCGTCGAGAAGATCGACCCGTCGTGCCCGAAGTACCTGCACGACGCCGCCCGGAAGGTATGGGACGAGGTGCTGGGCGGCGGCCGGAAGCATGGCTTCCGCAACGCCCAGGCCACGGTGCTCGCCCCCACCGGCACGATCTCGTTCCTGATGGATTGCGATACGACGGGCATCGAGCCCGACATCGCGCTGGTGAAGTACAAGCAGCTCGCTGGCGGCGGCATGCTGAAGATCGTCAACCAGACGGTGCCGCTGGCGCTGCGGACGCTCGGCTACGACGAGCCGGCAATCGAGGGGATTCTCGCCTCCATCGACAAGAACGACACCATCGAAGGCGCTCCCGGCCTGAAGGGTCAGCACCTCTCGGTGTTCGACTGTGCCTTCAAGCCACGCCTCGGTCAGCGAAGCATCGCCTGGGAGGCGCACGTGAACATGATGGCTGCCGCGCAGCCATTCATCTCGGGCGCCATCTCCAAGACGGTCAACATGCCGCGGGAGACGACGCCGGCCGACATCGCCGGCGCGTACATGGAGGGCTGGCGGCTCGGCCTCAAAGCACTGGCCATCTACCGCGACGGCTCGAAGGAGAGCCAGCCGCTCAACACCAGCAGCGAGAGCGACAAGGCCGCCGCCAAGGTGACGGCCGCGCCGCGGCGGGAGCGGCTCCCTGACACGCGTCGCAGCGTGACTCATAAGTTCAACGTCGGTGGCCACGAGGGCTACATCACCGTGGGCCTCTACGACGATGGCCGCCCAGGTGAGTTGTTCATCACGATGGCCAAGGAGGGCAGCACGATCGGCGGCCTGATGGACGCCTTCGGTACCGCGGTGTCGATGAGCCTGCAGTACGGTGTGCCGCTCGAGGTGTATGTGAAGAAGTTCTCGCACACCCGCTTTGAGCCATGGGGCTACACGAAGAACGCCGACATTCCGGTCGCGAAGAGCCTCGTGGACTACCTCTTCCGCTGGATGGGCACGGAGTTCATTCCGGGATATCGAGAGGCCAATCGGCCGGGTGGATACGGTGGCGACAGCGGCGGCGGGGAGGCCGCCGCGGGGAGCAGCGATACGGAAACCGAGCGTAAGCCCGCCGCCACGACGGCGAGCGGGCTGGCCGATGGCCAAGGGAAGGCCAAGGTTGAGGTCAACGGCAGCCGCGGCAAGCATCCGGGCGGCACAAACGGGCAGTCGGCGACGGCCGTGCGGCCGGCCGTAAAGGCCGCTTCGGCGACGCTGCTCGAGAGGGCCGGAGTCAAGATGGCGGTCGACCCGACGGCGAGCCCTGCCGACCGTCAGAGCCAGTTCGCGAAGTTTCAGATCGACGCCCCGGCGTGTGACAACTGCGGGTCGATCACGGTTCGAAACGGCAACTGCTACCTCTGCCACAACTGCGGCAACAGCATGGGCTGTAGCTGAGCCGCTTGAGAAACGTGCGAAAAGTGGCAAAACGTGAAAACGACTGCCCGGCTGTCATCGGCCGGGCAGGCTTAGGGGAGGTGGCGGTGACGGTTGGAGGGGTTGTGTGCCCGGCTTGGAAACGCTGGATGGGAAAGTGTCCGGGTGACGAAATCACTCGCACGACACTCGACCCGCTGCCGCTTTCCGTCGGAGGTGCCAACCCCTTTGCGGTGACCCGAATCCCCTGAGGCCCCGGGCGTTTCGCCCGCAGCCACGATTCGCGTCATTCTCGCAGTGCTCTACCCCGTTCGCATACGGCTGGCGGGTTCGATCCACGAGGGGCCGGGATGGCACAAGCCATTCCGGCCCCAGTCGTTTCTGGACGGGCGTGGGCAGGCCGCCAGGCGATTCGGTTGATCCCGGGGGCCGGGGGATTAGCATACCGAGGGAACAGAACCGTATCTCCTCCGTGAGGTGAATCCGTGCGCCGTTGCCTCCATGCCTTCCTGGTTGGGCTTCTCACCGTGTCGATGTCGATGAACGCCGCGCGGGCCTGCTGGTTTGTGCGGCATGGGTGTCACGCCCGGCATCATGTCGCGGTGGCGTGCTCGCCGGTGGTTTACGGGAGCGTCGATGGTCTGGCAGTCGAGTTGTGCGATGGGTGGAGCGAACCGGGTGTGGAGATCACCGCTGGCTGGCAGATCGTCTCAGACGTTGCTGTCGAGGAACCTGTCGACTGTGGTGTGTTGTCGTGCGACTGTGGCGGCGCTCTTGTCGCGGTGGAGCCGGAGACAGTGGTGACAGAGTACGGCGGCGTGTCGTCGTCGGTCGCGGAGCCGGCGGTCGAACACCTCGCCGTGAACGGTCGTCATGAGACCGATGCTTCCGACGCCTTGGAGGCGATAGCCTCACCGCAGCCGACACTCGCCGACCCCCCCGCCCCGGCGCCTGTTCTCATGCCGACCGATGAGGTACGGCAGGCCGTGGCGCTCGGGGAGCCCGAGATGAAGCCGGAGGCGGAGGTGGTGTTGCCCGTGGAGCCGTCGGTCGAGGCAGAACCGGCCGCCGTGACGGACCCCGAACCGCCGATGGAGGAGGATGTCTCAGGGGTGGAGCCGACTCAGGAAACGCAGCCGGCGCCAGTCGTGCCCACCGAGACAAACATCTTCGAAGAGGTCGACCAGGCCGCGGCCGATGCGATCGTGCCGCAGCAGGCTGCGGAGTTCGCACCGACAACGGAGGAAGGAGACGATGTCGACACTCGCGCCGAAGATCGCTCGAACAGCGAGCCAGCACCTGCGCCGGCGGCGGATGCTCCCGCCGAGGAGCTGCCGGCGACCGAATCGTCTTCTCCGGAGGATCCCGCAGCCCCTGCCGATCCGTTCGATGCCGCGGATCAGGGTCCGCGGGAGCCAGCCCGCCGGTGGATTGATCGGAGCGGCGATTACGCCGTCGTCGGCGCGCTCCGCGCCGTGCGCGGCGACGGCACCTGCGTGCTCGACGCCGCCGGCCGCACCATCGAGGTTCCCCTCCAGGCGCTCAGCGACTTCGACCGCAGCTACGCGACCGAGGCCGCCGAGCGGCTCACTGCGGCGTCGGGGCCAGAGTCGAGCGATACTGCCGGCCTCTGATCGCCGTCCTTGATCAGGCCTCGTCGAGCACCGAGACCGTGTCGAAGGCCTTGCCTTCGAGCATCTCCAGTGACGCGCCGCCGCCCGTCGAGACGTGGCTCACTTTGTCGGCGTAGCCGAGTTGCTCGACGGCCGCCGCTGAGTCGCCGCCGCCGATGATCGTCACGGCCCCCTTCGCCGTCGCCTCGGCCACGGCGTCGGCCACAGCCTTCGTGCCGGCGTCGAACGGGCGCATCTCGAACACGCCCATCGGACCGTTCCAGACCACGGTGCCGGCCGAGCGGATGATGTCGGCGTAGGTCCGCGCCGTTTCGGGGCCGATATCGAGGCCCTCGAAGCCGTCGGGAATCGTCCCGGCCTTCACGACCTGCTTGTTCGCTGCGGCAGAGAAGTCGTCGGCGCAGTGCGTGTCGACCGGGAGCACGAGCTTTCCAACCCCCGTGGCGATCAGCGACTTCGCGAGTTCGACCTTGTCGGGCTCGACGAGTGACTTGCCCGTCTTGCCTCCTTGCGCGAGCGAGAAGGTGTAGGCCATCGCCCCGCCGATCAGCACGTGGTCGCAGATCGAGAGCAGATTCGTGATCACCGCGATCTTGTCCGACACCTTCTTGCCGCCGAGGATCGCCACGAAGGGCCGCTTCGGTTTCGCGATCGCGTCGGCGAGGTACTGGATTTCCTTGTCGACGAGAAATCCGACCACCGCCGGCTTGCCGAGGGCCTTCATCGCCACGGGCACCGCGTGCATGCTCGCCTCGGTGCGGTGGCAGGTGCCGAAGGCGTCGTTGACGTAGGCGTCGGCCAGGCCCGCGAGGCCATTCACGTAGGCCGCGTCGTCCCCCTTCTTTTCCCCCTTGTTGAAGCGGACGTTCTCCAGCACCAGCACGCCTCCAGCCGGCAGTGCCTTGGCCTTGGCGTGCGCGTCGGGTCCGCCGGTGTCGGAGGCGAGGGCCACGGGTCTGCCGAGCAGTTCGCCGAGCCGCTTGGCCACGGGCGCGAGCGAGAACTCCGCCTCAAAGCCTTTTCCTGCCGGGCGGCCGAGGTGCGACATGAGCACGGCCCTGCCGCCGCGGTCAATGATCGACTTGATCGTCGGCAGCGCCATCCGGATCCGCCGGTCGTCCGTGATCGCGCCCGAGTCATCCTGCGGCACGTTGAAGTCGACGCGGACGAGGATCGTCTTGCCGGCAGGGTCGAGGGCGGCGACGGACTTCTTGGCCATGGTGGAGAGGCTCCTTTGGGGGCTGGAAACGAACACTTCGCGGAGCGGTATTCGACACCGCGGCCCGCTGGTCCGCAAGGCTGCGGGCTCTTGCCGGCGCGCCGCTCGGGGCACAGATCCTCTCGTAGCACAGGTTGTTAACCTGTGCCGTGATTTCTGCAGGTTGCCAACCTGCGGCGACTCAAGGTGCTCTCGTAGCACAGGTTTTCCCCCTCGGGGCCGTCCGGCAGCGTGGCAATCCGGTAGGGTGAGAAGGAGCTCGGGGGCTGACCTTTCGCGGTGCCACCCAGGTTGACATCGAATCCCTGATACTCGGGCTCATGCTCTTTGCCGCCAAGGTGCCACTTGCCAATCGACGCGGTTGCGTAGCCCTTGGCTTTCAGCCGCTCTGCGACCGTTACCTCCCCGGTGAACACGTGGGTGATGCAGTGGGCTTCGATTACCCGCATACTGGCTCAATCTCACCTCGGGACGAGTTGCCGACAAGGCTGCCGACCGAGGGGTCGCGCATGGGGTCCACGACATGGAAATCGGGAGATGGATCGCGGCGGCGCTTGCGGCCCTGGTGACTGGCGGGATCACGGCCGCGGCCGGCGGCGCCCAGTTGTCCCGCCCGAACGTCGTCTTGATCGTCGCCGACGATCAGCACTGGCACGACTACGGCTTCATGGGTCACGAGCACCTGCGGACGCCGAATCTCGACCGGCTCGCTCGGGAAAGCCTCGTTTTTCCGCGGGGTTACGTGACGAGCAGCCTCTGCTGCCCGAGCCTGGCGTCGATCATCACCGGCCGCTATCCGCACGAGCACCGGATCGTCGGCAACGATCCTCCCGACACGCCGGGCAGCCCTCGGCAGAGCCCACAGGGTAGGGAGGCGTTCATCGCCGGTCGCGAGCGGATGAACCGTCACCTCGACGAGTGGCCTACGCTGCCGCGACTACTCGCCCCTGCCGGCTACAAGAGCCTCCAGACCGGCAAGTGGTGGCAGGGTGACTTCGCCCGCGGTGGCTTCGACGAGGGGATGACGAGGGGCGAGCGGCACGGCGACGAGGGGCTCGCCATCGGCCGTGGCACGATGCAGCCGATCTATGACTTCGTCGGCCGCTGCCGGACCGTCGGCACGCCATTCTTCGTCTGGTACGCCCCGATGCTGCCCCACGATCCGCACGATCCACCGCAGGAACTCGTCGATCACTACTCGTCGAAGACCGACAGCGTCCACGTCGCTCGCTACTGGGGCAACATCGAGCGGTTCGATCGCACTGTCGGCGACCTGCTCGACCATCTCGACCGCGAAGGGCTCTCTCGCGACACGCTCGTGGTGTATGTCACCGACAACGGCTGGATCCAGGATCCCCAGTCGAAGCGGTTTGCCCCGCGGTCGAAGCTCTCCCCCTACGATGGCGGCCTGCGGACGCCGATCATGTTCCGCCGGCCGGGCACGATTGCTCCGCGAACGAGCCAGGCCCTTGCCAGCGCGATCGACATCGCTCCGACGGTGCTCAAGGCATGCGGAGTGGAGCCGCCGGCCGGCATGCCCGGCGTGAACCTGCTCGACGAGGCGGCGACCGCGACCCGTACGACAGTGTGCGGTGAGTGTTACACGCACACGATCGTCGATCTCGCCGATCCCGCGCGGAGCCTGCTCTGGCGGTGGATGGTGCAGGATCGCTGGAAGCTGATCGTGCCGGCATCGCCGGCTCCCGGCAAGCAGTTTCCCGCCTGGCAGGGGCGGCACGTCGACGACGCGTCGCGCGGGAACTTTGAACGGGGTGAGTTGGAACTCTTCGACATCATCGCCGACCCGGACGAACGGACGAACCTTGCCGGGAAGCATCCCGACGTCGTGACGCGGTTGCGGGCCGACCTCGACCGCTGGTGGAATCCGGGCGAGCCGCGGGCCGAGCCAGCATCGACGGCGGCCGTGTTGCGGCCGCCCAACCTCATCGTGTTCCTAGCCGACGATCTCGGTGTCCGGGATCTCGGCTGCACGGGGAGTACGTTCTACCGCACGCCGTCGATCGACGCCCTCGCGGCCGCTGGCATGACGTTCACGCAGGCCTACGCCGCCGCGCCCGTCTGCTCGCCCACTCGCGCGGCCCTCATGACTGGCCGGTTTCCGGCCCGCGTGCGGATGACGAACTACATCGGCGGCGAGCGGCGCGGTTCGCTGCTCCAGGCCGACTACCTCCGGGCACTGCCTGCTGACCAGACCACGGTTGCGGAGCGGCTCAATGCGGCGGGCTACACCACCGGGGTGTTTGGCAAATGGCACCTCGGGCCGCCGGCGGACGTGCCGGCGTACGGCTTCGACGTCACCGGATCGATCGACGTCGCTCCGGCACGGGGTCCGGAGGACGATCCGCACCACGCCCGGGCGATCGCCAGGCAGGCGGCGTCGTTCATCGCCGCCAA
>Ga0304730_1003332_pt1 | contig 10889 bp, 9 predicted proteins | sample M_130628_MF_Meta_FD_190474 | JGI IMG/M metagenome (GOLD analysis project Ga0304730, IMG submission 190474) | Freshwater microbial communities from Lake Montjoie, Canada to study carbon cycling - M_130628_MF_MetaG (v2) (version 2) | ecosystem: Environmental > Aquatic > Freshwater > Lake | place...
CCAAGTTGAAATTTTTGATGTAAATGGATACTTTCTTATCTGTCAATAGTTGAATGTTCTGCAAGGACTGAATTACTGAACGACCAATTCTACTCAACTCCCACACCAATACCTTATCAATAGTTCCCTTTTCAATTTCTTCCAACATTCTTGAAAATATTGGTCGGTCTTCATTCTTTTTAAAACCACTAACTTTTTCTTCATATACTCCAACAAGTTCATAACCCATTTTGTTGGCATACTCTTTAAGTTCGTTTGTTTGTCTTTCGGTGTCCTGGCGATTACCTTCGGAACTGACCCGAGAATAGATTACTGCTTTTGTCATAGTGTCTCAATTATATCCTTTGAATTTGGTTGAGGCTAACATACAGCGGAAAACCAATAAGTCGGCGCCTGTTTTTGATATTTTTTTGAGACAGAAATTAAATTGAGACACTTATTAATATAAGTGATGAGGTTAAATCTTAAAAAGACATTTTTAGTATGGTAGGGTCGTCACTTTAATATTATGATGTTTCAACTGATTTTATAACGTTCCGGTGAATATAATTATATTCTAATAAAAGTTATAGTCAAATAATATGAGAAACTATATTAATAATATTTTGATGAGACTATTTTTAGTAAAAAAAAGCCCCACATATAGTAGGGAGATAATAATAAAAAGATTGTACCATTAATTCTTATTTAAACCAAATGCTCTTGAACCAAATTTTAGTTTATAAAGAGTCTCTATATCAGATACTTCTTTTTGGGACATATTACTTGGAAGGCTTTGTAATATTGTGAATTGGAAATTCAAATGATAATCGTCTGAAATTTTACAAAGTTTTTCTAACTCAACATTTCCACAATGTTTGGATTTTGAGTAATATTCCCATCTCCCCCATATACCATTTTCACCGTAAGCTGAACCAATATAGTGGTTCCCTGTTTTTTTATCTAAAATCATATAAACACCATTTACAGAAGATAAATGATTTTGCCATATTCTATTTGCCGATGAATTTTTAAATAATTTTTCTAATTCTTGAAAATCTAAAATAAAGTTTGTTAATCCCGGAAAATCACCAATAAACCCTTTTGGTAGAACTTCAACTACCTCTTTTGTCTGAGTATGAAACCACTGATGCCAGGTTATTGTAGCCTTACCCCAATCTATAACAACTCTATCAATCAAATCTTCACAAATATCGAGTTCAATTAAATCATAGTAATATTGATTGTTTATTATTTCAACACCATCAACTTTAAAAAACCCGAATAAAATTGCTTTGGTACCTTCTATACCTTCAAATGCGATAATGTAATCAACACCTTTGAAAACAGGGTTAGATTGTTCTTTTTGGTATTCGATAAGTGATGCCTTATTTTTTATAAACTCTCTGTATTCAACTCTACTATCCTTGTGTCGAACTAACTTAACTTTTTTTGAGTTAAATAATTCTGTCTTTAATTTAATTAGTTCTTGAAATGAAATCATACTATTTTAATATTTTTTTGTTTTATTATATCGGGATTTATGTCGTTGATAATAACCCTTACTATAATTCTGTCTTTTTACTGCGTTTGGACTTACACTAACTGATTTTCTTGTATGTGCTTTTACTAATCTCCCCGAACGGGTGTGGTACGGTTTAACATAACTATTGGATGGACCTGATTCAGTATGATTTCCTGACATAACAACTACCAACACTATAATTGCCAGCATTATAGTAGAGAATAAACAACTATTGTTTTTTCGTTTTGGTTGTTCCATAATTGTTAATTCAAATCAATACAATGAATTACTTAAAAAACATTTTTAGAATACTTGCTCCTATTTTTCTTTGAATCCCACCTTTTGTGGTTGGTATTCCGGTAGTTCTTGCGAATTTTTGTTTTGCTTGAGCTATCCCCAACAATCTACTTAATGAAAATGAAAACCCATATTTTCCCATATTTTTTTATTTTATTATCGTGTCTTGAAATAATGAATAAGAATTAATAAAAATTAAAAGTACATTATTAAAAAGTAGTAAGCAAAAGTTATACTTAATTCCCAATCTTTTGAATCTTTATATTTTTCAACCTTAATTATATCTGACGAGGTTACAAATTCTTTTAATTAAAAAAGAGCAACGGTGACAGTTGCTCTTAAATTTTCCATATTTTTTTGAGGTATTATTCTAAAGCTATTTTAACTTTCTTAACATCAAAACTCATTTCTCTATCACTAATATAAACATCAGCAGACTGAATCAACTCATCCTCTGTAATTTTATTATTATTAAAATCTATTATTTTTGATTTAGGGGCTATAAAGAAAACATAGTCTTCTTTAAGGGCAAGTGCGGATTTATCTGAAAAATCTTTACTTCCAAAAACAACTCCCATCCCAACATAATCGAACTCTTTACTCAGTATTGGCTTTAAAGATTTTAATGAGGGAATAATCCGTGAAGTAATAATTTTAGAAGCCCGTTGTCTTGAAGTTAATCTCAATGTATTGTATATATCTGTTGAAGCAATACCCTTTAATAGAAACAATTTTGAAGTAACATTATAGTTTGATATTTTAATTGGCACTTCCACATTCTTTACTCCTAAAAATGTACAATAACTATCACCAAGAAATTTCATATTTGTAAATAATGTATCAATCTCTTTTTTGTATTTTTTAATGTAAAACTTATCGCATTCATTTGATTTAGGAGCGACAATAAAACTGTCAATTAATATTTTTACCTCTTCAGATTTTATAGGTATGTAATTTTCTTTTTTATAATTAACCCCTAAAGACCAGGTTGTTTTGTCAGACATAACGGCAATTTTTAATACCCTGTCAAAATCATTAATTTCCGGGAGGATTTCCACCTGTGTTTTTTGAACAGGTTTTACAGCTGGTTTAGCTACTGCTTTTTTTTGAGCAACTATTGAGTTACTAATAACAATCGCTATAATTAAAATAATTCTTTTCATAATTTGTATAATTTAATTTTGCCTACTCTATAAAGTTTTCAGCTACCCTTAATTAATTTAATTAAACTAAAAAACATAGGTAAGTCCAAATGAACCTCCGTTGAAAGTGTCATAACCACCATCAATATAAATGTTTTTAATTATTTCAACCCCAATATTCGCACCTACTAAAACACTTCCCCCTGTTTCAAAAAGTTTGAAGTAGTACCCGTTATTTCCAAAAATTCGGCTCGGGTCGTAATAATTGTAATAAGTTGATTGAGAACCATATCCAAGTTTTCCAATAAGTTTTATTTTTTTAAACTTATATCCTCCGATACCATAAACGGAAAGTGTTTTTTTATCTACATCTTTACTTACAAGCAATTGGTCAGAGAAACTTGAAGTAAAAGCACTGTTAGTGTAATCTTCACCCACACCATAAGATTTTAATCCAAAGGTGACTCCACCGCCAAAAATGTATTTATTTCCATAAATAAAATCAATACCCAATGTGTTTTCTGTATTGTAATTTAATCCTATTCCATATTTTTTGGAATCTTGAGCAGAAGATGTGGAACTTACAAACATTAAAAATCCACCAATTAACAACGCTATTTTTTTCATTTCATTTAACTTTTATATTAATAATAGGACAAATGAAGTTAAAGACTTTGACAACTTAGGACAATCGTTTGCTTATGTAATTTTAATTGACCTAATTTGTCAAATAAATCACATAAGATGTACAATCAGAACAAAATATTGCGAGTGCTTCAGTTAATTTCACTTCTAAAGAAAGAACCGGCAAAGTCCATTCGTTTTCTGTCAGGAATATTGGAAAGTACTGAAAGAACCGTTTATCGTTATTTAGATTTGGTAAAAGAATTGGGTTTTGAATTACAGAAAGACCAAAACAATAAATTCTTAATTATTGGTAACGATGATTATGAGACTGTATCGTTCTCAAACGAAGAAGCAACACTTTTGAGGGATTTAGTTCTATCAACCGGAAAGGAAAGCAAACTTAAAGATTCTCTACTCCAAAAAATATACCTTCAGTCGGAACTCGCCATTCAGGGCAACCATATTTTGAAAGCACAATTGGGTAAAATGGTAACTATAATTAATACCGCAATAACTGAGAACAAAAGGGTAATCCTTAAAAGTTATCACTCAATCAATTCTCAAAAAATATCGGACCGTATGATTGAACCTATTTGTCTAACCGACAACTATAATTCCATTTGTGGGTTTGAAGTAGAAACTAAATCTAACAAATATTACAATATAGAGAGAATAACAGAGGTCGTTTTAATAAACGAACAACAGGAGTTCCAAGACCTCCACCAACTTGATGAAATGGATGCTTTCGGATTTTCTAAACTAAATGGAGAGTTATTTCAGGTAGAACTTACGCTCACATTAAAAGCCTATATTCTTCTAAAAGAGGAATATCCGAAGATTGAAAAATACATCAATAAAGATAAGGCTTCAGATGTCTATTTTCTGAAAATAGAGGTTAATAACCCTAAACCCATCACCCGATTTATTCTTGGATTAAAGGACGATATTGAGGTAACGGGTTCAAAGTCATTTCTAAAACACCTGTCAGAAATAGATTAGCATTTTCCATAAAATTCTGCTATTTTTACATTTTAACTTTATAATAAAATTACAACCTAATCAGATATCTACAATGTCAGAAGAACAAAAAAAACAACTCGAACAACAACTTTGGAACATCGCCAACACTCTTCGTGGTAAAATGAATGCCGATGAGTTTCGGGACTATATTTTAGGGTTTATATTTTACAAATACCTGGCGGAGAAAATGGAAATTTTTGCCAATGAAATTCTAAAACAAGACAAAGTCTCTTTTCGTGATATTAAACTTACCGACAACAAAGGGAAAGAATATATTGAAGCCATCCGTGAGGAATCTTTAGAAAAGTTGGGATATTTCCTTAAACCTGATGAATTATTCAGTGAGGTTGCTAAACGGGGGAACAGCGATGTTGAAGGAGTTAATAATTTCATCTTAGAAGACCTACAAAAAATCTTGACTAACATTCAGTTAAGTACGATGGGAACCGAGAGTGAGGAAGACTTTGACAACCTTTTCGAGGATATGGACTTGAATAGTACCAAACTCGGAAAGAAACCTGAAGACAGAAATGAAATCATCTCTAAAGTCCTTTCTCATTTAGATAAAATTGACTTCAAATTAGAAGATACTGAGTTGGATGTTCTAGGAGATGCATATGAATACTTAATAGGGCAATTTGCTAGTGGTGCAGGTAAAAAAGCAGGTGAATTTTACACGCCACAGGAAGTAAGTATAGTATTGGCTAAATTAGTTACTACCGGAAAAAGCAAACTAAAATCAGTATATGACCCAACGTGTGGTAGTGGTTCATTATTATTACGTGTAGCAAAAGAAGTAAAAGAAGTAAGCGATTTTTATGGTCAAGAAATGAACCGTACTACTTACAACTTAGCTCGTATGAATATGATTTTGCACGGTGTGCATTACCGTAAATTTGATATTAAACAAGAAGATACTTTAGAGCATCCGCAACACGTTGGTTTGCAGTTTGAAGCTATCGTTGCAAATCCACCATTCTCTGCTAATTGGAGTGCCAATCCATTGTTTACAAGTGATGATAGATTTTCACAATATGGCAAACTAGCACCTGGTAGTAAAGCTGATTTTGCTTTTGTACAGCATATGATACACCATTTAGCTGATAATGGTACAATGGCACTTGTATTGCCTCACGGTGCTTTATTTCGTGGTGGTGCAGAACAACACATACGTAAATACTTGATTGAAGACCGTAATTATTTAGATGCTGTTATTGGATTACCTGCTAATTTATTTTATGGTACACCAATTCCAACGTGTATAATGGTTTTCAAAAAATGTAAAGAAAATCCAAATGATGTATTATTTATTAATGCAGCGGAACATTTTGAACGTGGTACTCAAAATATGTTACGACAAGAAGATATTGATAGAATAATAGATACCTACAGAGAAAGAAAAGTAATTGACAGATACAGTCATTTAGCAACATTACAGGAAATAAATGATAACGAATATAATCTTAATCTTCCTCGATATGTAAATACTTTTGAAGAACAAGATAATGTAGATATTCCGATAGTTTCTAAAAAGCTAAAAGAATTAGAAAAAGAAATGAGTGCAACTGATGAAGCATTACTTTCTTTCTGTAATGAATTAAATATCGAAACTCCTTTTTAATTATGGAAAATCAAACTGCTAAACCAGTAATCCGTTTTCCAGAGTTTACAGACAATTGGAATAATACGAAACTTAGCGAACTTTTAAAAGAAGCTAAAAAACGAAATGCCGATTTAAAATATACCAAAGACGAAGTACTTTCTGTTTCTGGAGAAATGGGTATTGTAAATCAAATTGAGCACCTAGGTAGAAGCTATGCAGGTGTTTCAGTGCATCAATATCACGTAGTAGAAGTTGGCGATATTGTTTATACCAAAAGTCCATTAAAAGCCAATCCTTATGGTATTATTAAACAAAACAAAAAGAAAGCAGGAATTGTTTCAACACTTTATGCTGTGTATAATGTCAAAGAAGAAAATGCACACGGCGAATTTATAGAACATTATTTCTCTTTAGATGAAAACTTAAATAGATATTTGAGGCCATTAGTTAGAAAAGGAGCTAAGAATACATTACAAGTTTCAGATGCAGAAGCATTAAAAGGTAATTTTTTAATCCCATCAGTTGCTGAACAAAAAAAAATAACTTTATTCCTTAACGCTTTAGACAAAAAAATAGAGCAACTCAAACAAAAGAAAAGGTTATTGGCAGAATATAAAAAAGGCATTATGCAAAAAATATTCTCGCAGGAACTAAGGTTTAAAGATGTAAATGGTAATGAATTTCCTGATTGGACTAACCAAAAACTAGGCGATATTGCTTATAAAAATTCATCTAATATTGCAGCGAATGCAATAGAAGAAAATTTTGGGGATTATAAAATATATGGAGCTTCAGGTGTTCTTAAAAAAGTTGATTTTTATAAAGAAAATGAAGAATATATTTCGATTGTAAAAGATGGTGCTGGCGTTGGTAGGGTTTTTTTATGTGAAGCTAATACATCTGTATTAGGTACTTTAGATATTATTAAAGCAAAAGAAACTAATTTATATTATTTGTTCTATTTTTTGCAACAGACGAATTTTTTAAAATATGTAACAGGTAGTACTATTCCACACATTTATTTTAGTGATTATAAAAGTGAAAAGATTTTAGTTCCAATTAAGGAAGAGCAAATTAAAATCGGAACTTTTTTGTCAAGAATAGATGATAAAATCGGCCGTACACAAGCACAAATTGAACAAACCCAACAATACAAAAAAGGGTTATTGCAAAATATGTTCGTTTAATAAAATTATAAGGTATGTACAAAATAAATAAATCAAGTAATAATGTTGTCAAGTTAGAACAACGCTTATTCAAAGAATTACAAATTAAAGAAAGAGAGCATCTTCAAGAATGGATAGCTAAAAATCCCGAAATGTTGGGGGAAGAATTATTGATTATTCAAAAAGAATATGACGGTTTTAACGATACCAATGAGAGACTCGATTTATTAGCACTCGATAAAGATGGTGGTTTAGTCATTATTGAAAACAAATTGGATGACACCGGAAGAGATGTGGTATGGCAAGCATTAAAATATACATCCTATTGTTCTACTCTTACTACTTCTCAAATTATTAAATTATACCAATCTTATTTAGATAAATGGCAAAACGGGGATGATGCCAAACAAAATCTACTCGATTTTTTAGAAAGAAGTGACGAAGAATTACTATTAAACAGAAACGACCAACGATTAATTTTTGTTGCTAATAATTACCGGAAAGAAGTTACCTCTACTGTTTTATGGTTAATAAAACATAATATTCAAATCCAATGTTTTAGAGCAACTCCTTATTCTATGGGTGAAGATGTATTTCTTCAGGTGGAACAAATTATTCCATTACCCGAAACAAAAGAGTTTATGATTGACGCACAGGAGAAACAGAAAGAAGAGAATGATAAGAGTAAAACCATAGAAGAATCTGAGATTCGATTGGTTAAATTTTGGAGTGAGTTAAAAAATAAACTTAGAGATAATAAAATAGACTTTTTAGAAAGAGTTAGTTCAAAACCTCATTATAGTTTAGGATTTTGGAAGGGTTCGGGAAAATTTGCTTTTTGTATTGGAAAACAAACTTTTAGAGTAGAATTATATTTTTCAAACGACCCAAATAAAGAAATGATTGATGCGATGGCAAAATATAAAGATGTTATTGAAAGTAATTTTAACGGAATAGTAACTTGGGAAAGATTAGACAATAAGAAAGCATCAAGAATTCGATTTGATATGCCAATAAACGAAGTTAAGCAGTTGGAAGGAAGATTTAGCGAAGAAATTTATTGGAATAACCTTATAAATTGGTATCAAGAATCTATGGTGACATTTTATAATGCTGTAAATCCTGTTTGGGAGAAGGTTCAAAAAGAATTATAGTATTATGGCAAAACAACCCGAATTAGTATTAGAAGAACAATTGGTAGGACAACTTGAAAAGTTAGGCTACGGATTAGTATATCTAAAAGACGAGAATGAATTAATTGCCAATCTTAAAACACAATTAGAAAAACACAACAAGATTACATTCTCCGGTAAAGAGTTTGAGAGAGTGATGAATCTTCTCAGTAAAGGTTCGGTGTTTGAGAAAGCCAAATCGTTACGAGAAAAACAACATATTGTCAGAGATAACGGGGATAACCTGTACTTTGAATTTATTAATACAGAACATTGGTGTCAAAATCAATTTCAAGTTACCCACCAAGTTACCATCGAAGGTTCCTATAAAAACCGTTATGACATTACCCTTTTAATTAATGGGTTACCGATGGTTCAAATAGAATTAAAGCGACGAGGGTTAGAACTTAAAGAAGCCTTCAACCAAATCAATAGATACCAAAGACATTCATTTGGGTCTAATTCAGCCTTGTACCAATATGTTCAAATATTCATCATCAGTAATGGGGTGAATACCAAGTATTATGCTAACAATAAAAATCAGTCATTCAAACAAACCTTTTATTGGACGGACAAAGACAATAAGAGATTAACCAATATCTTAAATGGTTTTACAAGTGAATTCTTAGAACCTTGTCATATCTCCAAAATGATATGTAAGTATATTGTTTTGAATGAAACTCACAAGGTTCCGATGGTACTTCGCCCATACCAATTTTATGCCGTGGAAACATTAGTGGAACGAGTAAAAAACAGTACCAAAAATGGATATATTTGGCATACAACCGGTAGTGGAAAAACATTAACATCGTTCAAGGCAAGTCAAATAATTATGAATATGCCTAAGGTCAAAAAGGTAGTATTTGTAGTAGATAGAAAAGATTTAGATTATCAAACCACAAAGGAATTTAATAGTTTTAGTAAAGGAAGTATTGATGGAACAGACAATACCAAAGCATTAGTAAAACAATTCACTGACGACACCAAATTAATAGTTACCACCATTCAAAAGTTGAATACTGCTATTAGTAAAAAGCAGTACTTAGACCAAATGAATAAACTAAAAGACGAGAAGATTGTTTTTGTTTTTGATGAGTGTCACCGCTCTCAATTTGGAGAAACTCACAATAGAATTAAAGCGTTCTTCAACAACATTCAAATGTTTGGCTTTACAGGAACACCAATTTTCGCTGATAACTCTGTAAAAAACGAATTAGGAAGAAGAACTACCACAGAACTTTTTGGAGATTGTCTTCATAAATATGTAATCACAGATGCTATTAAAGACGAGAATGTATTGAAATTCTCTGTTGAATATGTTGGTCGTTACAAACAAAAAGAAGGTGGTTCAAATGTAGATATTGAAGTTGAAGAAATTGACACAAAAGAGTTAATGGAATCTCCGTTACGATTAGAAAAAATAACGGATTACATTATTAATAACCATAGTCGAAAAACACACAATAAAGAATTTACAGGAATGTTTTGTGTGAGTAGTGTTGATACTTTAATCAAGTATTTTGATATCTTTCAAAAGAAAAAAGAAGCAGGAGAACATAATCTGAAAATTGCTACAATCTTCAGTTATGCCGCTAATGAAGACGATGCCGATGCGAATGGATTTATTCCTGAGGAAGTTTCGGTCGTTGAAGAACCAAAAGCATTATATGGATTAAACACCCATAGCCGAGATAAATTAGAAGAATTTATCAGACATTATAATACAATGTTTGGTACTAAATTCTCAACTAAAGATAGTGAGACCTTCTACAACTATTACAATGATATTTCTAAGAAAGTTAAAGAAAGACAAATAGATATTTTGTTAGTCGTGAATATGTTTTTGACGGGATTTGATTCTCCTACATTGAACACGATGTATGTGGATAAAAATTTAAAGTATCACGGACTTATCCAAGCGTATTCGAGAACAAACAGGATATTAAACGAACAAAAATCTCAAGGTAATATTGTGGTTTTCCGAAACCTAAAAAACGCAACTGATGAAGCGATAACTTTGTTTAGTAACAAAGATGCGGTTGATGTTATAATAATGAAACCGTATGAGGATTACACGGATAAGTTTAATGAAGCCTTAAAACGATTAAATAACATCACACCCACAATAGATAGTGTTAATGACTTAAAAACAGAGGAAGATGAGTTAGAGTTCGTTCAGGCATTTCGTGACCTTATGCGACTTAAAAACATCTTAAATTCCTTCTCTGATTTTAATTGGGACGACATCGGTATTGACGAACAAGAATTTGAAGATTATAAGAGCAAATATCTTGACCTTTACGACAAAGTGATATCAGAACATCAAGTAGAGAAAGTATCTATATTAGAAGATGTAGA
>Ga0304730_1003333_pt1 | contig 10888 bp, 9 predicted proteins | sample M_130628_MF_Meta_FD_190474 | JGI IMG/M metagenome (GOLD analysis project Ga0304730, IMG submission 190474) | Freshwater microbial communities from Lake Montjoie, Canada to study carbon cycling - M_130628_MF_MetaG (v2) (version 2) | ecosystem: Environmental > Aquatic > Freshwater > Lake | place...
TCTTCCGGTGCAAAAGATTCAGTAAATTCTGATAATAGTTGAGTGCCATCTATCTCAAGAATTCTGGCAATTGCTCGAATATGACCGCGAGCATAAGTGTCGCCGCCGCAATTAATAAAATTATCACTTTCTAACTCTTTGATGAGCGCCGCACGGATCCGAGTACGCGCTGCAAGTTCTTCCACGGATAATCCCGCTGCAGTACGTGCACTCTTAAGTGCGGAACCTAATGACATTTTCAATAACCTTCACGATCGGGGAAGAGCAAGGCTACGGGCATTACCAGGTCTGAATCAACCTCGATCGGTGAATATTAGGTGAATGGAGCGAAAATCACCCCTGCAATACTGCCAACACTCCCGCGAGGTCTTCGGGTTTTACTAAGACGGTCCGAGCCTTCGATCCTTCGGATGGCCCAACAATTCCACGGCTCTCCATCAAATCCATTAGCCGTCCTGCTTTAGCAAAACCAATTCTCAACTTACGTTGCAACATTGAAGTCGAACCAAATTGCGTTCCAATCACTAACTCAACCGCTTGCAATAACAGATCCATATCATCGCCAATGTCATCTTCAATTACCGCTCTAGTTCGGACCGGCGCAAGAATATCTTCGCGGTAAACCGGAGCGAGTTGGGCTTTAACGTGATTAACAACCGCTTCAATTTCACGTTCCGAAACGTAAGCTCCTTGGATCCGCAGCGCTTTGCTAGCGCCCATTGGCAGGAATAAGCCGTCGCCTTGTCCCACTAATTTCTCGGCACCAGGTGTATCTAAAATAACTCGAGAGTCAGCCAAGCTACTAGTTGCAAACGAAAGTCTAGAAGGTACGTTTGCTTTAATTAATCCAGTAACAATATCAACGCTAGGACGTTGGGTTGCAATTACTAAATGAATTCCAGCCGCGCGAGCTAATTGCGTGATGCGAACAATGCAATCTTCAACATCGCGCGCTGCCACCATCATTAAATCTGCTAACTCATCAATTACGACGAGAAGATATGGATAAGGTTGTAGCGGACCTTCTGAGGAATTGGAATTTGTTAACTTTCCAGTTCGAACCGCTTTATTAAAATCATCAATATGGCGGAAACCATAAGTTGAGAGATCGTCATAACGCAGATCCATTTCGCGAACAACCCAAGCTAACGACTCTGCTGCTTTTTTCGGGTTTGTGATGATTGGTGCAATTAAATGTGGCACGCCATCATATGCAGTGAGCTCGACTCGCTTTGGATCAATCAAAATCATTCGAACATCATTTGGAGTTGAGCGCATTAATATTGAAGTCACAAGTGAGTTAATCATTGAAGATTTGCCAGCACCGGTAGCACCCGCCACCAATAAGTGCGGCATTTTTGCTAAATTTGCACAGATAAATGCGCCTTCAACATCTTTACCAAGCGCAACTAACATTGGATGATGATCGTTTCCAGCAACACCAGAGCGTAATACATCACCGAGCGAAACTATTTCGCGATCAGTATTAGGAATTTCAATTCCGACCGCAGATTTTCCAGGTATTGGCGAGAGGATTCGCACATCACTACTTGCTACGGCATAGGAAATATTTTTACCAAGCGCCGTAATAGCTTCAACTTTAACGCCGGAACCTAGTTCTACTTCATAACGTGTCACAGTCGGCCCACGCATAAAACCAGTTACTTCTGCATCAATATCGAACTGTTTGAAAACTTCTGTTAACGCAGCAACAATCACATCATTGGCTTTACTTTTAGTTTTTGAAGCTGGGCCAGCTCGTAACAAATCCATAGATGGCAGTTCGTAAGTATCATCTGAAGCGAGCACCATCTGTACTGGACGTAACGGTTTTGTTGGAGTTGGCAGCGGATTACCATCTGCGGTTCCAGAAGCTACTGGAATTTCAACCGTGAATTCTTCGTCAAAGCTCTCTTCATCTAACTCGGAATCTTCCTCTGAATCTTCGTCGTAGTCGCCATGATCAAGATGTTGCACCACTAATGGCGATTCAAAAGGTGGTGATTCTGAGATTTCGAATTCTTCAATTTTACGCTCGCGCCGATCAGCAACCGCGCTACCAACTTTAGAACTTGCGCCACTAAATAATCGTTTTATTAACGCAAAAACTTCGGAGACTGGCGTTGCAGTTACTACCAACAACCCAAAACCTAAAAATAAGAAAAGGATAAAGGTTGTTAACGTCGAAGATATAACTACATACTTCAATGGAGTTGAAACTCCATAACCAATCCAACCGCCACCGTGGCGCATCGCGGTCGCCCCAGTTCCAGTTGAACCATTAAATATATGGGCTAACGCTGCGCTTGAGAAAATTAGTAATAACGAGCCAATTGTTATCCGGCCATTAGCTGCTTTATCTGTTGGGTTTCTAAATAATCTAAAAGCAAAATAACAAAGTGCTAATGGTGTTGCCATCGCAAGTCGCCCAACGCCACCGTAAAAGAATGAGTGCATGGCGCGACCAAAGAAATTATCTAGATGCCACCAGGTTGTTGCCGCTGCCAGAACGCCAGCAATAAAAAGTAGAAGGGCCAAACCATCGCGCTGGTGGGCTGGATCTAAATCTTTAACACCTCTGGAAACAAATCTAATTACTGCACCAAGTGCGTTAGCGATGGCCCGCCAAATAGCAGATAAGGCGCGAGCAATCCCGCCTAAGAACCCACTTGATTTAGTACTTTTCTTTTTAGCCATAAGCGTTAATCGTATTAGAAAGCGAAATCCTAAGCAGTCTGGCTCGCCGTCATACTTCTATAACAACAGGAACAATCATCGGACGTCGGCGATGTTCTCCGCCTACCCAACTGCCAACTGTTTTTCGCATTATTTGTGAAAGTTGGTGCGTGCCGTTAATTCCTTCCGCAACTGCAGCAGCGAGAGCTTTCTCAATTCTAGATTTCACTTCATCAAATAGCGCGGTATCTTCAGCAAAACCGCGCGCATGAATATCAGGTCCAGCAACAATTTTTCCAGTTTGAGAATCGATTACCACAATTACCGAGATGAATCCTTCTTCACCCAATATTCGTCTATCTTTTAGCGAGCTTTCGGTAATGTCACCGATGCTCTGGCCATCAACATAAACAAATCCACAAGGTACCGAACCAACAACCGAAACTTTATGATCAACCATGTCAATTACAATGCCATTTTCTACAATCACCGTATTTTTTCGGGCAACTCCAGTTTGAATCGCAAGTTCGGCATTAGCTCGCATATGTCGCCATTCGCCGTGGATTGGCATGACATGTTTTGGCTTAACAATGTTGTAGCAATATAACAACTCCCCTGCGGCGGCATGTCCAGATACGTGAACTAGCGCATTCGCTTTATGCACAACGCGAGCACCGAATCGCGTTAGCTCGTTTATTACGCGATAAACCGGATTTTCATTTCCAGGAATCAAGGATGAAGCTAAAACAACGGTGTCACCTTCACCAACTCGAATTTGGTGATCACCATTTGCCATTCTTGATAACGCCGCTAACGGTTCGCCTTGGGAGCCAGTGCAAATTAATACCAAGTTATCGCCGTGGTTATCCATCTCTTTTTCATCGATAAGAACTCCGCTAGGAATCGTTAAGTAACCCATCTCCGCGGCTAAATTCATATTGCGAACCATCGAGCGACCCATAAATATAACTTTGCGCTTATGTGATTCGGCAGTATTAATTATCTGTTGAATCCGATGAACGTGTGATGCAAATGATGCAACCACAACCCGACGGCGCGTGCTTCTAAAGACGCGATCGAGCGCTGGCATAATTTCGCGTTCGGAAGTAGTGAAGCCAGGAATATCAGCATTTGTCGAGTCGACCATAAAAAGATCAACACCATCTGCGCCTAATCGCGCGAATGTTGCGAGATCAGTAATGCGACCATCGAGCGGTAATTGATCCATTTTGAAATCGCCAGTATGTAAAATCGTTCCAGCTTTCGTAGTAATTGCAACCGCAAGTGCATCCGGGATTGAGTGGTTTACTGCAACATATTCCATCGAGAACGGACCAATTTTCTCACGCATGCCGGCTTTGACTTCACGAGTAATAGCAGTGATTCGATGTTCTTTTAGCTTTGCTTTAATAAATGCGACCGTTAGCGCTGTTCCAATAACTGGAATATCGCCACGTTCGCGCAGTAAGTATGGAACTGCACCAATATGGTCTTCGTGGCCGTGCGTTAAGAAGATCGCCTCAATATCATTTAAGCGTTCTCTTATATAAGAAAAATCCGGCAGAATTAAATCAATCCCGGGTTGGTTCTCTTCTGGAAACAAAACGCCGCAGTCGACAACTAATAACTTGCCTTCGGATTCAAATACCGTCATGTTCCGGCCAATTTCGCCGAGTCCACCAAGCGCAACTATTCGAAGCCCGCCAGCAACTAACTTTGTTGGTAAACCTAAATCTGGGTGGGGATGATTCAAACTTTAACGCCTCCGAGTTTTAAATCCTCACGAAGTTGCTCAATTTGTGACGCAGTTGCGTTTACAAGTGGAAGTCTTACAACTCCGCCAGGGAGTCCCATCAGTGTCATAGCTGCCTTCGTGAGAATCGCACCTTGCGTGCGGAAAGTCCCGGTATAAACCGGAAGCAGCTGTTGATGTATCTCAGTAGCGCGGTGCGCATTTCCGCTAAACCAAGAATCTAACATTTCGCGCAATTCTTTTCCAACAGTATGGCCACAGACTGATACAAAACCGACAGCTCCGACCGAAAGTAAAGGTAGATTTAAAATATCGTCGCCAGAATAGACTGGAATTCCAGATCTTTTGATTACCCAAGATGTTGAAGCTACATCACCTTTTGCATCTTTCAACGCTGCGATTCTTGGGTGTTCTGCCAACTTAACAATTGTGTCTGGTTCAATTTGAATCCCAGTTCGACCTGGAATGTCATACATCATTACTGGCAAATCGGTCGCATCTGCCATCGCTTTAAAGTGCGCTTCAATGCCGGCTTGTGGTGGTTTGTTGTAATAAGGAGTTACTACTAATAAGCCATCAGCGCCAGCATCGGCAGCCCATTTTGCTTGTTCTACTGAATGCGAAGTTTCATTGTTTCCAGCGCCAGCAATTACTTTTGCTTTCCCTGCTACCGCTTTTTTAACAACCTTAATTATTTCAAGTTTCTCATCATCACTAGTCGTTGGCGCTTCACCAGTTGTGCCGTTCACAACGATGCCATCATGCCCAGTGCTGATTAGGTGGTTAGCTAATTTTTCCACACCAGCCCAATCAATTGAGAGATCAGGTTTAAATGGCGTAACCATTGCGGTAAGCAATCGACCAAATGGTGGGGTAATCAACATGCCCTAAGGCTACCGCTTTTAGGGTGCAATTCTCCCAGACTTTTCAAAGGCTCCGTATGTGAGCGGCATAAGTTCTGCAAAATGTCGCTCCATTTTCTCGGCAACCATCTCAATTTCTCGTTGTGGGTAGCTTGGAAAATGTGAGCCTTCTCGACTGGTACGAAGCGATAAAAAATTCATAAGTGCGCGAGCATTCATAGTTACATACATAGATGAGTAAAGCGCAACCGGTAAAACTGCTCGTGCAACTTCGCGCGCTACGCCCGCTTCTAACATTTTTTGGTAATTGCTATATGAAAGTAGATAACTCTCTTTCATTGCTTTCACTGTAATTTCATATTGCTCTGCGGTGCCATCAACAAATGTATACGCGCCAGTTTTGCCTACTTGTACAAGTTTGCGTTCTTTTGATGGCAGATAAAAGACTGGACTTAGCTCGCGATATCGGCCACTCTCTTCGTTATAAGAAGCGATTCGGTGGCGCATAAATTCACGGAAAACAAAGATTGGCGCAGAGATAAAAAATGTCATTGAGGTATGTTCAAAGGGCGAACCATGTCGCTCTCGCGCCAAATAATTAATTAATCCGGCAGATTTTGAAGGGTCCTGATTAATTTCATCTAACGAATTTTCACCCGCAGTTGAGACACGGGCCGCCCAAATTACATCAGCATCACTTGCACTTGCTTTTACTAATTCAACGGTGACATCGTCACGGAAGATCGCTGCTTTATCGCTATTTTCACTCACGAGCGTGACCCTATCGAGAGCGATGTACGGATACCGTGATTGATAAGGCAGAATAACCCGCGTGTCATTATCTAAAGCGCAGGTTTTCCGAGACTCAATGAGCGTTGCGCTACCGGTTGGGACTTATGGCATTGCATTCGGTGCCGCTGCGGTTGCAAATGGCTTCTCTGTGATTCAAGCTTCACTTTTTTCAATATTACTTTTCTCTGGCGCATCACAGTTTGCAGTTGTCGGCGTCATGGGCGCGGGCGGGAGTGCGTTGAGTGCGATCACTACGGGATCCCTACTTGGATTTCGCAATGGACTTTATTCAATGCGGATGAAGCCAGTGTTAAATGTGCATGGCTTTAAGAAATTATTGGCAGCACAGATAACCATTGATGAATCAACCGGTGTTGCAATTTCCCAAGAACCACGCGGTGAAGCGGCAATGCGGTATGGATTTTGGGCAACTGGAATTGGGGTATTTGTATTTTGGAATCTATTTACGCTGCTAGGTGCTTTTGGAGCTCAAGCCCTCGGTAATCCTTCTGCATGGGGCTTGGATGCTGCAGTGCCTGCCGCTTTCTTAGGATTAGTTTGGCCACGGCTAATCAATAAGCAAAGTAAATTGATTGCTATTTGCGCAGTAGCGATGGCGCTAATACTTACTCCAGTTGCACCAGCTGGCGTTCCAATTATCGCAACAGTTTTACTTGCAATTCTCTTTGGCTGGAAACCAAAAGCATGAGCGCAATGTGGGTAGCAACTTTAGTATCAAGTTTGATTTGTTATATTTTAAAATACCTTGGCTATGCAATTCCAGAATCATTTTTAGCTAATCCCCGAGTCCAACGAATTAACACCTTGATCCCAATTGTTTTGCTTTCGGCCTTAGTTGGCGTCCAAGCAATCACAAATAAATCTGAAATTGTCTTTGACCAACGGATTGCAGGCGTTGCAGTTGCGGCAATCGCCCTTAAATTTAAGGCACCTTTTCCAGTAGTTATATTCTCGGCCGCGATCACTTCTGCAGCGATTTATAACTGGCTTTAAATAATTTTTAGCGCCTCAAGCTTTGCTTTTAAATCAATATCGGATGGCTCAGTCATGTGAGTTCCATCGGGAAATATTATGACTGGGATAGATCGCATTCCACCATTGATTTCAATTACTTTAGCGGCAGCTGCTTCATCGGCATCTACGTCAATGATTGAGTATTTAACGTTCAGTGAATCCATTAAACGCTTTGAACGACGGCAATCTCCGCACCAGTCAGCGCTATACATCGTGATCATATTTTTCCTATCTTCTAGAGATCGAGAAACTTCTCGAGGCCAAAGGTTAAACCTGGGTGTGATCCAACTTTGCGGATTCCTAATAGTACCCCAGGCATAAAACCAGTTCGATCTATCGAATCATGTCGAATCGAAAGGGTTTCACCTTGGTCTCCAAGTACCACTTCTTGATGCGCAACTAAACCACGTAACCGAACTGAATGGATTGCCACATCGCCGACTTTTGCACCTCGTGCACCAGGAAGTGCAGATGTGGTTGCATCTGGCATCGGTGGCCGATTTGCAACTTTGCGCGCATCAGTAATTAATTCCGCAGTTCTAGTTGCGGTTCCACTTGGCGCATCTGCCTTATTTGGGTGATGCAGTTCAATGATCTCAACCGATTCAAAATGTTTAGCTGCTTGCGCCGCAAATTGCATCATTAAGACTGCGCCAAGTCCAAAATTTGGCGCGATAAGCGCGCCAACTTTAGGATTATTTGCTAATAGCTCTTTTACTTTTGCAAGTTTCGCACTATCAAAACCGGTGGTGCCGACTACAACGTTAATCCCATTATTGATTGCATATTCAAGATTAGCCATTACTGAATCCGGATGCGTGAAATCGACTACAACTTCAGCGCCGCTCTTTTTTAAAGTTTCGATTGAGTCACCAAGATCCAGCGCTGCAACTAGTTCTAAATCAGCAGCTGCAGTTATTGTGGCAACGGTTTGCGTGCCCATCTTTCCGTTTGCACCGAGTACGCCAACTTTTATCATCGGATTGCCTTTTCAAATATTGAGCCGCTCTTATACGGTCCCACTACGGCAAGGGTAGGACTTTTGGTCAAGTACTCGCTGGCAACGGCGCGAATTTGTGCGCCGGATACGCTGGAAACTTCTTTTAAAATCTGATCGAAGCCTAGATTTTCGCCGTAAACCAACTCGGCTTTCCCAATCCGGCTCATCCGAGAGCCAGTATCTTCTTGACTCAAAACTAAACTTCCGCGAACTGCGCCTTGCGCTCTAGCTAACTCTTCATGGGTTAGACCGTTATCTGCTACATCGTGCAAAACATCTCGAATAATTTTCACAACTTCGGTGGCTTTATTTGGATTACATCCTGCATAAAAACCAATGACACCTGAGCCAGCAAATTGCTGTGCGTATGAATAAACTGAATATGCCAAGCCACGTTTTTCCCGAATTTCTTGAAATAACCGAGATGACATTCCGCCACCTAAGGCTGCCGATAAAACTCCCATTGTGAATCGACGGCTATCGTCGCGAGCTACCCCGGCCATGCCCATAAATAAATGGGCTTGCTCAGTTTTGCGATTTAATACGCCAACATTCCCACCTTTTGGCGATTTAACTTTTGTATTACTGCGCAAGTTGTAATTAGATTTTGGAACGCTTAAAAAATCATCTCTAGATATTGCTTTTTCAACAAGTTCTACAACTTTCTTATGTTTCAAGTTACCAGCTACCGCAATGACTAAATCACTCGGCAGATAGCGCTTTTTGTAATAATTAAAGACGGAATTTCGCGACATTCCTTTGATTGAATCAACAGTTCCCAAAATTGGTCGGCCAAGTTGGGTGTCACCATAATAAGTTTCAGCAAAAAGATCATGGATTAAATCACTTGGATCATCATCTCGCATTGATATTTCTTCCAAGACTACATTTCGTTCAGCATCGACATCTTCGGCCTTAACCAGAGATGAAGTAATCAAATCTGAAATTACATCGATCGCAAGTGGTAAATCGGTATCAATCACCCGCGCATAAAAACAGGTGTACTCCTTGCTGGTAAAAGCATTCATCTCGCCACCGACTGATTCAATGGCTGAGGAGATATCCATCGCGCTTCTAGTTTTCGTTGATTTGAATAATAAATGCTCGAGAAAATGTGAAGCTCCCGCGACAGATGGTGCTTCATCGCGAGAGCCAACATTTACCCAAATACCAAAAGCTGCGCTTCTGACACCGGCAACTTCTTCAGTGACAATACGTAAGCCGCTCGGAAGAACGGTTTTGCGTACGGTCATATTATGAAACGTTATTCAGCTTATGCTTCGGCAGCGTCATCAAGTACTGGTATTAACGAAAGTTTGCCTTTAGGGTCAATCTCGCCAATTTCAACATGTACTTTATCGCCGACGTTCATTACATCTTCCAAGTTTTCAATGCGCTTTCCGCCATGCATCTTGCGAATTTGCGAGATGTGTAGCAAGCCATCTTTACCTGGGAGCAATGAAACAAATGCGCCGAATGCAGCTAACTTCACGATAGTTCCGTTGAAGCGTTCGCCAACTTCAGGCATTTTTGGATCTGCGATACCGATAATTTGGGCACGTGCAGCTTCAGCTGCAGTTCCATCGGTTGCACCGATATAAATAGTGCCATCATCTTCAATGCTGATTTCAGCGCCAGTATCTTCTTGAATCTGCTTGATGACTTTACCCTTTGGACCAATCACTGCACCGATTTGATCTACTGGAATCTGGATAGTGATGATGCGTGGTGCTAACGGATTAATTTCATCCGGTGCATCAATCGCTTCATTCATTACATCGAGAATATGGAGCCGAGCTTCCTTGGCCTGGTGCAACGCACCTGCAAGAACGCTTGCCGGAATACCATCTAATTTAGTATCAAGTTGTAGCGCAGTAACGAAATCTTTAGTACCAGCAACTTTGAAATCCATATCGCCGAATGCATCTTCTGCACCCAAGATATCGGTAAGTGCTACGTACTCAATTTTTCCATCTACATCGTCCGAAATCAGACCCATTGCGATACCGGCCACTGGTGCACGAAGTGGCACACCTGCGTTAAGTAGCGACATGGTTGATGCGCAAACTGAACCCATGGATGTTGATCCATTTGATCCAAGCGCCTCTGATACTTGACGAATTGCGTAAGGGAAATCTGATCGTGAAGGTAGAACTGGAAGTAACGCACGTTCTGCAAGCGCACCGTGTCCAATTTCGCGACGCTTTGGTGAACCAACGCGGCCAGTTTCGCCCACTGAATATGGTGGGAAATTGTAGTTATGCATATAACGCTTATGGTTTTCTGGATTCAACGTATCTAACTGTTGTTCCATCTTAAGCATGTTAAGTGTTGTGATTCCAAGAATTTGAGTTTCGCCGCGTTCGAAAAGTGCGGAACCGTGAACTCGAGGAATTACTTCAACTTCTGCGGTTAGTTCGCGAATATCGCGAAGTCCCCGGCCATCAATACGAATCTTGTCTCGAAGAACGCGTTGGCGAACTAACTTCTTTGTCACTGATCGAATTGCAGCAGGAATTTCTTTTTCTCGACCTTCAAAATCAGCAGTCAACTTCTCTCTTACAGAAGCAGTAATCTCATCAATCTTGGTTTCGCGATCTTGCTTCTGCACAATAGTTAGCGCTTTAGTTAAATCAGCCTTAGCTAATTTTTCAACAGCAGCAAAAACGTCATCTTGGTAATCCAAGAAGACCGGGAATTCGCCAGTTGGCTTTGCAGCAACTTTTGCTAATTTAGATTGGGCTTCGCAAAGTACGCGAATAAATGGTT
>Ga0304730_1003337_pt1 | contig 10874 bp, 8 predicted proteins | sample M_130628_MF_Meta_FD_190474 | JGI IMG/M metagenome (GOLD analysis project Ga0304730, IMG submission 190474) | Freshwater microbial communities from Lake Montjoie, Canada to study carbon cycling - M_130628_MF_MetaG (v2) (version 2) | ecosystem: Environmental > Aquatic > Freshwater > Lake | place...
CCCAACCCTTCCCCCAAAGGTGAAGGGAGCGTGAAGATTCTAAACTTCAAAAAGCTCTACCGTTTCAAGAAGCCTAAAACGGAAAATACTTCCAACTTCCCCCTTGGGGGATCGAGGGGGCTAAAAAAAACCGCCGTACTTTTGATACAGCGGTTTAAATATTTTTTGAGATAATGCTTACAACTTAGTGATTTTTTTAATCAACGTTTCTCCACTCAACTGAAGCGTTACCAAATAAATTCCTTTGTTCAAATTGTTTACATTCACAGGAATATTATTGCTACCTGCAATTACATTTGACGTTCCATTATAAACCTTTCTTCCGCTCAAATCTGTAATAACGATAGTTGCTTTTTCAGTTGCTTCTGCTTCCAAATAAATATTCATGGTTGATGCCACTGGATTTGGATTGATCATCATTTCTACAAACCCAAGATTTTTTACATTTCTAATTTCACTTAACTTAAAACTATTATCTAGATCAATTGATTTAATTCGATAGTAATTATTTCCTTTTGCTGGATTCGCATCCATAAAACGATAGCTTTGTTTTGAAGCACCATTTCCAATCGCATTTACCGATCCTATTGAAACATAATTTATACCATTTGTGCTACGCTCAATTTCAAACTTGTTTGCATTGATTTCATTGGTTGTTGTCCAAGTTAAATTATTTGATTTGCCTAAACGTACCGCATCAAAACTCAACATGGTTACAGGTACAGTTCCTGAGTATGAAATATTAATATCATCCAAACCTATCGCATTTCCATAATCACTCACCCCTTCAAATCCAATTTGAATGGTTTGTCCATTGTATGCAGATATATTTACCACTTCATTTTTCCAACCCGGTGTTGAAAATGTGGCATCATATCTTTGATAGCCAGCTATTCTTGTCCAAGTAGCACCTCTATTTGTAGAAACGCATAAAAACAAGCTATCGTTATTTAATGGAGTTTCATTGTCATGACTCATATAAAAACTGAGGGTAGATACTACGCTATTTAAAGAAGCTGGGGTTGGTAAAGTAATACATTTGCTAAATAATCTACTTGTAAAGCCATAAGAAGCCGTACCACTATAACAATCAAATAAATAATAACTGCTGCTTCCTATTGATCTAGGACTTAATGTACCATAGCTGGTATAGTCGCCAGTTTGTAACGACCATAAATTTAAATTTCCTGCTAACAATTCTGTGTTTGGAAAACTACTAGATGATGTACCCGGTTCAAAATCTTCAGAAATAGGGAAACTAGATAATACATTAGAGGTTGAACTTGATGATGAAAAACCATTATTGATTGCATTTTGATCACTAGAATATACCACAGAAGCAGTAGTAAAATTCTGTCCTGGATTATTTAAATTAACTCCAGTAAAATTGATTAATTCGTACTCACCTACCAATATTTGGTTTGCATTTGTAACGTTTCCTGTAAATGTGTTTGAACCAGATACTTGTAAATTAACCGTTACTGCTCCTGCTGGAATAGTTGTTAACCCTTGGTTAGATAATGCAACTTTAATGGTTTGATTGCTATTGTAACATGATACAGTTGGGTTCGTAATGCTTAAAATACTTGCATCAACATTATATGTATGCTTAAATTGAATAGATGGTCTAAAGCCAGAAGCTGTTAGAGTTGGGTTACTAGATAACGTGCCGCTGCTATTATATCTGCGTGCAGTAAGCAGTGCCGTATTCGAACGATTTCCTTGTGTGCATCTAAAAGTAAACCCAGGATAAGATATTCCATCAGTTCTTTCCACCAAAAACTGTAAATTTTCTCCTGCATTTCTTACAAACGGAGTTTGTAATGTAATTGTTATCAACCCGTTTACAGGACTAGCATTTAATGCACCATTGTAAACCAATGTATAAGTAGGGCGATTAGCTAAATATGCTCCTGTTGTAAAAGCTTGCGTAGCAGAAGATACATTTTTCATGTATAATTTAAAGTTGGAAATGTTTGTAGGAGAACCAACGGTATATACAAAAAAACTAACTTCTTGTATTGCCGAACCTGTAGTTGTATAGCTATCATTACCAATTTCGCTATTCGTGTAAATAAACTCACTAATGTGATATTTAGAGGTGTTAGGCGCCACACCTGCTGCACCTATGATGTAATTAGGACTGTTTAATGTACTATCAATTGTTATCGTTTGGGCGATTGAAGTTATACAAATCAACAAAAAAGATATTGGTAATAAAAAACGCTTCATATTGTTTCAATTTATTTTTAATTTAAAAAACGCAATATAAATTAATTCGTGATTTTGTCCAAAATAAAAAAATAACTTAATCAAAACTTAAAACAGACGCTGTAAATCGGCAATTACTATTAATTTCACGACAAAAAAAATGAAAATAATTGCACTAATTCCGGCTAGATATGCGGCAACGCGTTTCCCTTTTAAATTGATGCAAAAAATTAGTGACAAATCGGTCATCGTTCATACTTACCAAAATACCATCGCCACCGGATTATTTGATGAAGTGGCGGTTGTAACAGATAGTGAAATTATTTTCGAAGAAATAACAAATGCTGGTGGAAAAGCTATTATGAGCAAACATGTTCATGAAAGCGGAAGCGATAGAATAGCAGAAGCCATTTTAGACATGGAAGCAGATGTAGTAATAAATGTTCAAGGCGATGAGCCTTTTATAGACGCTGCATCATTAAAAAAACTCATTGAAGTGTTTAACGACAAACAAGTTGGTGTAGCATCTGTAATGAAAAAATTTACAAACGAAGAAAATGTTACAGATGTAAATTATGTAAAAGTGGTAGTGGATAAAAACAATAACGCATTATATTTTAGTCGAAGTCCAATACCTTTTCATAGAGACAAATCGTTGGAAGCTGTTTATTTTGAACATATTGGCGTGTACGCTTTTCGCAAAGAAACCTTACTTCAATTTACAAAATGGGAGATGACGCCATTAGAAGCACTCGAAAAAATAGAATGCTTAAGATACCTTGAAAATGGTGTTTCCATTAAAATGGTTTTAACCGAACATACCGGCGTAAAAATCGATGTGCCTGAAGATCTGGCAAAAGCACAAACTTATTATGATAAGCAAAACTCAAATTGATTTACTTCACATCAAAATCAATAAACACCTTTTCTGTAGTAGGATGTGCTTGACATGTTAAGATAAACCCTTGATCCAATTCTTCTTGTTCTAAGGCATAATTTACATCCATGCGAACATTGCCTTGCATCAATTTTGCCCTGCAAGTACAGCATACACCGCCTTTACATGCAAATGGCAAATCAGCTCCTTGTTGTAATGCCGCATCTAAAATATTTTGTCCGTTAAACGCCAATTGAAAATCAAAGGTTCTTCCATCTAGCTTAATGGAAACATCACTTTTAGGGCCAGCGTTTTCTAGATTTATATCGGTATTAAGTTTTGATTTTTCTTGCAAAACAGGAGAACCAAAAAGTTCGAAATGAATTTGATTTTTTTTCATGCCTGCGGATTGCAAGTAATTAGTTGCGGAAAAAATCATTGCTTCTGGGCCACATAAAAATGCCGCAGAAAACAAATTGTAATCAATGAGTTTTTGTAATACATTCAATTTATCCGAATCAATTCTACCATAAAATATTTCTGCATCCATTTTTTCTCGACTCAAAATATTTATAAGCGTAAACCTTTCAATGTATTTATTTTTAAGATTCTCGAGTTCTTCAAAAAAAGCAATAGAGCTTCTATTTTTGTTGCCGTAAATTAAGGTGAATGTGCTGTTTGGCTGTGTTGATAAAGTATCTTTTATAATTGAAATGATTGGCGTAATTCCACTGCCTGCTGCAATGCCTAAATACTGTGGTTGTTGCTCATTATGCTTTGTTGAAAAATTTCCGGTTGGTGGCATAATATCTAAAGTATCGTTCACTTTCAGCACATCATTTGCAAATGTTGAAAACTTGCCACCATTAATTTTTTTAATCGCGACTTTTAATTTCTTTTCAAAAGGCGCCGAACAAATTGAATACGACCTTCTAACTTCCTCGCCATTTATTTCTTGTTTTATCGTGATGTTTTGACCAGCTTTAAATTGAAATTTTTCTTGCAAATCTGCGGGCAAATCAAATTCAATTGAAATACAATCTGAAGTTTCTCTGATAAGTTCTTTAATGCGAAGCGCGTAAAATTGATGTGCCATTTTTATTTTATTATACCTGTTAACAATTGTGATACCATTGTTTTTTCCAATTCCTCTATGTCGATATTTTTTTTATGTTGTTGCCAAAATTCCAATCCCCTTACTGCTGATAATATTGTAAATGTTATCACCTCAGGGTTTAATTTTTTTATTGATTTTTCTGATATGCCCAATTTAACCATTTCAATCAATTTGTTTTCGTAGAGTTTTCGTTGGTTTAAAAAGTTCTTCAAAAACGGCTCTTGTAAATGCTTCCATTCGTGATTGGCCACATAAACCATGTCATAATCTTCAAGCATTTTGTGGATATGAAAACGAATGATTTTTTCTAATTTGCTTGTAACACTAATATCAACTTGTTCCAATTCATTGATTTGATTGATAAAATCATTGGCTACTTTAAAACAAATGATTTGTAGTAATTCGCTTTTAGAACCAATATGATTATATAAGCTCGATGCTTCAACACCAATATCTACAGCCAATTCGCGCATAGAAGTTGCTGAAAATCCCTTTTTTCTAAATAATTTTGCCGCATTTTTTGAAATCGTTTCCTTTTTCGACTCGTTCTGTACAGGAATAATTTTAGACATCCTAAGCTTTTTACAAAACTAACGCTTATTCGTTTTTGTTGAAGCTATTTTTTTCTTAGCATATTTTTCTAAAATTCCTTTGAAAAAATTATGAATTTGAATTTTTAGTTTCTACTTTAGCTCCCGAATTCAAAAGCACCTAATCCGCTTATCTTATCCAAAGCTTCCCCAATAATAAAATATAATTTATTCAGATTACCGTGAATTGACGGTTATCAACTTTACATATTATGTGCTGACGCACGAAGTGTTTCTTGTGGTTTCAGAGGTAAGCAAGGCCGGTGATTTCTATCATTGGCCATTTTTTTTATGTTAACGATTTATTGATAAATGTAACCAATGGTTTGCCAGATTTCATAATTCCAATTAGTTTCTTTTTAAAATCGGTTGAAACCAAATCTGCTGAATCTATATTTTTTTGAACGATATAGCTTTTTAATTTCAAATACTCAATCGCCTCATTATCTTCTTCATATCCTTTTGGCGCCCTTACTAATTTATCTGATTGGTCAAATCCATTTTCAAACTGTTTTTTAAAATCTGATTTCTTCAACAATGTATTTAGTTCATTGAGATTATAATCTATTTCTTGTCTGATTTTAGACAACACCTCTCCCGAAGGCATCCAAATTCCACAAGCAATAAAACATTTGTTGGGTTCGAGATGGAAATAATATCCCGCACCAATTCCCTTTTTACCATGCTGATTAAAATAAGCAGACATATTGTTTTTATACGGATTTTTATTTTTGCTAAACCTAACGTCTCTGTTTATACGAAACGTGCAATCTTTCGCATTCAACATATCTAAGCTGGGATCTATCAATTTAAAATCTGAGAGTAAATCATCCACAAAATTTTCAAAAGATAATTTGGCATCGAGGTATTCATTTCGATGTTCGTCCATCCAAATTTTGTTGTTGTTTTTTTCTAGATTCTTTAAAAAGGCAAGGATTTGTGTTAACGACATTTTGAAAAGAGGTTTGTGATGTTTGTGAAGTTTGAGAGGTTTGTGAGGTTTGTAGGGGTTGGAAATCTTCAACCCTTAAGTTAAGGTTTGAGAGGTTTCAAATATTTTGAAATTCTCTCTATTTTCACTCAAGGAAAAAAGATTTTTTACACAAAATTTCGATTATCCACACCCACCGTTGAAACGGTGGGCTATAAAAAATATCGAAAAGATTGAAATTGTAAAATGTTTGGAACAAACTCCTCTTCCTTATTTTTTATTTTTAATTCCTTGTTTGTCTTTCCCAACTTCCCCCTTGGGGGACTGAGGGGGCTTTACTTCACCTTCCCCCAATTTTCTCCACTCTTAATGCGATAAAGCGTCATTTCACTAACACCATATTTTTCAGCCAATTGTTTGTAAGTTAATTTTCTTTTTGGATTGGCAATGGTTTCTTTTATTTTTAAAACCTGTGCAGCACTCAATTTCAGACCAACGGTTCTATTTGCTTGAACTTTTTTATAGGCAATTTTTGAAGGACTTTTTTGTTGATGTTCATTCATTTCTTCCTGAGAAACCCATTGCAAATTTTTTGCAGAATTGTCTTCTTTTTTATGGTTTATGTGAATTACAAATTTTGTTTTTGGTGATTTTTTTTTGCAAAATAATTTCGCGATTTCTCTGTGAAAATAAATGGTACCATTTCCATCTTCTACGTGTAAGTTTAAAGTTCTGTAGCCTGATGTTAAAGACCCATTCAACAAATTTCCATCTTCTTCAAGTTTTAAAACATAACTGGCGGCTCTGCCTAAATTTGAAACTGCGTATTTCTTTTTTAGATTTTTGAAACCTTCAAATTGCATTTGTTTCCAAATTTCTCCAGATTTTAGTTTAATCATTGTAGTTGGTTTTAAAGTTAGTATTGGTATATTTTACAAGAAATCGTCGAGTTATAAATATAACAAATAAATTTTTGTTTACTTCAACAGATTCAAAAAATCTTCTTCCGACAGTATTTTTATACTGGGAATTTTCTTTGCTTTTTCCAATTTACTACCTGCATCTTCACCACAAATCAAATAATTTAATTTGCTGCTGACGCCACTTAAAATTTTTCCACCAAGATTTTCTACCTGTAATTCAGCATCACTTCTTTTTAGTTTTGATAAAGTTCCGGTAAATAAAAATGTTTGATCTGATAAATTGCCAGTTACTTGTTCTCTAACTTCTGCCTCAACTTTTATACCTAAATCTTGCAATTTTTTTAGCATTAAAATATTGTCTACATTTTTAAAAAACTCAAAAATGCTGCCTGCTACTTTTACCCCTACATCATCTAATAGCTGAAGTTGCTCGAGGCTCATTGCTTCTAGTTCGAAAATGTTTTTGATTTTTTGGGCAAGTGCTTTTGCAGTTGTTTCCCCCACATACCTTATGCCTAGTGCATAAATCAAACGATGCAAAGGTTGTTGCTTGCTTTGTTCAATGGCCTCTTGTAAATTGATAATTGATTTTTGTCCAAAGCCTTCAATATTTTTCAAGTTCGACAAATCAATTTCATAGATATCGGGTATGTTTTTTAGCAGTCCCAACTCAACAAATTTGCGCACGTTTGATTCTCCAAAGCTTTTGATATCCATCGCATCTTTACTCACAAAATGAATAATTCGTTCCAAAACTTGAGCGCTGCAATTGATGTTGATGCATCTCCAAACGGCCTCTCCTTCTGGTTTGTATAAAAGATCATCACAAGCTGGACAATTTTTGGGAAATATAATTTCTGTTTCGCTTCCATCTCTTAAATCGGGCAATGATTTTACAATTTGTGGAATTACATCGCCACTTCGTTCAATCAAAATGCCATCGCCAATGCGTAAATCTTTTTCTTTGATGTAATCTTCATTGTGAATGGAAATGCTACTAACGGTAACGCCACCTACCTGAACAGGTTTAATCTTAGCTACTGGCGTAACCGCTCCAGTTCTACCCACTTGATATTCAACAGCCATTAATTTACTGGTTGCCTGACGCGCCTTGAATTTAAACGCAATCGCCCATCTTGGATGATGAGAAGTCATTCCCAGTTTCTCCTGTAAATCAAGATTATTAACCTTAATAACCATGCCGTCTATTTCATAAGGCAATGCATCTCTTTGCTTTTCAAATTCATTAATTTCATGTATAATGGCATTAATACCACGAACCACTTTCATTTCTTTTTTAGGACTTCTAAAACCCAGATTCCACAGTAGTTCCAGCATGTTGGAATGCGAATGAATATCAACTGGTTTGTTTTCATCAGTCTTTGAAATATAGCTCACATGGTATAAAAATCCTTCTAAATTTCTTTTGCTAACAATGGTTGAATCTTTTATTCTTAATGATCCGGCTGCTGCATTACGTGGATTTGCCAATGGTGGAAGACCTTCCTCCATCAGATGTTCGTTATAAATTCTAAAGTTATTTTTATTGATTAAAATTTCGCCTCTGATTTCAATTTGTTGAATGTTGTGATTGCTAAAAGCTGCAGATAATGGAATTGATTTTATCTGATGAATATTTTGGGTAATATTGTCACCTACTTCGCCATCTCCTCTGGTAACACCGCGCACTAAAAAATCATTTTCGTACACCAACGATACACTTGCTCCATCAAATTTTGGCTCAATAGAATATTCGATTTCATCTAAACCAGAAAGCTCTTTTGCCTTTCTATCCCAATCCAATAAATCGGCATCATCATAAGAGTTTTCGAGTGACAACATCGGAACCAAATGATTTGTTTTGGGGAAATCTTTAATCAATCCAGCTCCTACACGCTGCGTAGGTGAATCTTTGGTGATGCTTTGTGGATTTGATTGTTCAAATTTTTCAAGCAATTTATATAAAGTGTCGTACTCGTAATCACTAATCAACGGATCATTTTCTACATAATATCTATGCTCATGAAATCGTAGAATATTTCGTAGTGATTCAATGTTGTTGGCATCAAAATTTTCTGCTGTATATTTTAAAAATGATTCGCTTTTATCTTGTAAGTCCTTAATTTGTTCTTTGCTGTACATAATTTATAAATTCAATCAAAGTTAAAAAAAAGCAACCCTTAAATACAGTATTTTTGAAAAAATTAAACGTATGCTTTCTATTCAAAAATTAATACCAATTTGCTTTATTTGCTTTTTATTTTCTTGTAACAATAAAACGACTGTTTCGCTGATTGTGCACAATGCCAAAATATACACTGTTGATAGCGGATTTAATGTAGTTGAAGCTATGGCCATAAAAGATGGAAAAATTGTAGCAACAGGAACCAATGAAAACATCTTAAACACTTACGAATCAGACAGCACAATAGATGCCAATAACAAATTTATATTTCCTGGATTTATAGATGCGCATTGTCATTTTACTGGATATGCTACAGACCAATGGAAATGCGATGTAACGGGTACGCATTCATTTGAAGAGATTGTAGATAAAATAATCAGTTATAGCAAAACTGCCCCAATGGAATGGATTTATGGAAGGGGTTGGGATCAAAATGATTGGACGATTAAATCTTTCCCAAATAAAAAAGTATTAGACAGCTTGTTTCCCAATAGACCTGTTTTTTTAAAGCGTGTAGATGGCCATGCGGCTTTAGTCAATCAAAAAGCAATTGATTTATCTGGTATAAATGCACAAACAATTATTGCGGGTGGAAGCGTTGAAATAAAAGAGGGAAAACCAACCGGCATTTTAATCGACAATGCCATGGATTTGGTTGAAAAAAATATACCTCAAATTTCAGATGAATTGGCCATTAAATATTTCAATGAAATGCAGCACATGTGTTTTGAGCAAGGATTAACCGGCGTTCATGATTGCGGAGTAAGTGAGCATACGATTGAATTAATAAAAAAGGCGCAGAAAAACGGCGATTTGAAAATGAAGATTTTTGCGTTGTTATCTGACAGTGCAAATTATTACGACAAGTGGATTAAAAAAGGACCATACAAAACAAATGGATTGCATGTAGGTGGATTTAAATTATATGCAGATGGTGCGCTTGGATCTCGTGGTGCTTGTTTACTTAGTGAATACAATGACAAAAAAAACTGGAATGGATTTTTATTAAGCGATGCCATTCATTTTAAAAATATTGCTGAAAAGCTTGTAAATACAGAGTTTCAAATGTGTACACATGCAATTGGTGATAGTGGCAACAGAACAATTTTAAAAATTTATAGTGATGTATTGAAACAACAAAACGACAAGCGTTGGCGAATTGAACATGCTCAGGTAATCAATCCATCTGACTTTCATTATTTCAGGGCGTTTGGCATTATTCCATCGGTACAGCCAACACATGCAACAAGCGATATGTATTGGGCAAAAGATAGAATAGGTGTTGAAAGAATGAAAGGAGCGTATGCTTATCAAACACTTTTAAAAGAAAATGGTTGGTTGCCATTGGGTACTGATTTTCCAGTGGAATATATCAGTCCATTTAAAACATTTTTAGCGGCTGTGTTTAGAATGGATGATAAAGGTTTTCCAAATGATGGATTTCAAACAGAACAAGGATTAACCAGAGAGCAAACCATCAGAGGAATGACCATTTGGGCGGCAAAAGCAGCATTTGAAGAAAATGAAAAAGGAAGTTTGGAAATGGGTAAAGCGGCTGATTTCATTATACTCGATACAGATTTAATGGGATGTAAAAGAGAAGACGTTTTAAAAACAAAAGTAGTTTCTACGTTTATTGATGGCAGAAAGGTGTATTGAAAGCGGCCCCCTCGGTCCCCCAAGGGGGAAGTTGGAACCATTTTCCAAACATTAGCATTTTTATTACAAAAAAATATGTTCGTGTTCAAAAGGTTGGAAGCGTTTTTCGTTTTCGGCTTTTTGACCATTTTGAGTTTTTTGAATTTCAGAATGCTCACGCTCCCTTCACCTTTTGGGGGAAGGGTTGGGGATGGGGGCTTTCCTACTCATCCTACACTTATCACTGCAATATTTCACCTCATCCCAAACCTTCTCCCATTTTTTACGCCATGTGAATGACCTATTGCAAACCACACAGATCTTTTCGGGTAAATGTTGTTTTTTTATTGCCTTGCTCAAATTGAAATAATTTTTTTGTCGCTTAAAATGTTTAAGGTCAAT
>Ga0304730_1003341_pt1 | contig 10868 bp, 6 predicted proteins | sample M_130628_MF_Meta_FD_190474 | JGI IMG/M metagenome (GOLD analysis project Ga0304730, IMG submission 190474) | Freshwater microbial communities from Lake Montjoie, Canada to study carbon cycling - M_130628_MF_MetaG (v2) (version 2) | ecosystem: Environmental > Aquatic > Freshwater > Lake | place...
ATCTGCCCGCAGGTTATTACTCCACTTTTGTTATTGAAGAAAAATTTGGCTTCAATAAATCAACGAAAAAGCTGTTTTTCCAAGATGCAGTCAAACAACTACTTATTTCACTCGCCGTTGGCTTGCCCCTTCTCTATGCCGTTGCCTGGATCTATCAAGAACTACAAAGCCAGTTCTGGATTATCGCTTGGGCACTCTTTGCCGTGTTCTCACTCTTTATGTTTGTCTTTGGCACACGCATCTTCTTGCCAATGTTTAATAAGTTAAAGCCGTTGCCTGAAGGTGAACTGCGAAGCGCCGTGGAAGATTATTGCCAGAAGCAAGGCTTCCCACTTTCCAAGCTCTATGAGATGGATGCTTCTAAGCGCTCTACTAAGTTGAATGCATTCTTTTCTGGAATGGGCAAAGTAAAGATCATTGGCCTCTATGACACCTTGATTGAAAAACTCACTGTGCAAGAAACTGTTGCAGTCTTGGCCCACGAAGTTGGTCACTACAAGCGCAAGCATGTTTACACAATCTTTGCTTTTAGTAACCTGCAAACCCTCATCATCTTCTCACTCATGGGTTGGCTGCTAGGTAATCCCAGTCTTTCCAAGGCCCTTGGCTCAGATACGCCAAGCTTTCACTTATCAATGCTCGCCTTTTTCTTACTCTTTAGCCCTGTATCAACAGTGCTGGGCTTGATTAATAACTCATTCTCACGCCACAATGAATATCAGGCAGATCAGTATTCAATCGATACTTACCCAGGTGCACGTGAACATATGTATAACGCACTTAAGAAGCTCTCCCGTGAATCACTCTCTAACTTAAACCCACACCCGGTTTATGTTGCGGTGCACTATTCACACCCACCCATCCTGGCTCGATTGGCTAACCTGCATAAGTAACTACTTAATGTGTGGCGGAACGGCTATTCCAGCTGCATTTTTGGCAGTGATTGCACTCTCTTGAATAGTTTTAAGCGGGATGATTCCTGCCCACAGACCCAGAGGTAGATCTTCATCATCATCTGATGGATCACCAGAGCGCGCCTTAGCCGAAAGCTTATCCAGAGATAATTCAACAATCATTGTTGCGGCTGATTCTTTCTTAGTCATAGTGCGGCCGTATTCCCAAAGTCCTGGAACAAGTTTTGTTGTGATGGCCTCTAGCGCTACATCTTTTTCATCTTCTTTTAATACCCGTGCTTTGCCAAAAATCATCACTGATTCATAGTTCATTGATGAGTTAAAAGCAGAGCGGGCAACAACGATGGCATTGAGTTGAGTGATGGTGACACAGAGATCTATCTCCTTAGCAATTGCCATCATGATGCGAGAGCCAGTGGAACCATGAATTAAAATTCGATTCTCATCTCGAGCAAAGCCCATGGGCACAACAAAAGGCGCGTTAATATCTGAATCGATGAAACCAACGTGTGCAACGTATTGGCTATCTAGAAGTTCGTTGATATTTAAGCGATCCTGAACTTCTCGATCAGAGTGGCGCTGCACATGAAACTTCTCATCGTTGGTCATAATGTGAGTGTAATAAAAAAGGCTCCCCGAAGGGAGCCCTTTTCATCTAATTATTCTTTAACGAGGGATTTCTACCTCATCAAGACGAACTGCCTCACCTGAACCCTGTTGGTCAAATGGTGTGAAGTCATATTCATCATAAGCTGCATAAACAGCGGCCTTTGCTTCCTCAGTTGGCTCAACACGAATGTTGCGATAACGAGCAAGACCAGTACCTGCTGGAATCAACTTACCGATGATGACGTTCTCCTTTAAGCCCAGCAATGGATCGCTCTTCTCTGAAAGGGCAGCATCGGTTAGAACACGAGTTGTTTCCTGGAATGAAGCAGCTGATAACCATGACTCAGTTGCAAGTGATGCCTTAGTGATACCCATAAGTTCTGGGCGACCTGAGGCTGCCTTTCCACCAGTAGTAACTACGCGACGGTTTTCAGTCTCAAAGCGACCGCGCTCAACGAGCTCACCTGGAAGTAGATCGGCATCTCCTGCTTCAAGCACTGTGATGCGCTTTAACATTTGGCGAACGATTACTTCGATGTGCTTATCGTGAATGCCTACGCCCTGTGAGCGATAAACAGATTGAATTTCATTTACCAAGTGAACTTGAGTTGCACGTGGTCCAAGAATACGAAGTACTTGCTTGGGATCAATTGCGCCGACGACCATTTTCTGGCCAACTTCAACGCGCACACCGTCTTCTACAAGTAGCTTCTGACGACGAGTGATTGGGTAAGCAACTTCTTCGCCACCATCATCTGGAGTTACGACGATCTTCTTGCCCTTTGCGTCCTCGCGGAATGAAACAACACCTGCTGTTTCAGCGATTGGTGCAACACCCTTAGGTGTACGTGCTTCGAAGAGCTCAACGATACGTGGAAGACCGTGAGTGATGTCATCACCAGCAACACCACCAGTGTGGAAGGTACGCATTGTTAGCTGTGTACCAGGCTCACCGATTGACTGTGCTGCAATGATTCCCACTGCTTCACCAACTGCAACACGTTGTCCTGCTGCAAGTGAGCGACCGTAGCAAGCTGCGCACTGTCCGACCTTGCTATCGCAAGTTAGAACTGAGCGAATCTTTACTTCATCTACTCCAGCTGCAACGAGTTCATCAATGTTGCGATCTCCAAGATCTGTGCCAGCTGCCAAGAGGACCTTGCCATTAACTTCAATGTCATCGGCCAATGTGCGACCAAATACTGAAGTTTCAACGTGATCAAACTTAACTAGGCCGCCAGATTCTTGACGAACACCAATCTGTAGAACAAGACCGCGATCAGTACCGCAATCCTCTTCACGGATGATGACATCCTGAGCAACATCGCACAGACGACGAGTGAGGTAACCAGAGTCAGCGGTACGAAGCGCTGTATCTGCAAGACCCTTACGTGCACCGTGAGTAGAAATAAAGTACTCAAGTACAGAAAGACCTTCACGGAAGTTAGATTTAATTGGGCGAGGAATAATTTCACCCTTTGGATTTGCTACGAGTCCGCGCATACCTGCAATCTGACGGATCTGCATCATATTTCCACGAGCACCAGAGAAGACCATCATCCAGACTGGGTTAACGCGAGGGAAGTTTTCTTCCATCTCTTTACCCACTTCTGCTGTTGCCTTTGTCCAGATCTCGATCAATTCCTGACGACGCTCGTCATCAGTGATGAGTCCCTTTTCATATTGAGATTGAACCTTGTCAGCCTGTGTCTCATAGCTCTCAAGGATTTCCTTCTTGCGTGGAGGTGTAACAACATCTTCAATACCAATAGTTGCTCCTGCGCGAGTTGCCCAGTGGAAGCCAAGTGCCTTCAACGCATCAAGGGTCTGTGCAACAACAACCTTTGGATAGAACTCAGCAAGACGATCAACAATGCCACCAAGTTGCTTCTTAGTTACATCTAGATCTACATATTCAAAATCAGCTGGAAGTGCTTCATTAAACAATGCGCGACCAATTGTTGTTTCAATAGTCTCACTTGAACTATCAAGACGAATCTTGATCTTTGCCTGCAATGAAACTGAATGTTGATCGTGAGCCATGATTGCTTCTGCAATCGAGCTAAATGCACGACCTTCTCCTAATTCACCCTCGCGAATCATGGTCAAGTAATAAAGACCAAGAACCATGTCCTGTGTTGGTGAAGTAATTGGGCGACCGTTAGCAGGTGAGAGGATGTTATTTGATGACAACATCAAGATACGTGCCTCAGCCTGTGCTTCAGCAGATAGCGGCAAGTGAACTGCCATCTGGTCACCGTCGAAGTCAGCGTTGAAAGCTGTACAAACGAGTGGGTGAATCTGAATTGCCTTACCTTCTACCAACTGTGGTTCGAAAGCTTGGATACCCAAGCGGTGAAGGGTAGGAGCGCGGTTGAGAAGTACTGGATGCTCTGCAATAACTTCTTCAAGAACATCCCACACAACTGGACGAGCACGTTCAACCATGCGCTTTGCAGATTTAATGTTCTGCGCGTGGTTAAGGTCAACTAACCGCTTCATTACGAATGGCTTGAATAGTTCAAGTGCCATCTGCTTGGGAAGACCGCACTGGTGCAGCTTCAACTGTGGACCAACAACAATTACTGAACGACCTGAGTAGTCAACGCGCTTTCCGAGCAAGTTCTGACGGAAACGTCCCTGCTTACCCTTGAGCATGTCTGACAGTGATTTGAGTGCACGGTTACCTGGACCTGTAACTGGACGACCACGACGACCGTTATCGAACAACGCATCTACAGCTTCCTGCAACATACGCTTTTCATTGTTAACGATAATCTCTGGTGCACCAAGATCGGCCAGACGCTTCAAACGGTTGTTACGGTTGATAACGCGACGGTATAGATCGTTGAGATCTGAAGTCGCAAAGCGACCACCATCGAGTTGAACCATTGGACGTAGATCAGGTGGAATAACTGGAACACAATCAAGAACCATTGATGCTGGCTTATTGCTTGTTGTAAGGAATGCGTTAACAACCTTCAAGCGCTTGATTGCACGAGTCTTCTTTGCACCTTTGCCATTTTCAGAAAGGTCTGTGAGCATCTTGTGCTCTGTTTCTAGATCAAAAGTCTCTAGGCGATGCTTAATTGCAGCAGCACCCATATCTCCCTTGAAATACATTCCATAACGATCGCGCATTTCGCGGTAAAGGTTTTCATCACCCTCAAGATCTTGAACCTTCAAGTTCTTAAAGCGAGTCCAAACACTTTCAAGGCGATCAAGCTCGCGCTCTGAACGATCACGGATTGACTTAAGCTCACGCTCTGCAGATTCGCGGACCTTACGCTTAACATCTGATTTAGCATCTTCAGCTTCAAGCTCTGCTAGATCTGCTTCAAGCTTCTTGGTGCGAACATCTAGATCATTATCGCGACGTGTTTCGATCTTCTTGCGATCATTAGCCAACTTCTTTTCAAGTTGTGGCATATCTTCTTCGCGCGCTTCTACATCAACCTCTGTGATCATGTAAGCAGCGAAGTAAATAACCTTTTCTAGATCCTTTGGAGCAAGATCAAGCAGGTAACCAAGGCGTGATGGAACACCCTTGAAGTACCAGATGTGAGTTACCGGAGCAGCTAGCTCGATGTGACCCATACGTTCGCGACGAACCTTTGCACGTGTTACTTCAACACCGCATCGCTCGCAGATGATTCCCTTAAATCGAACGCGCTTGTACTTACCGCAATAACATTCCCAGTCACGAGTTGGTCCGAAGATCTTCTCGTCGAAAAGGCCGTCCTTTTCAGGCTTGAGTGTGCGGTAGTTGATTGTCTCTGGCTTTTTTACTTCGCCAAAAGACCATTCGCGAATATTCTCAGCCGATGCAAGGCCGATACGTAGTTCATCAAAGAAGTTAACGTCTAACATGGTTTTATCCCTCTCACACTTCTTCTACGCTGCTTGGCTCAACTCGTGACAAGTTGATACCTAGCTCTTCGGCGGCACGGAATACTTCTTCATCTGTATCGCGCATTTCAATTGCGACACCTTCTGAAGAAAGCACTTCAACATTAAGACATAGGGACTGCATTTCCTTAATAAGCACCTTGAATGATTCAGGGATGCCTGGTTCAGGAATGTTTTCACCCTTAACAATTGCTTCGTAAACCTTTACGCGTCCTAGAACGTCGTCAGATTTAATTGTGAGAAGTTCTTGAAGTGTGTATGCAGCACCATAAGCTTCAAGTGCCCACACTTCCATCTCACCAAATCGCTGACCACCGAACTGAGCTTTTCCACCCAGTGGCTGTTGCGTGATCATTGAGTATGGACCAGTTGAACGTGCGTGAATCTTGTCGTCCACCAAGTGGTGCAGCTTCAAGATGTACATGTATCCAACTGAAATTGGTGTTGGGTATGGCTCGCCAGAACGGCCATCAAATAAGCGGGCCTTTCCGGAACGACCAATTAACTGATTGCCATCGCGGTTAGGCAATGTGCTTGATAGAAGACCAGAGATTTCATCTTCTAGCGCACCATCAAATACCGGTGTTGCAAACTTAGTTCCCGGCTCTCCCTTTTCAGCACCGATTGCGCGCATGTGCTTCTGCCACGCTTCATCGACACCAGATAGATCCCAACCAGTTTTTGCAACCCAACCTAAGTGCATTTCAAGAACCTGACCAACGTTCATACGACCAGGTACACCGAGTGGGTTAAGAACAACATCTACTGGAGTTCCATCTTCAAGGAATGGCATATCTTCAACTGGAAGAATCTTAGAAATAACACCCTTGTTACCGTGGCGACCAGCTAGCTTGTCACCATCTTGAATCTTGCGCTTTTGTGCAACATACACGCGAACCAATTGGTTAACGCCAGCTGCTAACTCAAAGCCTTCTTCAGATTCGAAGATCTTTACGCCAATAACTTTTCCTGATTCACCGTGTGGAACCTTGAGAGATGTATCGCGAACTTCACGGGCCTTCTCACCAAAGATTGCACGGAGTAAACGCTCTTCCGGAGTTAGTTCAGTTTCTCCCTTAGGAGTTACCTTTCCAACCAAGATGTCGCCAGGTACTACATCGGCGCCAACACGGATGATTCCGCGCTCATCTAGATCAGCTAGAACTTCCTCTGAAACGTTAGGAATATCTCGAGTGATTTCTTCGGCACCAAGCTTGGTGTCGCGTGCATCTACTTCGTATTCCTCAATGTGAATTGATGTCAAAACATCGTCTTGAACTAGGCGCTGCGACAAGATAATCGCATCTTCGTAGTTGTGGCCCTCCCATGACATGAATGCCACGAGCAGGTTCTTACCAAGAGCCATTTCACCAAGTTCAGTACATGGACCATCAGCAATTACTGAGCCAACTTCAACGCGCGTACCTTCAGAAACAATAACCTTTTGGTTATATGAAGTTCCTTGGTTAGAACGTGTGAACTTGTGAAGTGAATATGTTTGGTATGTGGAGTCATCTGCCATGACCTTTACTTCTTCAGCAGATACTTCAGTAACAACGCCAGCTTTAGTTGCAGTTACAACATCACCAGCATCAACGGCTGCACGGAACTCCATGCCTGTACCGATAAGTGGTGCTTCTGCGCGCATCAAAGGTACTGACTGACGCATCATGTTAGAACCCATCAACGCACGGTTAGCATCATCGTGCTCAAGGAATGGAATCATCGCTGTTGCAACAGACACCATCTGACGAGGGGAAACATCCATGTAATCAACTTCATCAGCCGGGATGTATTCAACTTCGCCACCGCGACGACGTACAAGTACGCGTGCTTCAGCAAAGTGGTTGTCTTCAGTTAATGGTGCATTTGCCTGAGCAATGATGTGCTCGTCTTCTTCATCAGCAGTTAGGTAATCAACTTGATCGGTTACGCGACCCTTTGAAACTTTGCGATAAGGGGTTTCGATAAATCCAAATGCAGTTACGCGACCATATGTTGCAAGTGAACCGATAAGACCGATGTTTGGTCCTTCCGGAGTTTCAATTGGGCACATACGTCCGTAGTGAGATGGGTGAACGTCACGAACTTCAAAGCCTGCGCGATCTCGTGAAAGACCACCAGGTCCAAGAGCTGAAAGACGGCGCTTGTGTGTAAGTCCTGACAATGGATTTGTTTGGTCCATGAACTGTGACAACTGAGAAGTTCCGAAGAACTCCTTAATCGATGCAACTACTGGACGAATGTTGATCAATGTCTGTGGCGTAATCGCTTCAACATCTTGGGTAGTCATACGTTCACGAACAACACGTTCCATACGTGAAAGACCGATGCGAACCTGGTTTTGAATCAGTTCACCAACAGTACGTAGGCGACGGTTACCGAAGTGATCGATATCGTCCTTCTCTACGCGAACTTCGCGGCCGTACTCCATCAATACATCACCGCGGTGCAGGGCTACTAAGTAGCGCAGCGTTGCAACGATGTCAGAGATAGTAAGCAGTGATGCCTTCAGTTCTAGATCAAGACCTAGCTTCTTATTGACCTTAAAGCGTCCGACCTTGGCCAAGTCATAACGCTTTGGGTTGAAGTAAAGGTTTTCGATTAAGTTCTGTGCAGCTTCCTTCGTTGGTGGTTCACCTGGACGTAGCTTGCGGTAGATATCTAGCAGAGCCTCATCCTGAGTTTTAACAGTATCTTTTTCAAGAGTTGCACGCATTGATTCAAAATCACCGAACTCTTCAAGAATCTGTGCTTCAGTCCAACCCAGCGCCTTCAAGAAGACAGTGACAGACTGCTTACGCTTGCGGTCGATGCGAACACCAACCAAATCTTTCTTATCAACTTCAAATTCAAGCCATGCACCACGGCTAGGAATTACCTTAGCTGTAAAAACATCCTTGTCAGATGCTTTTTCAATTGTGCGCTCGAAGTAAACACCAGGTGAGCGAACTAGCTGTGAAACAACAACGCGCTCTGTTCCGTTAATAACAAAGGTTCCGCGTGGAGTCATAACTGGGAAGTCACCCATGAAAACTGTCTGTGACTTAATTTCACCAGTGATGTTGTTTGTAAATTCAGCTGTTACGAATAATGGTTGTGAATATGTCATGTCGCGTTCTTTGCACTCACCAATTGAGTACTTAGGTGGCTCGAAGCGGTGATCACGGAATGAGAGAGACATTGATCCCTGGAAATCTTCGATTGGTGAAATCTCTTCAAAGATTTCTTCCAAACCAGAAGTTGTTGGGATTTCTCCGCGATTCATTGAATCGGCTGCAGCGATGCGTGAACGCCATGCATCGTTGCCCAATAACCAATCAACGCTTTCAACTTGCAACGCTAATAAGTTAGGAACTTCGAGAGGTTCGCGGATCTTTGCGAAAGAAATTCGACGTGGTGCTACTGATACTTTTTTATTCGCGGCCAAGAGATGTCCTTCCAGACAGTAAAGCGGGGACGCACAACTATTAGGTCTCAGCCGCTATATGCCCTGACCATTTGAATTTTGTGCGAAGGTGAAGGGTATCGCGCGCCCCCGCACCCTGTCCAACCCAAGGCTTATACCCCCAAGCGCGCAATTTGTCAGTCGATTACCCGATAAATGTGAATAAAGGGGGTGGGAAAAGAAAAAGCCCCGCCTGGCGTGATGCCAAGCGGGGCGGTTTCTGACGAATTACTTGATTGTGACAGTTGCGCCAGCTGCTTCTAGGGCTGCCTTTGCCTTGTCTGCTATCTCCTTGGTGACCTTCTCTAGGAGAGTCGCTGGAGTCGCATCTACAAGATCCTTCGCTTCTTTCAAGCCAAGGCTTGAATTTAATCCGCGAACTTCCTTGATTACTGCAATCTTTGCTGAACCAGCGTTTTCCAAGATAACTGTGAAGTCATCCTGTGCTGCAGCTGCTTCGCCGCCGCCTGCTGCTGCGCCGCCGCCTGCTGCTGCTACTGGAGCTGCTGCTGTTACATCGAATTCAGTTTCAAATGACTTAACGAACTCAGAGAGCTCGACCAATGTCATTTCCTTGAATTGTGCCAATAGGTCTTGTGTGTTGAGCTTTGTCATATTCGTTATTCCTTCTCTTCTGTTTCTGTGGATGCTTCAGTTGCTTCTGCTGCTGGAACTTCAGCAACTTCAGCCACAACTTCTGGTGCAACAGCTTCTGGCGCTGGTGCTTCTACTACTGCCTCAGCTACTGGTGCAGCTGCTGCTACTGGTGCAGGTGCACCTTGCTCTGCTTCAAGCTTGATACGCAATGCATCGAAAATACGAGCTGCCTTAGCAAGCGATCCCTTCATCGCACCAGCAAGCTTTGCCAATAGAACTTCACGAGACTCGAGGTTAGCGAGTTGCATGAGCTCTTCTTTGGTTACTGCTTTGCCTTCGTAGATTCCACCCTTGATGACAAGGAATGGATTCTCTTTTGCGAAATCGCGCAGGCTCTTAGCCGCATCGATTGGGTCTCCCTTAATGAAGGCAACAGCTGAAGGTCCAACGAGAAGATCTGGTGAAAGATCAACTCCGGCATCCTTTGCTGCAATCTTTGTAAGAGTGTTCTTCACTACTGAGTACTTGGTCTTTTCACCAAGTGCACGGCGAAGTTCCTTCATTGAAGTCACGGATAGTCCGCGATATTCAGTAAGGACTGTTGCTGTTGCTGTGCGGAAGTCTTCCGTTAGCTCTGCAACTGCTGATGCTTTATCTGGGCGAGCCATTCGGTTCACCTTTCCTGGTACTTAGTGATCACAGGAAAAGAAAAAATCCGTAACGCGTAAGCGCCACGGATTAACATGAACACCTACGCGGGCTGAGATTTCCTCATTTATTTAAATCTTCCTTGCGGATGATCTAAACCTGCGGTCTTTGGTTATGGGGTAAGGCTAAAGGGGGGCAGCCTTCGGGGTCAAATTGATGGTTTATTCCTGGCCCGTTGCTCTTCAGCTGTTCGCGTAATAATGACCGTCATGTCCCCAACTACCCCAGGCGCACTCGCCTGATCGACGAACTTATCCCCGAACGACTCCGCCTTGTTGTCGCGCCCGAGATTCTCACCTTGTGCCTCTGCATTCTCCCGAATCAACGCATCTCTCTCACGTTGATCGATAATGACAGGCTCATGATTACCTTTTAATCGTTGAAAGAATTTGCGAAACATCTAATTGGCCACACTCATATTTGCCTCCAAAGTTTTAATCTAGATGACAAATTACTAGATGCCTCTTTTATCAGTCAATGGCAACCCATGAAAAAGAGCCCCGGCGTAATGCCGAGGCTCTCTTCGTTAAATATTTCTTAGTTGGCTACTGGCTCGCGAACTAGGTTGGGATCAACTGCGATTCCAGGTCCCATAGTTGTTGAAACAACCGCCTTTTGTACATAGCGACCCTTTGAAGAGTTTGGCTTAGCACGCATAACTTCTTCCATCGCAGCTGCGTAGT
>Ga0304730_1003342_pt1 | contig 10867 bp, 9 predicted proteins | sample M_130628_MF_Meta_FD_190474 | JGI IMG/M metagenome (GOLD analysis project Ga0304730, IMG submission 190474) | Freshwater microbial communities from Lake Montjoie, Canada to study carbon cycling - M_130628_MF_MetaG (v2) (version 2) | ecosystem: Environmental > Aquatic > Freshwater > Lake | place...
GCTCTAATTTTCGAGTAATTTATAACATCACCATTCAGAAAAGAGTTTTCGTTATATGCCATGCCTAAATTTATTTCAGAGCTAATCTTCTCAACCCAAAAATCAAGTCCTTTGCTCATTATTTGCTCGCGTAAGTCCTTCGCATAATGCCCAGAATGATGAAAACCGGTAACCGAAAAAACCTTTAAATTTGTTCGCTCTATAAGTGTGGCAAGTCCTTCAATATTTCTGCCTAAAAAAAGCGGAGTTGCATCTACATAACCTTCGAAACCAGATTCGTATAAATCCTTAAACTCTTTGATGCTATTTTCAATTTTATCTAATTCATCTCCTTTAAGAAGTTCAGAAACTTGAAAAGCATGTTCATGATAATTAATTCTCATCGGCTTGCCTCTGCTTGAGTCGCTAATTTTTTTAACATTTCTTTATCAATTACGACATCAAAAACTTCAGAAATTACCTGGGTCCAGCCGTAGATAAAATAGCGCCAGCCATCAATGACAGTTAAATTACGTTCTTTTTCCTGCAACTTACCCTGATGATAAAACTCTAGGCTACCTCGATAATTTAGCTCCCAAAGGAATGAGTTTTTTGGAAAGAGCATTCCATCTGGCCATGGTGATCCCGGCAAATCTTTACCCATACCGGTTGCATTGATTATTAATGATTGTTGATCGAATTGAGCTATTTTTTTAATAACATCCTCAGAATACATCGATATTTCTACTGTTGCAGCTCTAGAACTTACGACTTTTAAAAGGTGCTTTAATCGATTCATATCTCTACCAATTACGTGAATTTTTACTGGTGGTTTAGTAAGTCCAGATAAATACCAGGCAATTGCTGTAGCTGCCCCACCATCACCAATTAATACAACTTCATTTTGAGAGTCAAAAAAATCGCTAGGTAAAAAATCTCTTATAGCTAATCCGGCTGAAATTGGATCTTTAGCGAATCCGCTTACAGTTTGATTCTTTATTTTAACGCACGATACTTCCCCACAAATGTTTGCAAAATCGTCAAATTCCGAAAATAGTGAATTAGCATGTTCATATAAAGCTAATTTATGAGTTGTTACCAATGCGCCCCGGCAATTTGGGTCATTCACCATTTGATTAATAGCACCCAGATAATCGGCTTGACTTGCATTCAAAGGTATATCAATTCCAGTGATGACTGCATCCAGGCCTAAAGTTTTACTCCAACTTGGAAAAATTTTCATAATGGATGAGCTGCTGGTGCTCACCCCAATAAAGCGCATATTTTTTTGGCTCATAATAAAATTTGATTTCTTAAAGGCTTCCCAGCCATTACTGCTAAAACATTCTCAACCGCCATTGAACCCATTAAATCGATAGCATCATTAGTCTGACCACCAATATGGGGAGTGAATAACGTTTTATCAATTAGGTCATTATCAAGAAGCGGCGATGCACTACCTGTTACCTCGCTAGAAATACTATCCGCGGCAAAGAAACCGATCTTTCCAGAACGCAATCCGTCAACAAGAGCGCTTTCATCGACTAAATTCGCTCTGGCGGTGTTAATTATTATTTGACCTTTCGGAGCATCATTTATCCATTTATTGGTAATTATTTGTTCATCGCCCGGTGAATGGAGTGTCACTAATTCAGCAGTTTTATTGATGAAACTTAGATCAACGATTGCTGGATCTGAAACATACGGGTCATAAACTAAAACTTTTGCCCCAAGCAAACTCAGTTTGTTGGCAACTAGCCTGCCAATTTTGCCATAACCCACTACACCGATCACCATCCCATTTATTTCTTTACCGCGAATAGCTTTCCAATTATTTGATCTAACATTTGCATTAGATTCGGATAAATTCCGAATTGCTGAAAACATCAGTGACAAAGCCAACTCAGCCACCGAATTGCTGTTTGCACCAGGAGTATTTGCGACTAACACTCCATGTTTTTTTGCTGCTCCTAAATCGACTGAATCAACGCCAACGCCATAGCGAGAAATAATCCTTAAATTTGGTGCCAAATCCAGCATTTCAGTGGTTATTGGTGCAACCCCTGCGATCCATGCCACTGCATCTTTTAAATCACTAGAAATTTCCGATATTTCATGAGTTGTAGAAATTTTTCTGGTCTCACAACCAGAGTCTTTCAAGATTTTATCTAAATCTAATTTACCTGTTGAAAATGATCGACTTGAAATTATCACTAATGGTTTTGCCATTAATTTTCAATCTTTCTCTTACTAAACCAATCTTCAAGTTTGTAATAACCATCAAGAAAAATTTGATGCTGAGCCTGGTATTTCGGACTTGCACTAGAAGGAGAATATTCAGCAGTAATTGTGGAAAGGTTTTTTACCATACTAAATTCACCTTTGCCCAGTGCAACTAAAGTCGTTACTGCAGCGCCTAAACTATTGGCATCCTCAACAATTGATCGGGATCTAACTTTTACTCCCCAGATATCAGCAAAAATCTGAAGCCATAATGAACTTTCGGCTCCTCCGCCAATTACGTCAACTTGCTTAATTGGTACACCATTGTCTGTGAAGGCTTGAATACAGGTTAATAAATTAAAGGCAACGCCTTCAAGAACTGCTCGAACTAAGTAAGAGCGATCATGGTGTCTTCCTAATCCAATAAACGCTCCGGCTGCCGATGGATTCCAATATGGAGATCTTTCACCCAAGATATGGGGTAAGAAAAATAAACCATCGTCAGAAGATTTAACTTTCTCTGCTTCACTCAGTAATATTTTATATCTGTCTTTTTCCGACGCTGGCATTAGGTCTTCAATAATCCACTGCAAACTAGCACCACCTGCCTGCATTGTTGCGGTTGGTGAAAATTGCTTTGGCACAATGTGATTCCACGTCATTGAACGCATTTTTGAATCATGCAATGGTTTATCGGTAGATACCGCTACCCATGATGAAGATCCCATACATGCATAGGCGCCATCGCTAGGTTGAATAATTCCGGCACCAACAGCTGCCATTGGACCGTCGCCGCCACCAGCAACAACTGGAGTACCAACATTTAATCCAGTATGTGCGGCTGATTCTTTAGTTAGTCCGCCAATTATTGAAGTTGAGGCGACCACTTTTGGAAAGTATGAAAGTGGAATATTTGCAACTTTTAGTATCTCTTCATCCCAAGTTAAGTTCATTTGATCAAAGCAGTTAGTAGAGGACGCATCTGAGGGTTCGGTGACAAATACCCCTGTAAGTTTTTGATTTATGAAATCTTTCGCTATGCAAATATGCTTAGTTTTTGCCCAAATATCTGGTTGATTATCTCTAACCCACATAACCTTAGAAATTGAGTACGTTGGATTTAATCTATGTCCTAAGCGCTTATAAGCCTTTTCTAGACCAATTTTTTCAGTTAAGAAATCACTTTGTTTTTGAGAACGATAGTCCGCCCAAATAATGGCATCTCTGGTCGGATTAAAGTCTTCGTCAAGGAAAATTGCACCCATCATTTGTCCAGAGATACCTATCCCGGAGATTTGATCGGCTGAAACATTGGCCATCTGCAGCAGTTTTTTTGAAGCTGCCCCTACCGCGTTCCACCAATCCATCGGGTTTTGTTCTGCAATTCCCCCGCTTGCAAAGTGTGCAGGATATGCAACTGTGCAGTGCTGCAACATTTTCCCATCATCACTGTGTAGTGATGCTTTATTCCCGGTTGTACCAAGGTCATGGGCAATAATCATTAGGCGTTAAATTCTCGTAATTCGAAGATATTATTTTTATTGAAGGCACGAAGGCCCATTCCATTCTTTAAAACCCATTGATAATCATGTCCGGCTGAACCCGGATACACAGCTAGAAATTTATACTCACTATCCCCCGTATTAATTGAACGATGCGCCCAGCCGGGAGGGATATAGCCAATTTTTCCGGGAGTTATATCAATCCAACTAGTTTGTTTACCATCAAACATAATAATTCCACCTGTTCCAGCAAGGCCATAATAAATTTCTCCTTGCGGATCAGGATGTTGATGTCCTTTAGTCATATATAGCTCATCATCGCAACTACCAGGAAAAATTGTGGTAATCGATTGTGGTAATTCTCGCGGAATTTCTGGAACTATTGAAGAAATTACTTGATAAACAATCGGATTATTATTATTAACATCTTGCTGCCAAGCTTCTTTATTTTTAAAACATCCCTCTAAATCAGATAGGCGACGAGTTAACGTTGGGCCACTAGGTAAAAGAGAGCCTTTAGAAACATCTAATGAAATAAGTGATGGAGAAATTGGTGGATTTGCGTATTCGCTCATGAATTAATTCTATCTATAAATAAAAAGTTCGGTGGTACCCAGATGGATACCACCGAACTATTACTACTTTGTCAGTAACTAATTACTGATATAGGACGGCCGCAATATTTGGCTCATCCATGTTGTCCTTGGTGTAGTAGTAGAAGCCTGTGTCAATAAATGTTGGAGGAACAGTTCCGTTCCGAACAAATTCAACAAGTGCCTTTACTGTCTTATAACCAATGCCGATTGGATCTTGTGTAATCGCGCCAGCCATTAAGCCAGTCTTGATTGCATCGATCTGAGCAGCTCCAGAGTCAAAGCCAATTACAGCAAGTTCGCCTGGCTTCTTCTTCAACTCTTGTAGTGCTTTTACAGCACCAATAGCTGAACCTTCGTTAGTTGCATAAATACCTTTTAGGTCTTTATTAGCAGCAAGTACTGCCTTAACAATGTCAGCAGACTTCTGGTGATCTCCATCGCCGTACTGAACTGGAAGAACAGTGATTCCTGGGTGTGCTTTCTTCATCTGGTTTACGAAACCGTTTGTACGTTGTACACCAGTTGCGTTAGTTTGGCTGTGGCAAATTACGAATACCTTGCCCTTATCGCCAATTAACTTAGCCATTTCATCTGCAGCAAGAGCAGCAGCAGCTTCACCATCAGTACGTGCAATTCCCATTGCTGGACCATCTGCGCCTAGATCTTTTTCATCTCCAGCAGCAGCGTCGAACATGTAAACAGGAATCTTTGCTTCTTTAGCCTTAGCTAATAGTGGAAGTGGAGCTTTTGGATCTAATGATGCATATCCAATTGCATCAACCTTACGGTCGATTGCAGCTTGTAGCATTTCAAGTTGCTTATCAACTTGTGATTCACTCTCTGGACCTTCGAAAGTAATCTTTACGCCTTCTTCAGCAGCAGCATTTTCTGCGCCTTTTTGTACTGCTTGCCAGAATTGATGCTGGAAGCCCTTAGATACCATTGCGATGTTTAGTTCCTTACCAGCACTGTCACCAGATGATGAACATCCAGCAAGTGCAAGCACAGAAGCTACGGCAACGGCAGCAACTTTTAGCTTTGTTGATTTCATTTATTCTCCTCTTAAGAGCAGCGGGATCGCTGTAGAAGTAAAGTAACTAATTATTGAAGGAAAAAGTGGTTTGCAGGTAAGCCGTTATAGAAATGTTATAAAGTACTTACTTTCGTGAACTCCACGCTGCGCCGTGTGGATATTCATACTCAAGTAAAGATTTAGGGTTAATTTCAGCCCCGGCCCCAGCTTTCAATGGGGCAACATATGAAGCATTCTTGATTTGGGTTGGAATTACAAAATGTTCATGCAAGTGATCTACAAATTCAACAACTCTCTTGTCGTGATGACCAGTAACTGCAACTGAATCAAACATTGCAAGATGAGCAACCATTTCACATAAGCCAACACCACCCGCATGTGGACAAACTGGAACGCCAAACTTTGCTGCCATCACAATGATTGCCACATTCTCATTCACACCTGCAGTTCTTGTGGCATCTAACTGCAGAAATGACATGGATCCGGCTTGCAGCATTTGCTTGAACATAATTCGGTTATGAACATGTTCACCTGTTGCAACTTTTGTAGGTGCAATTGCTTTAGCAATAGTGGCATGGCCCAAAATATCATCTGGTGAGGTTGGCTCCTCAACCCAGAAAAGATTTACATGGCTGATCGCCTTAATCCAAGTGATTGCCTCATTTACATCCCATACCTGATTAGCATCACAAGCCATACGAATATTATTGCCAATAGTTTTACGTACTAGTTCAAGTCTATGTATATCATTTTCAAGCGAGCGACCCACCTTCATTTTAATTAATGTGAACCCCTCTGCTACCGCTTCTTTAGCAAGACGTATCATTGTTTCATCGCTATAGCCAAGCCAACCCGGTGTTGTTGTATAGGCAGGCAAACCTTTTTCAAGTAAAACTTTTTCATTTGCTGCTCGTGCGCTTTGAGCTTTTTGTAAAATCAAAAGTGCTTCATCGGGTGTAATTGCATCTGAAATATGACGGAAATCAATTAGCTCAACCAATGCTTCCGGTGACATATCTGCTAACTGTTTCCATAACGGTTTTCCATTAATTTTGCAGATTAAATCCCAAATTGCATTTACCACACCACCTGCTGCCATATGTGGAATACCTTTTTCTGGTCCTAGCCAGCGAATTTGTGAATCTCTTACTAAATCTTTACCAATCTGACCAATTCGTTTCTCTAATGTTGAAAGATCTTCGCCAACAACTGTCTCGGCTAATTGTGCGATTGAATTACACTGTAAGTCATTACCGCGGCCAATCGTAAAAACTAAACTGTGCCCAGAAAGTTTTGGATCATCTGTTTCTAAAATTAAATAAGCTGCAGAGTAATCTGGGTCGGGATTCATGGCATCAGAACCATGCTTTTCAGTTGAGGTTGGGAATCTAATATCTAAGGTTTTAAAACCAATTATTTTTGTCATTAATGACCCTTCTAATTATTGTATAAAGCCTATATGATTTTGAAAACTTTTAAGGAGTGAAATGGCAAAAGTAGTATTGATTGATCTTGATGATTTTTCACATAATGAGATCGAGATCAATTTGGATAATCCGCTATTGCCTGTTGCAACGCCTTTAATTGCCGCTCTTGCTGGACAAATAACAGATAATAATTTTGTTGTTATCTCAAAAGGAGTTTTAGGCGGTAAAAATGGAGTTGGACTTTCAGATGCAATAATTTCAGCTGTCTCTCCTCAGTCTGGTGGTTTGATTGAATCAAAAATTCAAGGTCGGCTTGCAAATGCACTAAATTCGATAGGCGTAGATGCAATTGCTTTGACTAATAAAGCAAAGTCTTTAACTGGAGTTGAGATTACCGATCGTGGATTCTTAGAGTTTTATTTTCCAAAGGTTAAAAATTTAAAAGGTGCTTCGGTATGGAAAACCATAGATAAAGTTAAGGGCAGCAACACTCTAACAACTTTAGCAATAAGTAATTTTGGTGAAAAACAGGCAATAGGTGCATCTGTGGTTAGCGACTACGGTTTCGCCACATCCCAGGGGGGTATTGGCGCCGTATTTGGCCGTATGAATATTAAGTACCTGACTATTGCAGGTGTTTCGCAACGGTCAGTAAGTCCTGGCGTTAAACAGATAACAGATAAATATATTGCCGGGCTTGAAAGTAATCCCCTTACTAAATCAGAGCATGATGCTCCTGGTTTTGGAATATGGGCTAATAAGTCTTTAGTTGGTTATATGGCTGGAAATAACTTTGGCAGCAACCTACCTAATGTGGTAGATAATTTTGAACCAAAATCTTTTTTACCATATTTAAAAGATGACGGCACAAATAGTTGCCCGGGTTGCCCGCAGCAATGCCTTAAGTCTTACCTTGTTAGTGATGGCCCAATCGATGGCGGCCGTCAGCATCAGTTGAGCGTCACTGCTCTGCTTTCACAATATGGCGAAGGTGATGTTGAAAAATTAATTGAATTTAACACATACTGTCATGAGATTGGTGTTGAGCATATATATATGTCAGCTCTCCTAATTCAAGAAAGTATCAAATCGAAAAATTCAATAGCAAAGATGGTCAATAAAGTCGCCACAAAGAAACTTAAAAGTGGATCTAACCAGATAAAAGGAATGGCAATTCCACCATGGGATGGAAGAGGTAACCAAGGATTATTTTTGGCGATGGCGCTTAACCCGTCTGGGCCAAGGTATGACGTTATTGAGCATGATATTGATTTTGATCCTGACTGGGTATGGAGCAGGCATGTGGAGTTTGGAACGGAGTACGGAATACCTAAAGGTGGTCTACCGCTGGGAACATTAGATAAACGGCGCGAAAATAGCATTATCGATCTCTGGTTACTTTGGTCAGCGCTGGATGCATTAGGGATTTGTATTTATGCCGCACCGCCAACGAGAGAACTAGAGAGCGCAGATATATTGGCACTTATTAAAACTATAACTGGAGAAACACTCACTATGGATAATTTATTTGATCTAGGTTTGGCAAGATTGCTAATCCAGCGAGATATGAATCATCGATTGGGCGTTGATCATAAAACAGATACTCTGCCAGATATCTTTTTTGATAAACCAATTAAATCATCAGGAGCAAAACTAGACGGAGCAGTAATAAGACGAAGTGACTTTAATGAAATGAAATCCGCAATAATAAAGAGACTGCAATGGAGCGAGGCTGGTGGAGTGGATAAGTCAAGCAAAATTTGGCAAGTATGCGCGGATTCAATAGCAGCCGTAAGGAGTAGAATCCTCTAATTATGCGTATTGATTCACATCACCATATCTGGGATCTTAATGTTCGCCCACAAACTTGGATGCAAGGTGATGAACTTAAACCGATTTCTCGCACAATTTTAATGAATGAACTTGAACCAGAGTTAGAAAAAGCGAATATTGACTACACAGTAATTGTTCAAACAGTGCCAAATCCCGATGAAACACCAGAGTTTTTAGATTTATCACTATCTCATCCAAAAATATGTGCAGTAGTTGGTTGGTTAGATCTAGAAAGTAAAGATATTCGACCACAACTTGAAAAGTACTTAAGGCATCCGGGAGGTAAAAACCTAGTTTCTATTCGAGACCTGGCACAAGATAAAGCAGATCCGAACTGGTTAATACGTAGGGATGTAATCGAAAATATTCATAGAATTTCCGAGTATGGTCTTACATTTGATATTTTAACGCGTCCCCCTCAACTTGCAGCCGCAGTAGAGATGGTAAAACACTCACCAAATAACACTTTTGTATTAGATCATATTTCTAAACCATTTATAGGTAAGAATGAAATGCAGCCATGGGCTGATCAGATCAGCGAGATCGCATTATTCGAAAATGTATCTGTAAAAGTCTCTGGTTTATTTACCGAAGCAAATTGGAATAACTGGAATACCCAAACTTTCCGTCCGTATTTTGACCACATCCTGAATTCATTCACTCCATCAAGAATGATGTTTGGTTCAGATTGGCCAGTTTGTTTGCTAGCTGCTACATACAGTCAAACAATAGATTTAATGGAAGAATTTACTAAAGATTTTAGTCAGACAGAAAAAGAATCTTTTTGGTCTGGTACCGTAAAACGTAGTTATAGATTGAAGGTTTAATACAGTGAAGCGGCAATTTCCTAGGTGGAAAAATATTAAGCCACTGCTTGGCTGGTCCCTGCCAAAAGATCCACTGGCTGACCGAAAGTTAAAAAAGGTTGTCAATCTTGCTGAAATGCGATTACTTTCCAAAAAGCGAGTTCCAAAAGCGGTTTTTGATTATGTTGATGGTGGTGCCAATGATGAGTTGGCTTACGTCAGAAGCCAAGAGATATATTCCCGGGTTGAATTTAAAGCAAAAGTGTTGCGTGATGTTTCTAAGATTGATTTAACTGCAAATATTGTGGGCCAAAAGAGCGCCTTGCCGATAATTTTTGCACCGACCGGTTACACCAGAATGATGCATTATCAAGGTGAAGTAATGGTCGCAAAAGTATGCGAAGAAAATAATTTGGTATACAACCTCTCAACTATGGGTACCACCTCATCTAAAGAAATTGGTGATCAGGTTCCAAATGTACGTAGATGGTTTCAGCTCTATTTATGGCGAGATAGAAGTCAGAGTTTAAAGTTTATTGAAGAAGCACAAATAGCTGGCTTTGAAGGTTTAATGCTTACTGTTGATACCGCTGTCGGTGGAATCAAATGGCGGGATATGCGTAATGGTCTAACTGTTCCACCAAAGATTGGTTTAAAGACCTTCTTTGATATGGCACTCAAACCAAAATGGTGGTTTAACCTGTTAACAACTGCTCCGTTAGAATTTGCCACTTTTAGAAACTTTAATAAGCCGTTATCTGAAATTGCTGCAAAGGTATTTGATCCGGCAGTCACCTTTGAAGATGTCAAATGGCTTAGATCGGTCTGGAAAGGCAAACTAATAATTAAAGGAATTCAAACAGTTTCAGATGCAGTTGAACTTAAAAATATTGGAGTTGATGCAATTGTTCTTTCTAATCATGGTGGGCGTCAATTAGATAGATCGGTGGTGCCGCTGGAATTACTGCCTCAAGTTAGATCTGCAATTGGTGCTAAAGGTAACGGGCCACAAATATTTATTGATGGCGCGATTATGAGTGGAGCTGACGTGTTGGCTGCAATTGCCTTAGGTGCAGATGCAGTTTTAATTGGTAGAGCGTATTTATATGGCGCAATGGCTGCCGGTAAAAAAGGTGTTGAGAAAGTTGTTGAGATGCTTAGATTTGAGATGGAAACTGCAATGAAATTACTTGGGGCTAAAGATCTAAGTGAGTTAAACCCAGATTTTGTAAATATTAGAAACTAGGCGTAACGAGCGTGAAGCGCTCCATCAACCATTAAATCTGCACCAGAAATAAAAGATGCATCCTTTGAAAGTGTAAATAGGATTACATTTGCAATCTCCTCAGGCGATCCAAATCTTGCATTTGGTGCAACAGAGAGTGAATGTGCCTTCTCATCTGGGAATTTCTCCATATAACTCTTAAGCAGTGGAGTTGCAGTTGTTCCAGGTGATACAGAATTAACT
>Ga0304730_1003347_pt1 | contig 10864 bp, 11 predicted proteins | sample M_130628_MF_Meta_FD_190474 | JGI IMG/M metagenome (GOLD analysis project Ga0304730, IMG submission 190474) | Freshwater microbial communities from Lake Montjoie, Canada to study carbon cycling - M_130628_MF_MetaG (v2) (version 2) | ecosystem: Environmental > Aquatic > Freshwater > Lake | place...
ATCATATATTTTAAAACTTGGTATTATACCATTATATTTAGATCCTGATATGGCGTTAAAGAAAGAAAGTATTAATGATTTATTAGCATATTTACAAGAACCATATGAATTTGTTACTTCTGGTAAGCAATGGTATTTAAATAGCAATATAATGTTAGTAAAACCAACACAATATACTTTAAATTTATTTGATTTAAAAATAGAATATGTTGAATATATTATTAAAACTGAAGGATTATATAGCGATGAAGATTTTCTAAGACCAAGATTAAATTTAAATTTAACTAAATTTATTTGTCAACAAACATATCCTCCAGGTTGTGATGCAAAAACTTATTTAAGTATAGCAAAAATAATTCACGCTAATTGCACAGTAGGTTTAGATAATAAAATTAAGTTATTAAGGGAGTGTAATGTATGGTATTTATAAAATACCATGTTTAAATTGTTCTTTAAGTTTTTCTTTGTTTTCAAAAAAAGGATTTGTTATCACTTTATATTTTTTTTCTTCATAATTTTCTTTTATAGTATTGCATTTTGAAAATTCATATGATTGAATATTGCCATAATCGTATCCACCACATAAGGCATTATTATCACAATATTTACCGAGACTTCTATAGTTATTTCTATTCATTTATTAATATAAATATAATTTAAATAAAATATTATAATATATAAATGTCAAACTATAAAAAATATGGTGATATAATTAATGAAACTAGAACTCCTTCCGAAACACCTAGTAAAAATGACGGAGGTGTTGTTGATAATATAGTTAGTTTAGAATCTCAAGAACAATTAAAAAATTTAGTTATGAGTAACAAAGTTGTTGTTGTTGATATATACGGAGATTTTTGTCAACCTTGTAGAGCAATAGCACCTCGTTTTTCTAAATTATCTAATATGTATAAAGATTCTGGGTTTGTATTTGTAAAAGAAGATTGTAATAAGAAGATTACACCGGGTATAAGAGGAGTGCCTACTTTTAATTTTTATGTAAATGGTGTACTACAAAGAGAAGATACTATAGTTGGTGCAGATATTCAAGCAGTTGAAAATAAATTGGAAAAATATAGACAAAATTTATAATTTTTATACAAATATTGTATAAAAATTAACCTAAAAATTTAATTAATAAAAAGATTAACAAACAAGCTGCAGCAGCGCTAATTATACCAATAAAAATATTTTTTCCCATATCTTTTTGTGTTGAATCGGTTGTGTTAGCCAGAATATTTTGTCCTGGTCCAGTTCTTTTATATGGTGCTATTGTACCGATTTTTTCTCCATAAGCTTTTTCATAGAATTCAGTAACTGTCATTGGCGAATTTGGATATACTGAATTTATATATTGGGCATCATAATGTGATAAGCGTAAATTTTCATGTGTACCTTTTCCACTTTTAGTTAAAGTTCCAGGAAAAAAATATAACATAATAGAATTAGGATCAAAATCTGAACCATTAACTTGAGCTAATTTATATTTTTCAATTATATTTGAATAAGTAGTTTGTTTATCCCAACCTTGTGTATCTTCAGCCCATGTATATACTTTTTTTTCATCCCAATCAATTGGTTTACCAGCTGGATTTTGATGTTCATGAATTAGTCCTAAAGTATGACCGAATTCATGGATAGTTGTCGCTACATCAAACCAACCTAAATTCATAGTAGCACCCTTTTCATTTAAACAATCAGTACCTATTAAAGACCAAGCACCCTCTGCAGGATCGAAAGCAATTCTAACTTGAGCTTTATTAGAATCTTCAATAAAATTTATTTTTAAATTAACAATTGGTTGTATACGTTCCGAAACTATTTTTTTAATAGCAGGTATAACTTCCATTTTATCAACTTCATATTGTAAAGGATCTATTTTAAGATTTGCATCTTTCATACTTTTTTTAATATCATCAATAGAAGTTCTTGTAATATTACTTGGAGTATCAATAAAAGCTATATTAATGGTATAATTATTAGGCCATAATTTTGCAGTAAAAAAAGCAGCACGTAATTTTTCATATTGCTTTTTCTGTTTAGACATATTCTTAAGTCTTTGTAAATGTTTTTCATCCTTTTTGCTAGTTTTTTCTACACATATTCTTAATTGCGATAATGTATTTTTTTGTTTTTGTTGCTGTAACATTTATTAAATAAAAATAAAATAGTTTAAAATTTTATTATTAAATTATATTAAATAAATATAACGAATGTCTTTATCATATTCAGCAATAACAAACCACGGCAAGATAACTTTACCTAGTATAGAATCTTGGAGTACAAACATGTCTATTTTAAAAGATCCTCCTAAATCAATTACAACTCGTAGAGTAGATAAAGTTGGACAAACTTCTGATATTACAGCAATGATAGATGATGCAGGAGATAGAGCTTGCGAAGCAATACTACAATATTCAAGAGGTATAAATCCTTCCGTCAGTGTTCAATACAATAACAGTGGTAATATGAGTGGAAAATCATTACAGGGTAATAACCAGCAACAAGCATTTTTACCATATAGAGTTGCAAGAGATGGCGCTTTTAGACCACCAATTAAAACGCAATATGATTTATTGCCATTATCAAGAATGCCACGTGTATGGACTTCTTCATATACTAATAAAGCATTTCCAGATTTTACTAAAAAATTATATGAAGCTGGTAAACCAGAAGAAATGAGAGAAATTAAAAATAATGTAATTACGAATAATGTAAGACCTACAGCAGTTTATAAAATTGAAGTACCACAAGAAAATCCTTATGATACTAAATATAAAATTCAAAATACAATTAATAGTAAGGTATCATCTGGTATTAGAACAATGGATAGGACTACGCAAAATGTTATCGAACCAACAAAAGAAATTAATAGAAATTTGAATCATGCATTTGCACAATCTAATTTGCAAGACAATAAATATGTTAATAATACAACTATGTTAACAGAAAGATTTTTACAAGATACAAATGCTCATACTGTAAATACTGTAAAAGGCGCAGATCATATTCAAATTGGTTCATTAGAAGATTATATTGATGGAGGTATGGTAAAAACAAAAGAACAATTTAACATTGATTACGGCGGTACATATAAAGGTAATGAACAAGTTACATACATTCATGATGATTTGCAATTAGATCGTAATATACCTGAATATTATGTTAACGGTACTGTTAAAGGAAATGAGCAAGTTACATATATTCATGATGATTTACAATTAGATCGTAATGTTCCTGAATATTATATGGATAGTAATTTAAAAGGTATTGACAAAGTTACTTATTTACATGACGATGTTGAACTTAATCGTAATATACCAGAGTATTATATTGACGGAACTGTAAAAGGGAATGAACAAGTTAAATATATTCACGATGATAAAGAATTAGATAGAGTATTACCAATGCACCAAGCATTTTCAAACCAAACACAACAAGGATTGCAGAAAACTATACAACATGATTATATGAAAGAAATGTATAATAATATACCAGTTGTTAAAGATATAAATGTTAATAAAACAGGTATGGGAGAAACTAATATGTCATCAAGAAATTTTCAGTTACAACAAAAAATAAGTCCGGGAGGTTTTAATAATACAGGACAGAAACCTCTTGTGAATAAAATAAATAATATAAATGAAAACTTTGAGAGTGAAAAGTCAAAAATAGGTAAAAAAGTTATGGACCAATTTACAGGAAGATTTGAAACATATGCCCCATACGATTCAAGATTTCAAAGATAAAGAGAAGCTTTATCTTTTTTCCTAAATTAAGTTTTGTTTCATTTATTTTATCGAGTATATGTATTTTTATTATAATTAAAATATTATAATTAAAATAATAAATGAGAACATACACATTGAAAAGTAGAAAGAAAAATAGAAGTATAAAGAATAGCAGGAGTAGAAAGAAAAGTAGAAAGAATAGTAGAAGTAGAAAGAATAGAAGTAGAAAGAAAATAAACAAAAAAGATGGTGTTAAAAAAAGTAATTTTTTATTACCCCTTTTAGCATCGTCTTCATTATTACCGTCTTCGGTAGAATCTACTAAAGAGGTTCTAACTCCAGTATATTATACTAAAAAAATTTCATCTGATTTTGATACCAGTACTTGTTCTATAATTCCAAAAAATTTGTATGAAGAAACAGATTTAACTTTTGCAATAAAGAATAATAATAATGAATGTGCTAAACTTTTAATAAATGAATCTACGGTAAATCAATATAATGCTGCTATGGAAACTCCTTTAAGCGCCGCTTTATATGCTCGCAATAATGAAATGATTGAATATTTAATTAAAAACGGTGCTGATGTCAATAAAAAATCTTTTAAAGACACATTGCCATTATCTGAAACAAGCGATATTAAAGCAATTAAATTATTACTAGACAATGGAGCAATAATTGATTATAAAGATACAAAATTACTTACTAAAATAAAAGATAATTTTGAAAGTTTAAATAAAGACTATATAAAAATTTTTATAGATCACGGTGTAGATTTAAATATAAAAGATTATAAAGGAATACCATTGTATATTTATGCTATATTATCTGGTAATGTAATAAATACTCTTACTAATTTTATGTCAGAAATAATTAAATTTTTAACGATTCCAAATAATCTTGATATTAAGAGTACAATTATTATTTTTTATTATATTTTTTTATTTTATATAGGACATAAAAAAGTGTTTCCGTTTTATTATCGTTATATACCTCCTTTAAAAAAAGAACATGTAAAAATAAAACTTTTTAAAAGTTTTGATGAAATTCAAGAAAATATTAATTTAAAAAATAAACTAGAAAACAGGTTATTATCTAATTACGGAAAAATAATTGGTAATTCTTTACAAGGATTAACTACCATGTCATATTTCAAATATAAATACAATAATGCTTGCGCTGTATCTTTTTCAACATATGAATATATTTTAAAAAATAGAACTGAAAAGCCATCTCTTCTAATGCGGATAGACCCTGAAGGTCTCGCAAAAAATACAATAGTAATGACATACTATGAAATAATTAAAACAATAATAGTACCAACTAATTTTTGGAATAATTTAAAAGAATGTTTAGATAAACCTGGAGTTAGATTTATTATTTTCTATTTTAGTTTTAAGTGTATTGATTCGGGACATGCAAATTTTATGATTTATGATTTAAAATTTAAAAGTTTAGAAAGATTTGAACCACATGGTGAAACATATGGTGATGATTGCATTAGTGCGCCAGTTGATGATATGATTTTGGATCTTTTCAATAAAAATATGGGAAAAGATTTTGTTAAAAATTATTATAGACCATTAGATTTTTGTCCAAAATCAAATGTGCAAACAATAGAAAGTTCTGAACTATTAGATGATAAAGGAGACCCGAGAGGATTTTGCCAAGCATGGTGCCATTTTTATACAGATTTACGTTTAGCTAATCCTGAAATTGATAGAAAACAACTTGTTACAAATCTAATTTATCAATTAACTTATAATGAAAAAAGTTTTAAAGATTTTATCAGAGAATATTCAATATTTTTAACAGAAATATATGAAAGAGCTTTAGAAGCAAAATCTGAAGAAGATTTAGAAAATATTTATCGTAAATTAATTAAAGATCTTGCCAAAACATAGAATTTACTAAATAAAATTTTTCCTTAACTTGTTTTAAGTTAAGAAAAATATGGATTATCTTACAAATTAAAAATAAAGAATATAAAATATTAGAGCACTGCCGATACATCAAGCATTATCAGAATTATATAACACTGTTCCAGTAGTAAAGTATAAAAATGTTAATAAGATAGGTATTGCATAAACAAATATGTTATCTATAAATTATAATTTGCAATAAAAATAAGTACGGGAGGTTTTAATAATACAGGGCAAAAATTTCTTGTGAATAAAGTAAATAATATAAGTGAAAAGTCAAAAATAGGTAAAAAAGTTATGGATCAATTTACAGGAATATTTGAAACATATGCGCCATATGATACAAGATTTAGACAATAATTTTTATATTTTAATATTATAAATGGATAGAGTTAGAGTAGTATTAAATTTATTTATACTTACTGAAGATATAGAATATACATTAGGATATGTAAATTTAAATAATATAAATACGATTCAAGAGTTGTTTAATGCTGTATATAATTTATTAGATTTAAACGATTTATATAATGGTTATATAGTTATTCTTGATTTTGATTCAACAATAATATTAAAAAGTCATTCAACACAATCAGATCTTAATATATTCAAAAATGCACTTATGCAAGATCCTAATAATTATATATATGTAAGGACAATTTTTGAATTTTTAAATTCAAATCCAAGTTATAAAAATAGAGAATATTTAAGAAAGTGGTTAAAAACTGATAATAAAATCAGAGATCCGAAACTATATTCAGATGTAAATTATGGAATAGGACTCTAATATTTTTAAACTAAATTATAGTTTAAAAATCTAATATCTACTTCGTCTTTTTATTTTCTTACTTCTTTTCTTACTTCTTTTCTTACTTCTTTTCTTACTTCTTTTCTTGCGACCATCAAGAGATTTTAACATTTCAATATCTTTTTCTGAAATAATATCTGGTAAATCATCAAAAATTTCAGCTTGATCTTTAAGTATTTCTCCGTATTCTTTTAACAAATCGCGGAGTTTTTCATTGCTTTCTTCAAGTTTTTTGAGAGTATCTTTATCTTTTTTTTCTTTGAATTCTTTTATTAGAGACTTTAATATAATAGACTCGTTATTAATTTTATCAAGTATATGCATTTTTATTATTACAAGAATAAAAAATAACCGGAATAATAAATGTTAAGTATAGTAGCTTCTCAAATAGTATACCCAGAATTAATATTAAGAAGTAGTGTATCAATTGCCAGCAGTTTAGTAACAAGTGTTAAATACTTGATATCTATTTCAAAAGATGATATAGATTTACAGGGAATGTTAATAACAAATGATATAATAGAAGACATAAATGTAATAAAAACATTTATACATGAAAAACAAGATCAAAACACAAGTGATACGGTAAAATTATGTATAGATAATTTAAGTAAAACTCTTGAAGACCTTGAGAAACATATTAATAATATAACAAATAAAATAGAGAATCATAAAACACTTTGGTTTAATTATTTTAGAAGTTATAACATAACACATGAAAAAGCTGTCATACCTTTGTTAATAAGACAGATGAAACATCGTTTCGATTTATTAGTTCAGATAACATCAAGTTTGAATTAAAATTTTTTATATTTATTTTTAACTATATATTTTAATAATTCTTTGTATGTGCTAAATGATAATTTATCTGGAATATGAGAACCATCCCACAGTTGATCAACATTAGTATTTGCTGTACCTGAACGCGATTCTATACCACACTCATTTACTCCCATTTTAATCGCAAAGTAACCTGGGAAATCATATTGAGGAGCCCATTCTTTTGACCAAGAATTTTTGCAGACCCAATAACCATCTGTAAAACCTTCTCTTAAATCTACACCGGGATCACACCAACCTACAATTTCTATTGCATGTCCGCCTATAAAATCATCTGAACCTTTAGTATATGCTCTATTACCAGAAAAATTATAAAAATCTTGATAAACACTAATACTTCCAAAAAAGGGGCCATCTCTATATAACTGAGTTTTCATTCTATTTATATTTTCTTTTAAAAGATTTTTTTCTTCTTCTGTTGGATTTTTAATACATTCTCTTTTAATATCTTTACATAAAGATTTAATACTTCCTTTTTCGATTTGAAAACCTGTTTTACTTATAATACATTCAGATCTAACTTGTAAATATTCATTACTAATTTCTAATTTAAAATCATCTTCTTGCATCCATAATAATGCATCTTCGGGTGCAGCTCCATCACACCCATCTCCGGGATAACAAGATAATAGTTGTTGTACATTAAGATTCTTACCAAATTTAATTAATTTTATAGTAACATCATCGGAAAGCAATTCGCATATTACAAAAGCCCAACAACCTCCACATCTTCCTTGGTCTTTTACAGGAGTAAAAAATTTTGGTTTGTAAATAAAAATTTCGGGTAATTCTAAAGGTTTAAATATTTTAAGAGGTGATTTTAAAGGTTTTAAAGGCGTAACAGCTCTATAAAAAAACTGAAAACTATACTTACTTACCGGAGGAAAACCTCTAGAAAATTTTTCTAAAGTTTTATTATTATTCAGTTTATTATTAATTAAACACAATATAGTTGTAACTACTGTAAAAAATATTAAAATATATATTATTACCATTTATTTTAATATTATTTTATTTATTTTAAATAAAAATGTTCATCTTTTTAGTTATTGCAACTATATTAATATTTATTATGTTTATATATTCCGGAATAGATAAAATAATAAATTTTAATTCTAAAGTCCAAACTCTTGATACAAAATTAGATAAGAAATTTCCATTATGGCTAGTAAATTTAATTATGTTTTTGGTGATATTATTAGAAATATTTGGTTCTATAATTATAATACTAAGAGTATTATATTTGCAGAATCCAGAAGTATCTAAAATACTATTACCTTTAAGTAATATAGTACTAATATTATTCTTGTTATTTTTAATAATAGTAACTGCATTATATCATCCTCCTAATAAAGGAACGATACCATTTTTAAGTAATTGTAGTACATTTGGAGGTATTGCGGTATTAGGTATTTTATTAAACAATAAAAATAATTTTACTTAAACTGTACCTTTTAAAATACGTGTTTTAACAATATAAACCATAAATAACGCTAACATGAATAGAATTAATCCTTGATTAAATAATGATTGCTGGATCTTTCTCACTAACCGAATATTTGTACTGACATTTTGTACATTTACTATGATTATAGCAAGAGAAGAAACCATTAAAGCTGTAATTAATATTACATAAATATGTGTTTTATCTTTCTCTTCCATAGGAATATTATATAAAAATACGAAAGGTAAAATAAATACAGCTATACCTCCTTGAATAAAACTTTGTTGTGCAGCTATATTAACTCTTTCGCTTTCTACGTCACTTACATTAGTTGCAGAATTAAAAAAATTCATGAAACTAATTACGATATACAATATAAATGTTAGATGACCTATCCATTCTGCATTCCAACTTTTGAAAACATAACCAAGATTAAATAATTTCCAGAAAACAATCCACGTAACTATACCAATAATAAAAGCCCAAAAAGACTGTGTATCCCATTCTTTACCGATGAATTGATAAGAACTAAGTTTTTGAAACTTATCACTTTCTGCTAATAAATCTTCAATTTCTTGTGATGATAATTTATTTTCCACATTTTTTGTTGTTTGAACCATTTTTATTTATAAAAAAATAAAAAATAATATATAAAAATATAAAGTTATATATTTAATAATGAATGATTTTAATAATATTAAAATTGTACAACAACCTAAAGACTTAGATGTCAAACTTTATATACATCAATTAGCGTCTATTAATAATATGGAAAAATTAGAAGTTGATAATATGATAAGTACTGGTAATAATATTTATAGAAAAACTAAATTAGGAGTTATCGCGGATATAGTCGGATATGGAAAAACATTAAGTATGATAGGACTAATAATTAGAAATAAAATGGAATGGAATAGAGATATGCCGTATGTTTTAGAAAAAACAAAGATTGAAGCCGAGGGATTAATAAAAAAATATGAGATAATAAGATATACTAAGTTACCCACAACTTTAGTATTAATGTCACAATCTATAATAGGACAATGGGTACAAGAATTAGATAAATCTAAATTAAAATATATATGTATTAAAACTAAACAGGATTTAACCGAACTTCAGGCAGAAGATTATGATGTTGTATTAGTTATACCATCAATGTATAATAAACTAATTAGTGTATATTCAAATTGTGCATGGAGAAGATTTATTTTTGATGAACCTGGAAATCTTAAAGTCTCAGGTATGTTAGGAGTTACAGCAGGATTTTACTGGTTTATGTCGGCAACACCGCAAAATATTTACCATCATCATTATAGATGTAGTAAGGGAACTTTTATGAGAGATATAGTTGGAACAAGTTATACAGATTTTGATAATATATTAGAATCTATTACGATAAAAAATCATCCAGATTTTATTAAAATGTCATTTAAAATGCCTGAAACTTTTCATCATTATCATAAATGTTATCAACCAATATATAATATAATACATAATTTTGTAAGTAGTCATATAAAAAATATGATTGAAGCTGGAAATATTGAAGGTGCAATATTAGAACTTGGAGGCAATAAAACATCAAATATAGTAGAACTTATTATGGAAAAAAAGAAGAATGAACTACTAGAAATAGATGCAAAAATACAGTTATACACTGTAAGAAATGATGAAGAAAAAATAAAAGAATTACAGATTAAAAAATCAAAAATTAATATTCAAATAAAGGAACTTGATGAAAAGTTTAAAACTATGTTAAGTTCGCCGTGTAATATATGTTATGAAGACCTTAAAGATCCTGTACTAGAATTTAATTGTCAAAATTTATTTTGTGGGGAATGTTTATTAAAATGGTTGCAAAATAAAAATAGCTGTCCATTATGTAGAATATCGATCGATAGTAAAGATCTTATATATATTAATAATAAAGAAGAACATGATATAATAATTGAAAAAAAAGATAAAACAATAACAAAACCTGAAAAAATTATTGAAATAATACAAAATAATAAAGAAGGTAAATTTTTAATATTTTCCGATCATGATGGGTCTTTTAACTCAATCAATCAAATATTAAAAGAATATGACATAACATGTGTTCAAATCAGGGGAAATGTTAGAA
>Ga0304730_1003349_pt1 | contig 10859 bp, 8 predicted proteins | sample M_130628_MF_Meta_FD_190474 | JGI IMG/M metagenome (GOLD analysis project Ga0304730, IMG submission 190474) | Freshwater microbial communities from Lake Montjoie, Canada to study carbon cycling - M_130628_MF_MetaG (v2) (version 2) | ecosystem: Environmental > Aquatic > Freshwater > Lake | place...
CGCTATCTCGATTGCCACACTGCACCGCACATCATCCGTGTTCGCCTTAAAGGCGAGGCCCAGCTGCCCGACCTTTTTATCCTTCATCGTCCAAAGCGAAGTTCGGATTTTCTTTAAAAACTTCTCAGGAATCCCTGCATTGATTTTCTCTACTTCCCTCATCAGCCCAAATCCTACCCCCAGCTCCTCCGCAATACGGATAAACGCACTCACGTCCTTTGGAAAACAGGAACCCCCATACCCTAAACCTGCTTGCAGAAACGCCCGACCAATTCGTGCATCCGAGCCCATTCCCTCCGCCACTTGCGTGACATCGGCATGGCTCGCCTCACAAACTGCGGCCACTAAATTAATATAAGTAATCTTTAAAGCCAAAAAGCTGTTGGCCGCGTGCTTGATCAACTCAGCACTGTTCAGATCGGTAATGATGATTGGTGCCTGAAACGGCTCATAAATTGCCCTCATCGCCGCGACCGGTCGCTCGGAGGCCACCCCCACCACGATCCGGTCCGGTTTTTGCAGATCGGCTACTGCACTGCCCTCCCGCAGAAACTCTGGATTGCTCACCACATCAAACTCCACTCCTTTTGGCCCATAGCGGCGAATCGTCTCTGCCACCTTTTCACCCGTCTTCACCGGAACCGTGCTCTTATCCACGATAATCCGATATCCCGGAAGCGCCTCAGCAATTTCCCGAGCCACTCCTTCCACATAACTGAGATCTACCGAGCCGTCCTCCTGCGGCGGAGTAGGCACCGCAATAAATATAACTTCCGAATTCGCCACCGCCTCTCGGGTCGACGCCGTGAAGGAGAGCCGTTTGAGCTGAACATTTCTGCGAACTAGCTCCTCCAATCCGGGTTCATAAATCGGAATCTTACCCGCTTTCAGCTCCTGAACCTTGGCTTCGTTATTATCCACGCAGATCACTGTATGCCCCGCCTCTGCTAGGCAAGTTCCTGTCACTAACCCGACATAGCCAGAACCTATGATTGAAAGTTTCATAAATTGAAAATTTTTGTGATACTCGCTTAATTTGAAGAACCTGAACCTCCGTCACGATAGCCACCACCCATATTTTGTTGATACCCGCCAACTCCCACTCCCGTGCTGGTTGGATTTTGATTAAAGCCTAAGGGCATTTCGGGGAAAGCTTTTAAGGTAAGAGTGGCTAAAGCGATTGTTTCAGACTGAGTCCCCTGATTATTGCGTTGCCCTAAGGAGACCCCAAGAATCCATGCTCCAATATCACGACAGAGCCCGAAATTAACTCCTTGAACCAGCCCAGGATTAAGCGAATAGGTAACTCCTCCGTTCACTAGCCAGCTTTCATTAAGCCGGTAATGAGCCGTTGCGTTTACCAAACTTGTCTGCGTGTTTGTTAAGACCTCGTTATTCAGAGCGTCTAAATAGGAAAAACTTTCGAGGTAGGAATAACTGCCGTACAGATCAAGAGCAGGGCAGATTTGCCAGCGGCTTCCCAAGTTGAGAGAGTTGAATCCGTTACCGCTAATCGCTGTGGTGGCTCCTACGGTTCCTGTCCACCAAGGCACCGGCATGACATTTAGAACATTGTACAATTGAGGCAATGAAGATGGGACTGTCTCAGGAACCTGTACACTTTGAAAATTTAAACTCGTAAGTTCAGGTCGGATGGGCTGGTAGTCAGTATAAATTTTCCAATTGGCCAACTCGTAAGGAGCGCCGTCTCGCTTCGTCATCATACGATTCATCATTCCTGGGCGCACAATCAGTAACTTATCAATAGAATCGATTGAATTATATAGTGACGAATTAAGTGGTTGAGCCTCCGTTGTATTCACTCGATTATCAAAACCCGCAAACTCGTTGGGACGCACATTTGGTTGGGGAATATAGGCAGCCTGAACAAAAGGCTCGAATACGTGCCGAACCCCGTCGATCGCCCACGCCTTATTTTTGACATCATTCCAAGTGGCATAAGCCTTGGTCGATGCATCGATCCCAAAATTGAAAACATAACGAAAAAGAGAGGTATCTGCCAAAGGAGCATCGTTCCCAATGTTGTAGCCTGCCCCTCCAGCCGTGTTTTGCACAGCCCCGCTTTGAGTTAGATTGCTCCGTGTATAAACTGTCCCTCGAATCCCCGCCCGCGGAGTCAAATTCAGCCAATTAAAGTACTGCCGCGGGTAAAGTAGCTGATGATAAGTGTCGTACCGTAATGCGGAATAATCGGTCTGGTTGGCGACCTGATTCCACTGCGTGCCCAGATTGTCTACGCTAGACTCTCCCTCATAAGCCAAGCCCGGATTTCCATCAGGATTCTTCAGCAGGTCCTCACGATCGTAAGTTCCGGGAATATATTGCCTTTTAAACTCGATTTTCGCCGAGGGTTTTTGCTGCTGGGTTTGAAAAAGGCTGTTGATTTGAGTTCGTGCATTGACTGTGACTGTAAAATTAGGGTCTTGATACATTACGTCCGCAAAGGTGTTGGGTTGCTGATCTTGTATGTACTCCTCGGGAAAAAAGTCTTGGGTCACGTATGCATCACTCAATACATTGACTCTTGATCGTGAACTCAAAGAGGGCGCATCAAAGTCAGGAGCCCGGTCTTTATCGACAGGATTTCCCCCCTTCATGATTGTCGTGTTATGCTTGTAGGGAAAATAGTAGCGCCCCCGGGGTGGAAGTGCATTTGTTGGACGTTCCGCTGTGTCGTCATAAATCTGGTATCCGCGGTCATTAATATACCAGCCTCGCAAGGCAACCTCGGTTATTGTATGATCCGAGTTTTTTCCCGGAGTTATGTAGGTCGCCTCCGCACCTCCAGCCCAACCCCGCCTTCCATAATTCGCAAGGGTCACGCCTGCTTTGAGTTTGTCCGTAATCCCAAAACGGTAAGTGCCGATCACGTAAGTTCCAAGGCGTGTCACCGACCCAAAACTAATATCAGGAGACGAACCCGTATCCCGCTCGTAGAGACTCAAATGCGGAAAGTAGAAAAATGGAACGTCCCCGAAATAACCCACCGAATTTTCCACAATCGTCTTGTCCCCAGGGTAAATCGAGACGGAGGAGGCCTTTGTTTTCCAACCTGGAGTCTCCCGATCATCCGTCGAATAGTCTCCCCCAGCGATGTCGTAATGCCCAAGCTCTGGACTATCAATCGACTCCCCTTCCACCATCATCTTCCCATCTAAAAATCGGAATTTCTCCGACAACATTTTTTTCGTTCTGAAGTTATAGGTCAAAAGATCCCCACGATAAATCTGCCCCAACATATAGAGCCGCACGTTCCCTTTTGCCGTCGCCTCCTTGCTCTGCGGATTAAAATGAACCTCATCCGCCATCAACACATCCCCTCCGTAAGTCACCACCACATTGTCTTTTGCGTAGTAAATTCCCCCTTCGTACCGATTCGCACCATCCGAAGTGATCTGCAAAGGCGGCTCCACACTCTCAGGCGCCTCTTGGGTTTGCGACAATGCCACCCCGTGAAACCCTTCAAAGGCCATCCAGGCACAGAGCAGCACCTTCCATGAATCGTTTATTTGCATAGGATTGCGTAAAAAGTTCTAGCGAATCTATGGCTTATGCCTAGTCAAATCCTGAGTCCCATCTGTGGCTGAAGAATCTATATGTAATTACTTAATTTGTAACTAGTTACGACTCCAATCTAACATCCTCTCGATCGGGGCCTTTGCCTTGTCGATTATCTCCTGACTCAGAACCAGTTCGGCGGTCATACTTTTCAGCGCCCCATATGCTTTCTCGAGGGTATTCATCTTCATATACCGACACTCCCCACAAGCACAGCGGTCGGTGGGCCCCGCTATGAATTCCCGATCCGGCATCTCCCGACGCAATCGATGGAGCATTCCCTCCTCAGTCACGACGATAAACGTCCGCGCCGACGAATTTCTACAGTAGCCCACCATCTTCTCCGTCGAGCACACCTCGTCCGCTAAAGCCCGTACCGCCCTGGTACACTCCGGATGCGCCACCACTCGTGCCTCGGGATGCTCCCGCCGAATTCGGTCGATTGAGGAAGCCGTAAACTCCATGTGCACATAGCAATCGCCATCCCACAAACGCATCTTTCGACCTGTTTTCTGCATCACCCAATCCCCCAGATTCCGATCGGGCAAAAAAAGTATCTCCCGGTCTTTTGGGACTCTTTCTACGATCCTCTCCGCATTCCCAGAGGTACAAATTACATCACTTTGCGCCTTCACCGCCGCCGTACAGTTCACATAAGAAACAATATAAAGTCCTGGATTCTTATTTCGATAAGCCTGCAGCTCATCCGCGGGGCAGGAGTCGGCCAAGGAGCACCCCGCGTTGAGATCGGGCATCAAAACTTTCTTCTCCGGGTTCACAATTTTTGCCGTCTCGGCCATAAAGTGAACTCCGCAAAAAAGGATACACTCCCCTTGCGCCTTTTGTGCCTCGTAACTCAACCCCAAGGAGTCCCCCACATAGTCCGCTACCTCTTGAATCTCCTTGGGCTGATAGTTGTGCGCCAACACCACCGCACTACGATCCCGTTTTAGATCCAGAAACTTTTGCTGGTACGAAGTCATGGTTCTACTTTGCCCCAAATTTATCCCCGTGACAAATCTGCCCATTTTTCAAATTCGCCCTTTCAAGGCCCCCATGACTAAAATGCAAAATGCTTCGTCGGACATGGATTCTTCACTGCTCTATACCCCTTCTGCTTTCTTTGCATCTTCTTGGTGAAGAAGTCTTCGAGAAAAAACCCGAATCCTTACTTCCCCTGACTCCTCCTTCGGGCTGGGAAAATACTTCAGCAAGGGAGTGGGCGAAACTCCTTAGCCTGCCTTTGGAATCCGAAACAAAATATCAGTCCAGCTTCCGAGTTTATATTGATCAAGGAGTTGAGCTTTTGGGGGCTCGACCCAAATCCATCTCTCTGATTGCCAATGAAGATCACCCCGACCAACTGACAATTATGTTTGCCAATAAAGGTGACTCTGCCAGCACCTACCTTCGCGCTAACGCTACTGCGAATGCTTCCCTTAAGGATATCACGGAGATCAAGCGACTCATTCAAACCGACTATGATGTCTTGAAAAAAAATATCTCAGAACAACTTGGAAAACCCTCAACCCAAGGCTTTGGCGAAAGCGGAAAAGCTCGGGAGTTTCCCCTTCGCTGGGACTATCAGGGAACCGCCTTTCTCCTCACCGAACGACCTGGCGAGTTCTGCGTCCTTCGTGTCCTGCCCACTTGCTCCGCAGATCAAGGTGGCAAAACCAGCCGGATTTCCGATTCTGCGATGCGCGAGCGGATGAAAAATAATGTGGTCCACCGCCCCAACGGGGACGTGATCATTGAAAACATTCCGATGGTAGATCAAGGGCCAAAAGGATTTTGTGTTCCCGCAACCTATACCCGAGTTCTTTTGTATGCGGGCGTTCCCGCTGACCTCTATCTTCTTGCTCTCCTCGGCCGCACGGATGTCGGCGGGGGAACCTCAACCCTCGCCATGGAAAATTCGGCTCGCGCTCTTGCCGCAAACTATGGGCGATCCATCACCTCCGTTTCCCCCTCCTTAGATCTTGCAAAATTAGAAGCCTATTTCGAAAAGGGCATTCCCCTGACATGGGCGATGCTGATCGATGAAAAGTTGGATCGTGACCTCTCGTCCCGACTACGGCAACGGACGGAGTCCGATCCCGAAGCATGGTCTAAAGCACTGATCGAAAAGCGAAAAGCCGCTCGCTCGATCAAAAAGAATCAAAACAATGGCCACGTTTGCCTTCTGATTGGTTCGAACCGTAAAACAGGCGAACTCGCAACCTCCGACTCTTGGGGACCTGAATTTACCGAGCGCTGGATCACAATCGAAGAAGCGCGGGCCATCTCCCAAGGAGATCTTGGAGCGATCGTTCCCTGAATCGAGAGATGACAACACCCCCCCTTTTTCGCTAAAGAAGAAGGATGGACGAAGGACACACAGGTTTAGGTCTCATTTTTTTGCTCGCCGCCTTTGCCCTTTGTGGCGGCATCGTCATCTGGCTAATTGTGACTGAAGGCATTCGCCACAGCCGTTCGACCCCTCAGGATAATCAAACTAACCACCACTAGACCTTCGTCTGGCCGTCCGGCTCTCTCGATCTAATTTCAACTTACTAAATCAACCCAGCCAAGGGCTTGCAGATAAGTCGATCGGGCATTGTCTATCAATGCTTTGTAAATCACGAGAACGCCCTATTTACACATAAAATAACGTTTTTACATATAAAATTTAATTGACCCTATACCACCTACTTGTATTGTCGGCTCAACACAAGGAGTAGTATGAAATGCCCAAAATGTAACACTGAAGAAGACAAAGTGATCGATTCGCGCCCCTGGAAAGATGGTGCCGTTGTTCGGCGCCGCAGGGAGTGCCTCTCATGTAACTATCGCTTCACCACGTACGAAGAGATTGAACGCGAAGACCTTCGGGCCATTAAACGCGACGGACGATACGAGCCTTTTGACCGCCACAAACTCGTCCTCGGCTTTCAAAAAGCATGTGAAAAACGCCCAGTCAGCCCTGAACTGATCGAAAAAACAGTCGATAAGGTGCTGGAAGACCTCGAGCAGAAATACGGCAGGGAGATTCCCACCACAGCCATCGGCGAAAAAATTATGGACTGCCTCAAAAAAATGGATGATGTTGCCTACGTCCGCTTCGCCTCGGTGTATCGCCAATTCCGCGACGCCCGCGACTTTGTTAGCGAAGTAAAAAATCTCGGTGCCCGCTAAAAAACCCATCCCTGCCGCTCTCCCGCTGGTTGCTATTCCAGGGGGCTCTCCAGCGCGCCTAAGCGAAAACTGGCTCGTCCTGTCCATCGAGAAGGCTGCTGCCCTCGCTGGCCACGACGCATGGCCTCTCGCCACTGAGGTCGCGCGTGCCGTCCTCCACTACCTCAGCCATGACTTCCGCCGACCTAAAATCGAACGCGAAACTCTCGAACTCATCCTCCGTCGCTCTCTGACAGGAATCGGTTGCCCCGCGATCGCCCGACACTTTGAACTCATATCTTCCGCCCCCTCGATCAACCTAGCCACCCTGGCCCAACAGGCCCCTTTTGAAATTCTCTTCTTTCAACAGCTCGCATCTCTCGTGGATGAAAAAGTCTCCTCTCTTGCCTCCGCCCTGCGCTTGGAAGGCCTTCGCTCCTGTGTCCTCTCACTCACCGGATCCTCCTCTTGGCGTAACTCCTGCCAACGCTTAAGCGACGAAATCGTCCACTTTATCCGCGCCCGCGCACGCACTCTCAGTCCTTCACTCCTCGAACTCACCATCTGGTAACAAATATGGCCAAAACGATCTTCGAAAAGATCGTCGACCGCGAGGCTCAGGCCGACATCCTCTACGAAGACGATCACATTCTCGCATTCCGAGATCTCGCACCCCAAGCCCCGACCCACATCCTTCTCATCCCAAAAAAACATCACTCCCGCCATGGAGCCGTTCCCGCAGAAGATCATATCATATTCACTCACCTCTTCGCCGCCGCCCAACGCGTCGCCCGCCAAACCGGCCTAGACAAAACCGGCTACCGCCTCGTCATGAATAATGGCGCCGATGGAGGAGAAACCGTGCCCCACCTCCATCTTCATCTGCTGGGGGGACGCCCCATGAGTTGGCCCCCAGGTTGAAATTACCTACAAATCCTTCTGCAATATTTTAGAATTTCGTCCACTCACCTCATACGAGGCCTTCCGCTCCGGAGGCAAGACATCCACTGTCCCCTCTGTAAATCCACCCTTACTTTGCAAATAGTTAAACGCCTGAGTCGAAAGCGCTAAAAGCCTCTTCATGCCCATTTCCTTGGCTCGACTCTCGGCATACAACATCAACTTTCGGCCAATCCCACTGTTCTCGTGCCCCGACGCTACAAATAAACATCCCATCTCCGCCACTTTACCCTCCAAAGGATGGACCGCCACACAGCCCACCATGTTTCCATCGATCTCAAAAATACTGTAATCCCCAATCGCCGCCGCAACTTCGGTCCGCGTCCGCTTCACCAGCTCCTCAGCCGCTACCGAACTCCCGATCAATCTCATAATCGACCGCACATCCTTCTTCAGCGCTTTCCGAATCTCCGTGTACTCGTCCGCATACACCATCGTCCCCACACCCTCACTCGAAAATAACTCCTCCAACAAAGCATCGTCCGCCAACCCATCCAAAATGTGCGCCCGGCTTACCCCCTCCTTACACGCCCTCAACCCATGCTCTAACTTCGAGGCAATCTCCCCACTCAACTCCCCCCTCTTTTTCTTCAGCCAGTCCGTCGCCTCCTCGACCGACAACTGAGCCGGCTTCTTCCCATTCATCGGCAGTGATCCACTTCCCGTTAGAAAAATCAGCTTCTCCGCTTTCAATGCCTCCGCCACCTCCAAAGCGACCCCGTCAGAATTCACCCGATACGTCCGCCCGTCCCCATCTACCCCCATCGGAGGAATCACCGGAATAATCCCATTCTCCAGCAGCGTCTCCAGAAATCTTGTATCCACCCGCTCCACCCGACCCGTCCACTGCTGATCCACCCCACCCAGAATTCCAGCGGGATGCGCAATCACCGCATTTGTCACTGCACCCCGTAAATCAGCATCCGCCAAGTTTTGTAAAATATCATGGCTATAAGAATTCGCGGCTCTCTCCGCTACCCGCAAAGTTGCCTCATCCGTTACCCCTAGCCCATCTAAGTTGGAAACCTTCACCTTCATCTCCCCAGCTATCTTTTTAATTCTCGCACTCGCCCCGTGCACTAACACCACCCGAATGTTCAAGCTCCGCAAAACCGAAATATCCAAAAATAAACTCGCAGCTCTTTCATCCTCCAGTACCGCACTATCCACACTGAGGACAAAGAGCTTATCCCGAAAACTGGGAATGTAGGTCAAAATTCCCCGTAAATCAGCAGCCTTCATATTCGAATTTCTACCATCTTTCGCCCGATTTGAACAAACTTATGTCGTCGAACAACAACCCCGTAAGAATGCCAGATTTTCCCGATCCTCCTTCTCCCCAGGAGGTAACTCCCCAATTCGGGGAATCCCCACCCAACTCTTATCTCGAAGAAAGGCCCTCAGACCAGTTGCCCCAATTTTTCCGTGCCCCAGATGCTCATGCCGGTCTACCCCAGAACCACAATCGGTTTTTGAATCATTCGCATGAATCACAGCTAAATACTCAGCCCCAATCTCACGCAAAACATCATTCCGCAACCGGTCTCGACCCTCAATCGACCGCAAATCATACCCAGCAGCAAACGAATGCGCCGTGTCCAAACAAGCCGCCCTCCGCCCCTTCGGAAGCCCGCCCACCAACTCCCCCCACTCCCCAAAATCACGTGCGAGGGACGATCCCTGCCCCGCTGAATTTTCTAAAGCCAAAAGAACCTTCTTTGTCTTCGATCTCTCCAGGGCCTCCCGAAATCCCGCGATCGCCATCCGTCTTGCCTCCCCAGCCTCTCTCTCCCCCCGACTTCCACAGTGCACTACCACCGCCCTCAACCCCAACACCTCCGCTCGCCCAATCTCCTCGGCTAAAGCTTGGATCGACCGGTTTCGCGTCTCATCACTACCAGCCACATTGATTAGATAACCCGCATGCGAACAAACCCATAAATCCTGCTTCCGTTGCCCTAGTTGAAAAGCCTCCGCTTCTCCCTCCTCTAACTGTGGCATCTCCCATCGACGGTTACTTTTTACAAAAACCTGTGCAGCTGTCTCCCCCATCAAATCAGCCCTTCGTAACATCTCCCCCCAACCCCCTGCGACCGAAGTGTGCAATCCCCAACGAGTGAAAACCCTATCTTTCCTCACTTCTCGTCTGTGCCCTTCAGCTTCCACACCGGATTCTTTAAGGAACCGCTCCCCTCATACTGAAACATCTGACTCACGATAAAAAATGGCACTCCAACTGGACCCCGCAGATTTTGCCGCATGACAAAGTCCTCCAAACGATCCTCCTTCATGTCGTACACCCCCTGCCCCGTTGTCACCACCAAGGTCGATTCGATATTCAATTTTTTCACCTCTAACTTTCCCTTCGCTAAATCAAAATCCATATCCGCATTCTGATCGGTCAATCCCACCCACTCCGCTGGAGCATTCATGGCGGAAGCAAACGCTCCCATTCCGGGTAAAACACCTTCATCGACTAATAGCCGACCTGAGCCCGTCCATTCACGCCAGTTTTCTGTTGGCCCGTGCAGGGAAATATTTCCGCTAAACTTCCCCTCATACCCCTCAAAATCGAAATAAGTTTTCACCAATCGCGCAAAACTGACCCCCTGGATCTTTCGAATTTCTGTTGTCTGCCTCTTCTCAGCTCCATCCACTTCGACCTGCACCTCTACCCTTCCTCCTAAAACACTCGCCGGTTTTCCCTTCTCCGTTCTCACAAAAACCTTCCTTCCCTTAACCTCCACCACCATGTCCATGCCCGTAAAATCCAGAACTTTACCCGCCACCTTATATTTCATTCCCTCAGGAGCCAGAACCTTTGCACTCATGTCCGAGCGACCTTCACCCTCTAAATCCACCTCTCCCTGCAGGACCACCGTCGGCCGACCTTGGAAATCATACGGCTCCATTGTTCGATGAAATTTAGCTCCGAAAATGGTGGAGAATTCTCGAATTGGCAGTGTCGACCTCGTTCCAAGAAACTTCACCTTCTCAGGTCGAAACCCATAAATAAAATCCCCACTTCCCTCCCCACCCGATGATTTCACTTTCAAATCCTTCACCGTCAACTGCCTTGCCGCTAAAATCACATTTCCCGCCAGCTCTTCCATCTCCACCCCTTTATAGGATAAGTTCTGCACCTCCACACGCCCCTCGGCACG
>Ga0304730_1003351_pt1 | contig 10850 bp, 20 predicted proteins | sample M_130628_MF_Meta_FD_190474 | JGI IMG/M metagenome (GOLD analysis project Ga0304730, IMG submission 190474) | Freshwater microbial communities from Lake Montjoie, Canada to study carbon cycling - M_130628_MF_MetaG (v2) (version 2) | ecosystem: Environmental > Aquatic > Freshwater > Lake | place...
AAGTGAGTCATAGTCGCTATGCCCATTAGATTGGTACTGCGCCTGCGCCTGGCGAGCCTGCGCCGCCTGGTATAGTTTCGCTTTTTCGATCTCCCTGTTCTCTTTCTGGTTCTCAAACCATTTATCGACTACAGCTGGCAAGATCGCCGCGAGCTGCCCCAGCGCTCCCATGGCAGGGGATTCCGCCATTTGCTCGGGCTGCGCTTCTTCAATGTCTGCTAAATCACCTTCCAGCGCTTCGACTAGATCGCGCAGCCTGTTATTCTCTGCTGTAAGGGTAGCGATCTGGTTTTGCATATCCAGAGCAGCGCGGTAGCTTAATACAGACTCTGCTCCTGGATCGGAGATGCCCCTGGAGGGAGCCGAATTATTAACAGCTATCGCAGGGGCTGGCTCTCCTTTGTCAATTACGATCTGGGTAGGCTTGCTAGTGCCGCCTATGCGACCTTCAATGACGTACGTTCCGTTGGGAGCTGTCTTTAGGTATGTATTAATTTTTTCCGCCTGCTTTTTGATGTCGGCAGGAGTGGTGAATTTGTTTTGCTGTTTTGGTACTATTGTATTGCCTTCAATATCAACAATCGAGAGAAATACGCAGCCCATATCGAGCAGCTGTTTGGTGGCTTGTGTTGCAGTCATTATCCGCGCTGTTCTGGGATCGTTTTGGTATAAAGGGCGTAGTGCAGGCAGAGGAAGTAGTTTGCGGCTGCGGCATCGCGGAACGTAACTCCTAACGAGGTAAGGTGTACGCTAGGATCTAGTAGGCCACGAGCAGGATCTGGAGTAGCAAACGCCTGTCCATTAGCGTTGTTAGGAAGCAGTCCAAATCCAAAGTCCTGGAAGTCCTTGGGGCTAGGCTGCATGAACTGGAGAGGGGTAGCGGCAGGGCCGAAATCTGTCTGCACAGCTGGTGTCTGCGCTGAACCACCATAAGTCATAAGAGCAGGGGTGCGGCTTGTCACAGGTATAGCGCCTGTAGTAGCGACATCGCTGTCCAGGATCAGCCCTACAGAGATAGTAATGTCCTTATCGCTGGTAATATATACCTGGCGAGCGATAGGGGTGTTATCTACTTCTGAAAAAATTTGATAAAAGGTTGTCTGTGTTTCGCCTGGATCGGAAGCATCTACTCTACTCGTAGTGGCTGAAGTTTTTATATCCACATGATGAATGAAAGGATAAAAGTCGGTACCAGTATAGAAACTTATTTGCTGCGTTTCAAAAAAACGTATGCTATCAGTTGTTAATATCACATTATTAATGTTATTAATTCGTTGAGTTTGCGAAACAAACCCGCCACCAGCAGGCGAGAAGTCATAGCCGAACACTACTGCGTATGCGTTTGGCGGTACTGGCAAAATACTTTGTCCACCTACTCCTGTCTGGAAGCTGCGGTACTGCGCCTTGCCAGCGATAATATCTTGTTCTATTTGTTGAGGGATCTGCCAGCTCATAGTTTTTTGTTTTAACAGAAAGGGCCGACCTAACTGGTCGGCCCCTCTAAATTACGACATTCAGTAATAATTACAGCTCGTTGCGATACCAGATCGTTACATCAACATTCTGCGATGCCGCAGGATTGGTGAACCGAATCTGGATAGTATCCTGTCCAGTAAGCCTCCGAGGAATAGGGATAAAGAAAGGAAAGCCGCCAGAAAAACCACCAGTGGCAGGGCTAGCATAGTGCAAAGCGCTGTCATCATCAATGACTACATCATTGTTGATCGTTAGCGTTACGCGCAGCTGCTTGGGGTTGATAACAACACTTGGCGTAGCGGTAAAAGCGCTCGTTATCAAGAGCCCTTCAAAGCTTTTGGCAAGGCCAGAGAGAGAAAGAGTCTGCTGCGTTGTACCTGTGGGGGTAGTGATCGCAAAGCCTTTGCTCCGTATGCCTTGTCGGTATGAAATATCCATTGAACTAGCCATGATTAGAAGGTATTACCAGCGGAGAAGATCTTGCCGTAGCCAGATAGAGCGCATACAACAGCGCCAGTACCATATACGCCAGCGTTAGAATCAACACGAACTTCAAAAGATACCTGTGGAGGGATCACGATGTCAGTAAGCAATCGAATTTCGACTGGCATCCTAACTTGAAGAAACTTGCTTGGCGTATTATAACCATCAGTCTGTACTGCGGCGTTTTCGTGCAAGCGATCAAAAGTTTGAGCATTAAGAGCTTGATTGAACTGAATTGGTAGGTTTTTAACAACTGTTTGATTGCCTACAATAATGCTCAATGTTTGTTGACGTAGGTCACCAAAACTATTCAAAATTCCTGCAGTATCGAACTGCGCTAGCCAAATAGTTTTAATAACCATTGACTCCATGGAATCTAGCTTATTTTGGGTTAGGTTCGTTTGACCTTGGGTAAGGCCCTGGAATGTCTTAAAGAAAATCAGTCCGCTGGTAGTACCAGGAGCTTCGATAGTGTTAAAAAGAATCCGCGTAGTTTGTTGACCAGAGCTAGGAGCGCCTAGTTTGTTATCAACATATCCTAGTTTACTAATTTGCGACATTAGATAGAAGTATTAAAATTAAGAAGTACGCGAGTGCCAAATAGGTAGCAGCCGATTTGTTTAGTCGCTTCAGGTGCGATAATAGCGCCAGTTACAACATCAAAAATGCGGTAATCAACATACCACTGAACCTGGGGTGGGATAAGTACTCCAGCGCCTTCCATAAAGGTTTGATGACGTGGGATATAACACAATGTTACAGGAAAGTCACCACCAGAATCAACGAGTTGTTTTCCAGCCGTAGCAAAAGTATAAGGACTTCCAGCAGCAAATACTGGGGTATCTTTCATCACCCGCTTATTGCCTATAATAAGATCATAAACGATAACAGCGTTTGAGCCATAAAATGACTGTATATTTTGAGCAGATCCTCCAGAGCCTATATAAAAACTAATAGCTTCAACAAGGAGAGCCTCGTTTACTTCAAACTCGTTTTGCGTTATGTTGGTAACACTAGGATTCTGGTGGCGCGATGCGCTGGTGAAGATCTGGCCCGATAATTCGGTGTCCACATCATATACTGCACCTGTAGATCCTTGCATCTGGTTGAGCGTTGAAAGGCCCAGCTTATTTGCAACATACAGGATTTTATCTTGAGCTGATAAAGCCATTTTCGTAGAAATTAAACTATTAATATATTATTACAGCCCTGGTACTTCGTAGCCAGCTAATGTGTAGTTGCTAGCGTAGATATTTTCGCCAGCCATTCCTGGCGTATCATACCCTTGCAAGTACATGGAGCTAGAAGAAGGTAGGTACATTCCGCTGCTGCCGTTTTCTGCGAACAGAGATACGCCAGTTAGATCGGCAGCTACTTTAGCGCCAGAATATCCAGCCATTCCAGCTGCGATCACAGGCTGCTTGAAAAATACGCTAGTGGCAAGAGCTCCGACAAGTCCAGTATAGTTCTTAAAGCCTCCTAGGTTATCACCGATAACATTAGTAAGGATAGCGGCGGCAGCGCCACCAGCAGCACCCATTAGGGTAGTGTTGACAGCGGCTTTGATAGAAGCAGGACTCATAGCAGCTCCCATAGTGCGGCGGCGGCGTGTAGCAGGGCGGCGGCGTGCTGGTGAAGATTTACGGCGTACAGGCATATATATTTTTTTGTTTGTTAATTAATGCGAGGTGAAGATAAGAAAAAAAAATGATAATTACAAAATACCAGGGCGGCTACCACCAGGTGATCCAGCGCCTTGATTATTTGTAGGATAGTTAGCGCTTCCAGGAGTAGGGAACTGTTGTTTCTTGCCCTGTTTAGGTAAATTAATAGTACCAGGAGCAGGAGCATCTGCTTTTTTCTTTAGTACGCGGCCTAGCGCCCATACTATAATAGATCCGAAGATAATTTCTTCCATTAGTTCCTGGTTTGATTTTCAGTAGGAGTAATTGTGATTTTTTTAATACGGAATCCGCCGCCGCCACCAAAGCCTATAATAATAACGACTATATCAAGACCTATCTGTAGCCATTCTAATCCTTTTTTGAGGCGCTTCTTCCATTTGTCCCAATCAACTCCCTGGGGATATACTCGATCTCCTGCTTCATTGATCACGATTATATTAAACTTATCCATTTTTAGAAACGTAAAAATGCAGCTCCAGCAACCAGCGCTAAAATAGCTGCGATACCTACAGGAGCGCCTTTGCCACCAGGGGTAAAGCTGCCGCCTTTTGCCTCGATCTCCTTTACCAGGATCAATAGCGCGTTCTGGCGAATTACTACAGATCGGTTTGCGATCCGCTTTTGCCCTGCGTTCTTTCCTGGTGTTCCTTGATCTTTAATCCAGTAATTCAAGCTATCATAGCAGTTCTGCGCGTTGTTTTGCAGCTCAACTAGCGTTTGGTTGCATACATCTGCTATGCCCCACTTATTCTCGTTATACAATTTCTGGGCATCATCTCGCAGCCTGCTAGCCTCTCCAGCTCGTACTCCAGCTTGCGCGAGCTGTAGAGCTTTTAATCCTATCTGTATGTATGCCGCAACTACTTCAGCCTTGCTAGCCTGTTTGAATCCTGTGATCGTGCCGTCTGCACCATATATAGGAGCGCTACCTGTTCCTTTAGCTTCTCGTAGCGTTTGATAATCTTTTACTAGCTTTTGTCCCTGGCTAACCTGGTCTAATCGAACTTTCCAGCCGTTAGCGTTCTGCGGAACAAAATCCGCATATACCTGGGCCTGGTCGCAACCAGATAGCAAACGATAGGGCGTGGTCTGCATGACAGGGGATCCAGGAGCAAAAGGATCTTCTGCATAGCGAACAGGCACCATGGGGCCGCTTCTTTTTGGATAAGGGAAGGGGCGCAAGCCATAAGGCAAATCGGGGCCATCGTGGAGCTGTAGGAACATTTAATGCAGCTTTATTATTTGTTTATTCTTATAGGCTTTGGTTGTGCCATAGCTCGAAGATACTAAATCAAAGTCAACAAATTTAGATCCATCGAACAGCTGCGCGTATATGTGAGTAGGGGACTGGCTAGAATTACCGACAATAACTGCGCGAGCTGGTATATTCCTGGCCTTTGCACAAGCCAGAGCAGCGATCGTAAAGCAATCACAATCTCCAGCCCCTGGTATGCCCCAGTAGTTGTCCTCCATAAGGCTAGGGAAGCTCTGCAGCAGCTCTATTCCTGGTGGATCGTTCCTGTAGATCAAGTTGTCCTTTAGAATGTACCAGATCTCCTGGCAGGTCGTGTGAGCTGGCAAAAAATCATTTGCAAATTCTATAGAGTCCGCTATCTGCCGCGACATCATATCAATGGTATGCCGCAAACTTTTGTAGGCTGTCTTGCTAGTTCTCACAGCTTAAAGATAGTGCAAAAGCAAAAAGCAGCCCACCAGGAGCTGCTTTTTGCGCCGAAAAGCGAAGGTCGGCCTATATATATCTATATAAAAAGGCGGCTTAACGCCGCCTTATATCTATATATATTGGCAAAGATAATGCTTATTTTTTATATTCTTCTCTATTTATGTCAATAATGCCCATATTTTTTCTTTCAAAGTATTCTTTCTCCCATTGATCGTAGGTTAATAGCTCTTGAGAGAGCTTATTTTCTAGGTTTGGAGAGGCAGTATCGATAAAATTAGATAGCTTCTTAAAAGCGCTTACAATGGCTTTTACATCTCTTGATTGTAGGTGGAGTTTATATTTGAAGAATGTGATCGTTATTAAAATGGTAGGGGCATAGTTTAGTTTTTTTTGCATCTTGCTAACTGCTAGATAAACTCTAAAGGAGTAAGTCTTGCCAGTATCGGGGTTAGATCCTATAGGTATGTCTATAGTCTGCTGCATCGCTTTAGGATCTATTCTAGTTTTTTTAGGGGATATGTCCGCTTCAAACCTATTTGTAAAGGCCATGGTATTATTTTTTTAATGTTAATTAAATTCCCTCTGGGAAGAATCGCAGTATTAACCACTTCCTGCCAGGATCGCTATCTGGAAGCGCTTTAATAATGCTCCTTCTTTGCAGCTGGTGTATGTCCTCCACCAGATCCGCGGGGATATAGGTAGGATTGAAAATACTTTTTTCTACATCAAAGGCTTGATGCCACCATATAGCGACATCATACGGTACTATCGCCTGGCGATCTTTTCCGTACGTTACGTTCTGGTTCATTGCTGCTCCATAAGAGCATTAATCCACATACGCAAATAGTGATAGGTCATGTGCCTATCAAGTTTCATATCAATCACAAAGTCGGGCATATTTAGAATCTCGCCAGTAGATCGCTCTACAGCATAGCCCCTTAATTTGTGTTTGTAAAATAAAATTTTTGTACCAGGCCAGACAGGAACCTCAATCACATATAGTGTATTGATAGTTTCCCAGGTGCAGTTCCAGTAGTGCCTATCGTCTTGTGAATACGTTAGTTCCCAGCCTTTTGACTCTAGGTAGGGTATAAGATCGCGAATTTGAAAAAAGTCCATATAGTGAGATATTTAGTTAAACTGGGACTAAAGTATAAAAAAAAACGGAAGGTGCAAGCACACCTTCCGCAGTTTAACCAGGATCTCACCCCTGGCAACCAGCTCTAACGAGCCACCTACTTTACCTTTTCCTCTAGCTTGGCTAGTGTTATGGCCATTTGTGTTTGTGTTTGCTCTATGCGATCAAATCTTTTGCGTAGTGTATGGATCTCGCTAGCTATAAACCAGCCTAGAGCAGCAACAGCTAAAGGGCCAAGAATTAACCAGGATTCCATCTATACCTTTTTGCCCGATATTATGCGAGCTAAAAATCGAGCTACTTTGCGTGGCACTCCATTGTCCAGCGCCCATCCAGCGACAAAAGATACTCCAGCTGCTAGCCATGTTGTTAAAGTGTCTTCCATTATTTCCCTAAATAATTTTCTGCGATCTCGTAGAAGTTAATCTCTGATAAAACAGCATAGAACCAGCTCTCTGCCCAGGTATCACCTAGCGTTTCTTCGACATACTGCTCTGCCTGTTCTTTAATTGCCTGGCTTAACTCGTATGCAGCTGGTAATTCCTGCGCCAAATCATATAAGGCATCATCATCAATCATCTCTAGCGCCCAGCGCCAAGTCCAGTAGTTTGTCCAGCCCTGGTATTTTTCACCCATTAACTGCCCAGGCTTGTCGCTGCGATCGCGGCGGCGCTCGCTGTAAACATTTCCAGATTTACTAACGCGCCTTCCTGGAGCAAGAGCTTTGCGTTTGCGATCAGCTTTAATAGAATCATTGGGAGTTCCTTTTGTTTGGCGATCTGCGCCCCTGGTACTAGCTGCTTTTTTTGCTGTAGCTTTTTTGCCTAGCGTAGTGCCGCGCTTTTTGCGAGCTTCTGCCAGCATGATGCTTTGCGCTAGATTTTCTTTAGTGCGTTTTGCGACATCGCTAATTCCTAGCTTTTTGGCTTTATTGCGCAAAGTTCCTACCAGGAGCTTCATTAGTTTAGCCTTCGGCCCTAGTACAGCTGGCTTCTTTGCAGCTGGCTTTTTTGCAGCTGTAGTTTTTTTCTTAATAGGCATAGTATCAAAGTTAGGTAATTTTTTTAATGTTTTAATTTCATCCCTTATCTTTTGTTGTACCTGTGATCCAGGCATTACTTTCAAAAGTTTTGTTTCTAGCTTGGCAATTTGTATAGCTATTTTAGGATCTGGATGCAGCTTTTTAAGATAGGCTGTAAAAAAGTCTGGTACAGCCATTATTTAAGGTATGATTTTATATCCGATCTGCTGCTAGCTAGCTTCCAGCCTTCGTTGTAGTCCTTCTCTGGGATCAGTAGCGCATCTGGGCCGTTCTCAATATAAGCCATAGCCTTTACTATTTTGATAAAGTTGTCTTTTGTAGGGCTAAAAATTACAAATTTTGAAATGCCAGATCTAGTAGATACGCTATTTATATATCCAGACGTATCATTTTCAACAGGCGGTGCCCATACGCTAATAAGCTCCTGGATCGTATTTAGTCCTCGCTTGTGCTTGCCTATAATATCTAGGAGCATGGCGCGAATACCATAGGGCATCGTTTTAAACTGCTCAAAAGCAGCATCAGTACCAGGAACGACCTTGCCTAGCCAGGGGATCCCTGTTTTACGCAAATTCCCAGGATTGTTATTTCGTATGCCGCGTACGTTGCTCTTGATCGGCTTATCTCCTTTTACCATAAAAATTGCGGCAACAGCCAAAGTTATCCAGGGAATTAAGTTTCTCATCGGTAGGCATACGCGACAGCAGCTAAAATTAGCAGCAGCGCAAATGTTTTCTTTTGTGGAAATACATTAACACCAGGCAAAGGATCTACAAAGAGTTTGTCGGCAGGATCAGCTGGACTAGTCGCGTAGTAGGTAGATCCGTCTGGTCGTATATATTTATCTAGATCCATTACTTAAATAAAAATAGAGCGAGCGCCCCTACAGCTATAGGGAGCGCCCATTTAGGGATCAAGCTGCTGGTGGTTGGCAAATTGATTGCTCCGCCACCAGATCCAGTTGTTGATAACTTCCAAAATTCTGGCCTATGCTCGGCATAGTATGATCCTGGAGCGTTGCCAGGGATCGTATAGTCAAACTGCCAGTAGAGTTTGTTATTTTTTTCGATCCAGCTATAAACAGGGCCGACTACCAGTCCTTTGTTAACCATACCTATCTGCGATCCGCCAGGGAAAGCAAATAGGGGTACGTTCTGTTCTGAGATCAGATACTTACCTATTACATCATTTGCGTTCATCGTATATAGCTGTATATAGTTTTTGCAGTAGTATTTAGATCTATAGGGAGCTTGACATATAGCAGCTGCCCAGTCCTAACTTTTACGCTTCCCTTTACCTGGATCGTAACATCGCCTTTTTGCGCCAGCTCGTTAATTAACATTAGTGCTTTGCTGTAGATCTGCTCCAGCTCTAGTTTAAAATTGGTACGAACATTTGCGCTGCCTTTTGCTGGCACTAGGTATGGCCCAGGCATAGAGATAGATCCTATGTTATTGCCTGCATACAAAAAAGCCACATTAATATCCTTCACCTGGCCTACCAGATCGCTGGCATTAATAAACTGCCAGTCCACATAGCCTTCCAGATTCTTTGTGGTAAAGCGGTTTATTGCTACAGCATCTATTTCGTATGTCCAGTCCATTACTTTAGCGGCTTTTTTTGCATATAGTGAATATACTCTATATCCTAAAAAGCCAAGCCCTAATATCCTAAATATGCTCACGACCAAAGGATTTTAGCGGCGTAATAGCCTGGAGTTCCCACTTTAATGGCGTTGTCGGCATGGCGAATGAGATACAGCTCGCGGCGTTTGTCCGCCGTTCCTGGAGCGACTGCGCCTTTTTTTTCTTCCTGTAGGTAACTGGCGTAATCGCCATATCCAGCAGCTCCAATTCTGGCGATAAGAAATCCGTTTTTGTATACATCGAGCTTTTTGTTTTTGTCGCTGCTAGGGCGTATCGCGACATTTAATCGCTTTGCGGCCTGGCGCTGGCGTTCTTTAATTCTGTAAGGCACTAGTTTGACTCTTTGCTTTAGCGGCGATCATGTTTACAGCTGTTTTAAGCCCCTGGCGGAAGGCCAGGCTAGTAATCGTTCCTAGCTTGCAGTCCAGGTCATAGTGGTACATCAGTACCTGGAGCATCTGCTCTGGCGTTTCGCAGCGCTTTAGGTCTGGATCAACAATTTTATCAAAGTGAGTCATAGTCGCTATGCCCATTAGATTGATACTGCGCCTGCGCCTGGCGAGCTTGCGCCGCCTGGTATAGTTTCGCTTTTTCTATTTCGCGGTTCTCCTTCTGATTCTCGAACCATTTATCTACCACAGCTGGCAGGATCGCCGCAAGCTGCCCCAGCGCTCCCATGGCAGGGGATTCCGCCATTTGCTGTGGCTGCGCTTCTTCTATGTCTGCTAGATCACCTTCCAGCGCTTCCACTAGATCGCGCAGCCTGTTATTTTCAGCTGTAAGGGTAGCGATCTGGTTTTGCATATCTAGAGCAGCGCGGTAGCTTAATACAGATTCTGCGCCTGGATCGGAGATGCCCCTGGAGGGAGCCGAATTATTAACAGCTATCGCAGGGACTGGCTCTCCTTTGTCAATAACAATCTGGGTAGGCTTGCTAGTGCCGCCTATACGACCTTCAATGACATAAGTTCCGTTAGGAGCTGTCTTTAGGTAAGTATTGATCTTGTCCGCCTGCTTCTTTATATCGGCAGTAGTGGTGAATTTATTCTGCTGTTTTGGTACGATCGTGTTTCCTTCGATATCTACAATGGAGAGAAATACGCAGCCCATATCAAGCAGCTGTTTGGTGGCTTGTGTGGCAGTCATTATCCGCGCTGTTCTGGAATTGTTTTGGTATAAAGGGCGTAGTGCAGGCAAAGGAAGTAGTTTGCTGCTGCGGCATCGCGGAACGTAGCGCCCAGCGTGGTAAGGTGTACACTAGGATCTAGCAGGCCGCGAGTAGCATCTGGCGTAGCAAAGGCTTGTCCGTTAGCATTAGATGGCAGCAGTCCAAACGCAAAGTCCTGGAAGTCCTTGGGGCTAGGCTGCATAAACTGGACTACTCCAGGAGCAAATACAGGGCCGAAATCTGTCTGCACAGCTGGTGTCTGCGGTGATCCGCCATAGGTCATCAGAGCTGGCGTTCTGTTTGTGACAGGGATAGCGCCTGTAGTAGCGACATCGCTATCGAGGATAAGCCCTACAGAGATCGTGATATCCTTATCGCTGGTAATATATACCTGGCGAGCAATAGGGGTGTTATCTACTTCTGAAAAAATTTGATAAAAGGTTGTCTGTGTTTCGCCTGGATCGGAAGCATCTACTCTACTCGTAGTGGCTGAAGTTTTTATATCCACATGATGAATGAAAGGATAAA
>Ga0304730_1003357_pt1 | contig 10842 bp, 10 predicted proteins | sample M_130628_MF_Meta_FD_190474 | JGI IMG/M metagenome (GOLD analysis project Ga0304730, IMG submission 190474) | Freshwater microbial communities from Lake Montjoie, Canada to study carbon cycling - M_130628_MF_MetaG (v2) (version 2) | ecosystem: Environmental > Aquatic > Freshwater > Lake | place...
GGTTGAGAAGGCAACAAAGTTCATGTTCACGGCCAAAAGCATTAACTCAACCGACATCAACAACACGATCAGGTTGCGACGATTCAAAAAAATCCCGAACACACCAATCGCAAACAAAATGGCGCCTAGCACTAAAAAGTGCGGCAGGGTCAAGGTCATCATGTTTGATCTCCTTTGGCGTTCACAGCCTCTTGACTAGGCATATTGACGAGGCGTACCCGATCTTTGGCGCGTACACGCACTGAAGCACCCGGATCGTTATATTTCACGTCGCGGCGTTTGCGCAGAGTCAACGAAATCGCAGCGATCATCCCAACCAGCAAGAGCACTGCGCCGACTTCGACCGCGTAGGCATACTCGGTGTACATCGCCTCGCCCAAGGTGCGAGCGTTGTTGTAATCGGTACCCATGTCAGCAGCCGGGCCAACTTGCCCCCAAGACGTTGCCAATACAAACGACATCTCTGCCACCATGATCAAACCAACGACCAGGCCTAGGGGCAAATAGGTTTTGATGCCGGTACGAAGTTCTTCCATCTTGACATCCAGCATCATCACGACGAACAAGAACAACACCATCACCGCACCCACATACACCAACACCAGCAGCAGGGCTAAAAACTCAGCGCCTAACAACATCCAGATCATTGCAGCGTTTGCAAACGCCAAAATCAGATGCAGCACAGCAGTGACTGGGCTTGAAGCGGTAATGACTCGAAACGCGGCCACCACCAACACCAACGCCAACACATAGAACAGGATAGTTGTAAACATCATTTCTTTTAGGCCTCGGCCATATCAACGATAAGGCGCGTCAATTGCGCGATTGCGGGCGATATCTTCTTCGTAGCGATCACCCACCGCCAACAACATGTCTTTAGTGAAATACAGGTCACCACGTTTTTCGCCGTGATACTCGTGAATATGCGTTTCAACAATTGAATCGACAGGGCAGCTTTCTTCACAAAAGCCACAAAAAATACATTTCGTCAGATCGATGTCATAACGCGTTGTGCGGCGCGAACCGTCTTCACGCTGTTCAGACTCGATCGTGATGGCCAAAGCTGGGCAAACAGCTTCACACAACTTGCAGGCAATGCACCGCTCTTCGCCGTTTGGATAACGACGCAACGCATGCAAGCCACGAAAGCGTGGTGACTGTGGTGTTTTTTCAAGCGGATAACGCAGCGTAATTTTGCGCTTGAAAAAATACTTACCCGTCAGCTTCATGCCCTTGAGCAACTCAAGCAGCATCAAACTACCAAAAAAATCTTTAATCGCTTCCATACATGCCTTTTCTGTCTAGCCGCACTTAGTTCCAGATGTTCCAGGGCGTCTGCATCCAGATCGCCACAACGACTAACCACACGCCGGTAAGCGGGATGAAGATCTTCCAGCCCAAGCGCATGATCTGATCGTACCGATACCGCGGAAACGACGCGCGAAACCAGATGAACAGAGAAACTACTACAAAGGTTTTAAGACCCAGCCACAACCAGCCTGGTATCCAGGTCAGCGGAGCGATCTCGATGGGAGCCGCCCAACCGCCCAAGAACATAATCGCAGCCATACATGACAAGAAAATCATGTTGGCGTATTCGCCCAAGAAAAACAGCGCAAACGCCATGCCCGAATACTCGACCATATGACCTGCCACGATTTCGGATTCGCCCTCAACCACGTCAAACGGATGACGGTTGGTTTCAGCGACTGCCGAGATCACATAGATCACAAACAGGGGCAATAAAGGTAGCCAGTTCCAGGACATGAAATTGATACCGTGATCGGCAAACCAACCGCGCGTTTGCACATTGACGATTTCGGTCATATTCAAACTACCCGACACCAGCAACACCGTCACCAAGACAAAGCCGATTGCAAGTTCGTATGACAACATTTGCGCTGAAGCACGCATGGCAGCCAAGAAGGCGTATTTTGAGTTTGAGGCCCAGCCCGCCACGATCACGCCATAGACACCGATCGAGGTAATCGCCATGACATACAGCAAGCCTGCGTTGACGTTGGCTAACACCAGTTCTGGCCCAAAGGGCACCACAGCCCATGCGGCTAAAGCGGGCATCAAGGTCACCACAGGTGCCAAGATAAACAAAATCTTGTTCGCCTGGCTTGGGACGATGACTTCTTTAGTGAGCAGTTTGAAGACGTCTGCAAAAGGTTGCAACAAGCCTTTGAAGCCCACGCGATTCGGGCCAAGACGAATGTGCATAAAGCCAATCATCTTGCGTTCCCAGTAGGTCAGATACGCGACGCACAAAATAATCGGCACGGCGATCACTAAAATCTTGACCAAAGTCCAAAGGACTAACCAGACCGTCGGGCCAAGCAAGTCGACCCCGAAAGTTTCAAGAGCGTTGAGCCATTGCATTAGGCACGCTCCACACTAAGTTGTCCAAACGCACTACCCAGTGCGGCGGTTTGTTCAAAGCCTGCCGCAATGCGCACAGCACCGAGCGCCAGTGTGTTGTCTTGCTCGGCTGCCAACACGACCTGCCCCGTTGCTGCTTTGACAAGCACTTGAGTGCCCTGAGCCACGCCCAACTGCGCAAGGGTGCTGGCATGCATGCGCGCCACAGGGGTGCGCGAGGATAATGACTCTTGCAAAGCTGGGGCTCGACGCACCATCGCGTCAGTCCGAAAGATTGGCACATCGGTAACACGCTCGAGAGCCATGCCAGCATGACTGGCAACTGCAGCTGTCGTTTGAGCCGCCGCGCTCGAAGCCAAGGCGTCAGCCCCCTGTAACTGATTGGATAAGCGCCCAGTCACACCACCCGACAAGACTGCATCGCGCACCGACTCTGAAGACTCGTCGTCAAAGCCAGCCAGGTGCAACACGTTGCCCAACACGCGCAAGACTTTCCAGCCGGGGCGCGTTTGACCGCGCGGCGCGACTGTACCTTTAAAACTTTGTGCAGAACCCTGAGCGTTGACAAACGTACCCGAAGTTTCAGTAAAGGGTGAAATCGGCAACATCACATGGGCCCAATCGCGCGCACCTGTTGCGAATGGCGTAAGCGCCACAGCAAATTGCGCAGACTTCAACGCCGCAATCGCTTGCGCACCTTGATCCACATCCAACAAGGGCTCTGCATGCAACACCACGTACGCTTTCAAGGGCTCAGCAAACATTGCCGCCGCAGTTTTGCCACCTTTCACAGGCGCAGCACCCGCCAGATAACCACCAACAGTATTAGCACCAGCCGTTAAAAAGCCCAACTGACCTGAGGCCAACTGTGCAATCAACTGTGCCTGGGCAGCAATGCGCGAGGCGTCAGGCGCGTTCACTGCAGTGCTACCTAACAGCACCGCGACGCGCTCGCCTGAAGCCAAGCTAGTGGCGATCTGTTCAGCCGCAGCACTGGGTTGAACGGCAGACAGTGCTAACGGAACGTCAGCGGATTTTGCTTTGGCCAAGGCCACGACCACTTGAGCCAACGTATCGGCCAAGGCGCTTGGCAAGGTTGTTGCGCGCGCTGTGAGCTTAAACAAGGGATCATCAGCCGCCGTATCCACAGACGATACCTGTGTGCCGCGCTTCACGGCCTGACGCAAACGTTGCGCCATCAGCGGATGGTCTTTACGCAAGAACGAACCCACCACCAATACGCGGTCAAGCGTGTCGAGCGCGTTGATCGTCATGCCTAGCCAAGGAGCGCCCGTCAATGCTGCATCAAACGCTGCGTCAGTTTGACGCAACCGAAAATCGATATTCTCAGAGCCCAAGCCACGTGTCACGCGAGCAAGCAAGGCCATTTCTTCGAGTGTCGCGTATTCGCTGGCGAGCGAACCAATCTGCGCTGCACCCGACGCGTCACGTACTTGCATCAAACCATGCGCCACTGCCTGCAACGCATCTGACCAAGACGCCTCGCGCCATTGACCGTCGGTACCCTTGACCATTGGGGTTGTCAGGCGATCTTCGTTCAAACCCTCGTACGAGAAACGATCACGATCACTGAGCCAACATTCGTTCACCTCTTCATTTTCGAAAGGCACGACACGAATGACTTGATCACCCTTGACTTGCACTACCAAATTGGCACCCAAACTATCATGCGGCGACACCGAGCGTCGACGTGCGAGCTCCCAGGTGCGAGCTTGATAGCGGAAAGGCTTTGATGTGAGTGCACCCACGGGGCACAGATCAATCATGTTGCCCGATAATTCTGACTCGACGGCGCGCCCAACGAAGGTGGTGATCTCAGAGTGCTCGCCACGGCCAACCATGCCAAGCTCCATCACCCCAGCGATCTCTTGGCCAAAGCGTACGCAACGGGTGCAATGAATACAACGAGACATTTCTTCGGCCGACACTAAGGGGCCCAAGTCTTTATGAAACACCACTCGCTTTTCTTCTTGGTAGCGCGAGCTTGAACCGCCATAGCCTACGGCCACGTCTTGCAACTGACACTCACCGCCCTGATCGCAAATCGGACAATCAAGCGGGTGATTGATCAGTAAAAACTCCATGACGCTTTTTTGTGCTGCCACCGCGCGCTCTGAGCAGGTGTGCACCACCATGCCATTGGTCACAGGCGTGGCGCAAGCCGGCATCGCCTTAGGTGCTTTCTCGACCTCAACCAAACACATGCGGCAGTTTGCCGCAACGGTCAATTTCTTGTGATAGCAAAAGTGCGGCACATAGACGCCGAGCTTATGCGCGGCATGCATCACCATGCTGCCTTCTTGCACTTCGACTTTCTTGCCGTCGATGGTTAACTCAACCATAACTTTGTCCAGACCTTAAAGATAGGGGGCCACCACACAGCGCTTATGCTCAATGTGGTACGCAAATTCGTCGCGATAATGTTTCAAGAAACCACGCACTGGCATCGCCGCTGCGTCACCCAAGGCGCAGATCGTGCGCCCCATGATGTTGCCTGCAACCGAATCCAGCAAATCGAGATCGTCAGGGCGCCCCTGACCATGCTCGATGCGGTTCACCATGCGGTAGAGCCAACCCGTGCCTTCACGACAAGGGGTGCACTGCCCGCAGCTTTCTTCAAAATAAAAATAAGATAAGCGCAGTAAAGACTTGACCATACAGCGCGTGTCATTCATGACGATCACGGCGCCCGAGCCTAGCATTGAGCCGGCCTTTGAGATCGCGTCGTAATCCATGGTGGTGTCCATCATGATGTTGCCTGGGATCACCGGTGCGCTTGATCCGCCTGGGATCACCGCTTTAAGCGTTGAGCCACCGCGCATACCACCTGCAAGCTCTAACAACTTAGAAAAGGGTGTACCCAAGGGGATTTCGTAGTTACCGGGGCGCTCGACGTCACCGGTGATCGAAAACAACTTGGTTCCGCCATTGTTGGGCTTGCCGACTTCAAGGTAGGCTGGGCCACCGTTGCGGATGATCCAAGGGACCGCTGCAAACGTTTCAGTGTTGTTGATGGTTGTGGGCTTGCCATACAAACCAAAGCTGGCCGGAAAAGGCGGCTTAAACCGTGGCTGACCTTTTTTACCTTCAAGCGATTCAAGCAATGCGGTTTCTTCACCGCAAATATAGGCGCCATAGCCATGAAACGCATGCAATTGAAAATTAAATTGCGAACCTAGGATATTGTTACCAAGCATGCCAGCGGCACGTGCCTCATCCAACGCCTCTTCGAAGCGATCGTACACCTCGAAAATTTCACCATGGATGTAGTTATAGCCAACTGAAATACCCATTGCGTAAGCCGCAATGGCCATGCCTTCAATCACGCTGTGCGGATTCAAGCGCAAAATATCGCGATCTTTAAAGGTGCCCGGCTCGCCTTCGTCAGAATTGCACACCAAGTATTTTTGGCCTGGAAACGTACGGGGCATGAAGCTCCATTTCAATCCAGTCGGAAACCCTGCACCGCCACGACCACGTAACCCTGAGGCCTTGACCTCAGCGATGACTTCTTCTTGGGTCATGCCTTGCGTCAAAATCTTACGCAAGGCTTCGTAACCACCGCGCTTAACGTAATCGGCCAGACGCCAGTTGCTGCCATCTAAGTCGGCCATAATTTGCGGGCCAAGATGACGGCCATGCAAACCCATCGAACTGGGCAGATCATTGTTGGGCGCTGCTACCAAGCCTTGCGAATACTTTTGCAGAATGGCTGAGGTTTTTTCAGACATCAAGGTGCTCATTTTGAATCCTCGCGTGCAACTTCAGCCAAGTCAGCCAACATGGCATCGATTTTTTCGGGCGCCATCCGTACACACATATGTTTGTTGTTCACGATCAGCACCGGTGAATCACCACAGGCACCCATGCACTCGCCTTCAACCAGCGTAAATACGCCATCGGCGGTTGTTTCACGAAACCCAATACCCAGTTTGGTCTTCAGGTAATCGGCGGTTTTTTCGCCATCGCGCAAGGCACAAGGCAAATTAGTGCAAACAGTAAGCTTGAATTTGCCCACAGGGCGCACATCAAACATATTGTAAAAAGTCGCGTTTTCTTGCACCGCGATGGCGGGTTGACCAAGATAGTCGGCCACGTCTTGAATGACTTCTGGCGACACCCAACCTTGCTCGTCTTGCGCGATCGCAAGCGACGCCATGATGGCAGACTGCTTTTGATCAGCCGGATACTTGGCGATCTCGCGGTCAATTCTTTTGTAAGCCTGTTCAGAGAGCAACATGTTTTAAATCCGGTATGAGCGATGAGGCAACGATTAGCGGTCGATCTCGCCAAACACAATATCTTGAGTACCAATGATGGTCACAGCATCAGCAATCATGTGACCACGCGACATTTCGTCAAGCGCCTGCAAATGCACAAAGCCAGGCGCACGAATTTTTAAACGATAAGGCTTGTTGGCGCCGTCAGACACCATGTAGATACCGAACTCACCCTTAGGATGCTCGATCGAAGCATATGCCTCGCCCGCTGGCACACTAAAGCCTTCAGTAAACAATTTGAAGTGATGGATCAGTTCTTCCATGTTTGACTTCATACCGGTGCGTTGCGGTGGCGAGACCTTGTGGTTATCAAGCATCACAGGGCCCGGATTGCTACGCAACCACTGCACACATTGCTGAATAATGCGATTGCTTTCACGCATTTCAGCGACACGCACTAAGTAACGATCATACGAATCACCATTGACACCCACAGGTATATCGAACTTCAAGCGGTCGTACACTTCGTAGGGCTGCATTTTGCGCAAATCCCAGGCGACGCCTGAACCACGCAACATTGGCCCGCTAAAGCCCAGTGCCTTCGCACGTTCAGGGTCAACCACACCAATCCCTACCAAGCGTTGCTTCCAGATACGATTGTCTGTTAGCAAGGTTTCGTATTCATCGACACAAGCCGGAAACCGGTTAGTAAAGTCTTCAATGAAATCAAGCAACGAGCCTGAGCGGGCATCATTCATGATCTTGAAATCTTTAGCGCTGCGGTACTGGCTGGTTTTGCCGTATTGCGGCATTGCATCGGGCAAATCACGATACACACCACCGGGGCGATAGTAGGCCGCGTGCAAACGCGCACCCGAAACCGCCTCGTAACAATCCATCAAATCTTCGCGCTCACGAAACGCATACAAAAATACCGCCATCGCGCCCACGTCAAGGGCGTGCGAACCTAGCGACATCAAGTGGTTGAGCAAACGCGTGATTTCGTCGAACATCACGCGAATATATTGCGCGCGTAACGGTGGCGTGACACCCATCAGTTTTTCAATCGCCAACACATAGGCGTGCTCGTTACACATCATCGAGACGTAATCAAGACGATCCATGTAAGGCAAAGCTTGCAAAAACGTGCGGTGCTCGGCTAACTTTTCAGTGGCACGATGCAACAAACCGATGTGTGGATCAGCGCGTTGGATCACCTCGCCATCTAATTCAAGCACCAAGCGCAACACACCGTGTGCGGCCGGGTGTTGGGGGCCAAAATTTAGCGTGTAGTTTTTAATTTCAGCCATGATTAACGCCCTATTCCGTAGCCGTCTTCACGAATCACACGCGGGATAATTTCGCGCGGCTCAATCGTAACGGGTTGATACACCACACGGCCTTGCTCAGGGTCGTAACGCATTTCGACATTGCCGTACACCGGAAAATCTTTGCGAAACGGATGACCGATAAAACCATAATCAGTCAGAATACGACGCAGATCGGGATGGCCTTCAAACACAATGCCAAACAAATCGAAAGCTTCGCGCTCAAACCAATTCACGCTTGGCCACACATTAACAAGCGAGTTGATCAACGGAAACTCGCCATTGATGGCATACGTGCGGATACGCAAGCGCCAGTTGTGCGTAAGCGACATCAAGTGTGCCACCACAGCAAAGCGCCCTGCAGGCACCAAGGCTGTTTGCGGTGCTTGCCCAACGCGGCCAGCGCCATAGGTGAGGTAATCAACGCCGCACAAATCCACGCACATCTCGAACTGCAAAGAAGGCTCGTCACGTAAGCGTAAACAGGTGGCTTCCCACTGCTCGGCTGCAATTTCAAGCGTGATTTCGTCGGTTGATAACGTGAGCTGAGCCTGCTCACCGAGCAGTGTCACGAGTTGTTGCTGCAGGTTTTCTAGCCTGGACATGTGTTTTTAAGCCTGATTAAACCGATACACAAATATTAATGAGTGCATCGTCTTGATTTAACGAGCGATGGTATTGGTTTGACGAATTTTGTTTTGCATTTGCAACAGGCCATAGACCAAGGCCTCGGCCGTTGGGGGACAGCCCGGCACATAGACATCAACCGGAACAATGCGATCACAGCCACGCACCACAGAATATGAATAGTGGTAGTAACCACCACCATTGGCGCAAGACCCCATCGACACGACCCAACGCGGCTCGGGCATTTGATCGTAGACCTTGCGCAAGGCCGGTGCCATTTTGTTACACAGCGTGCCCGCCACAATCATCAGATCAGACTGACGTGGGCTTGGCCGAAAGATGATACCGAACTGGTCGAGGTCGTAACGCGCCGCGCCTGCATGCATCATTTCGACTGCACAGCAAGCCAAGCCAAAGGTCATTGGCCACATCGAACCCGTCTTTGCCCAGTTGATAAATTTGTCAGCGCTCGTGGTGACAAAACCTTGCTTCAAAATGCCGTCAATTGCCATGTGTCTGTTCGCCGCATTGATCGTTGGGATTTATTCCCAGTCAAGCGCGCCTTTTTTCCACTCGTAGATGAAACCAACAGTGAGGATCGTTAAGAAGATCATCACTGTCACAAAACCAACCATTCCGACGGCGCTATTTGCAATGGCCCACGGAAACAAAAATGCGATTTCTAAATCGAACAGAATGAACAAAATCGCCACGAGGTAGTAGCGCACGTCAAATTTCATTCGAGAGTCGCCAAAAGCTTCGAAGCCGCACTCGTAGGGCGAAAGCTTTTGGGCATCGGGGCGATGTGGGCCAATCAAAGAACCCGCTGCAATCAGGGCAAAGCCAATCAGGCTGCCCACTACGATGAAGAGTAAAACTGGAAAGTATTGTTGCAGATTCATCCGGACGTCTCGGCAGTTGCACAAACCCTATAAGTATACACCGCCCTTAGGGTTTTTACCCGCAGAAGGAAACTCGGATTTGATGCCAAGCAAAAAAAACGGGCCACTCAAAGAGTGACCCGTTTTAATTCTGTACATCACCAAGCTAACCGAAGCTAGCTTGTACTCTAAGCGGTTGCTTAGAATGCGTGACGCAGACCAACAGTACCAGTGTTGCCTGACAAACCGGCGATGCCCTGGAAGTTGTTGACGTATGAGTAGATTGCGTAGACGTTGGTGCGCTTGGTAAATGCGTACGAATAACCAAGACCCCATGTCAACTGAGTAGCGCCACCAACATCAGCAACGACGCCTGTGTGTGTCAGACCTTGGTAGGCAGCCATCACAGTACCGTTTGCGCCAACTGGAGCAGACGCGTTGATGTTCCAAGCGTTTGTACCAGCGCCGTCAGCAAACACAATACCGCCGTTGACCATTGGATTAATGATGTCGCTCGATACGTTTGAAGCTGATTGACCGTTAATCAGGCCGCCACGAACTTGGTTGTATGCAACGCCAACTTTAACAACTTTAGCGTCATAGGCACCAGCCACAATCCATGAACTCACGCCGCCGCCGTTTTGACCGGCGAGAGTGTTGTTAGCTGGAGTGAAGCGATCGTACACAGCTGACACGTAGATGCCGCCGTTTGTGTAGCTAGCAGCGCCTGAAATGTTGCGCATGTTGTTGCCAGTGTCAAACGAGCTGCCTGTTGCTGTGTCGTTAGAGCTGCCACCAGTCAATGCTTGCTTGCCAGTTGTCAAGCCAGTATTGAATGAGTACTGAGCACCAAACTTGAAGCCTGAGAAGCTAGGTGACTGATACATCAACATGTTGCTTTGACGAACAGCAGTAACGCCCATTACGCCAGAAATGTTGATGATTGGAGCGTTAACGCCGAAGGCGCTATCGATTGGCAGACCAGCAAATTTAAATGCCAAGTTCAGTTGACGACCGATATCAACTTGACCCCAGGCGTCGTTGCGCAAACCGACGATTGAAGTACGTTGCCACGTGCTGTATGAGCCAGCTGAACCGTCGTTGACGTTAACTTGACCTTCCAAGTTCCAGACAGCTTGGTTACCTGAACCCAAGTCTTCAACACCGCGCACGCCAAAGCGTGAAGTTGACTGAGTACCTGACACAACAGCGATGCTGCTGGACGAGATGTCAACTTTGCTGAATGGACCAGCTGACAGGTTGAAGTTTTGGTAGCGAACGCCACCATCTAACACACCGTAAAGTGTTACTGATGATTGAGCCGATGCGGCACCAGCAAAGCCGGCTAACAGGGCGGCAGCAAGCAGAGTCTTTTTCATT
>Ga0304730_1003359_pt1 | contig 10840 bp, 9 predicted proteins | sample M_130628_MF_Meta_FD_190474 | JGI IMG/M metagenome (GOLD analysis project Ga0304730, IMG submission 190474) | Freshwater microbial communities from Lake Montjoie, Canada to study carbon cycling - M_130628_MF_MetaG (v2) (version 2) | ecosystem: Environmental > Aquatic > Freshwater > Lake | place...
AGTTTTCTGACCCGTCCTGCCAATTTTGGACTAGCCTTGATCAACAGGACCAAAAAAGGAGAGATCGGGTGGATATCGACGCCATGAGACGCGGGGCCGAGCAGCCCGTGCTGGCCGATCAGAGCACGGTCGGACAGGCCGCTCAGGACCTTGCTGACGCCTTTGTCACCGATCCTCATGTGAGCTGGTTTGTTCGCGGTGACCGCCAATGCGACGCCGCGCGGCTCAAATTCTTTCAGTTCATCCTAGCGGGCTCGGCCCTACCCGATGGCGAGGTGCGCCGTCCCGAGGCGGGAGGAGCCGCTGCGGTGTGGATACCCTCTGAAACACTCGGTGATCAGCCCTTCATTGAAGAGATCAAGCTCCTGCCCAGGCTCTTGTCCGTGACTGGCTTCGCGCGCTTTGGACGGCTGGCGGCCTTGCGCGCGGCCATGGACAGGCACCACCCCATGGACCGGCCCCATAGCTATCTTTGGTTCATCGGGGTCGCCCCTCAGGCTCAGGGCCTTGGCATTGGCTCGCGGCTTTTGAAGGCGGGTCTGGACCGGCTAGATTCAGAGGGCCGCGCCGCCTTTTTGGAAACCAGTACCGAGCGCAATGTCGCGCTCTATCGGCGTCACGGTTTTGAAATCATCGCCGACTATAAGCCCACCCCGACGGGACCGCAGACCTATGGCATGTGGCGCAATGCCACTTGAGCCCACACAATGAGTTCACGTGACAAGCGGCGTTTTTTCTGATGATTTAAGGACAGAAAAAGATCGCCGGGGGCAGCGCGCCCCAAAGGCTGAACCGAACATACTGGAGGACACTATGAGCGACGGATCCATCGATCAAAAGGGCAGCGCGGCCATCGACGCTTGGTCGATCCCGCTGGACAAGCTGGATGTGACCCTTCCGGAGCTGTGGACCACCAACAGCCACTGGCCCTATTTCGAGCGCCTGCGCAAAGAGGCCCCGGTCCATTACTGCGCCGAGAGCGAGTTTGGTCCCTACTGGTCGGTGACCAAGTATGACGACATCATGTCGGTCGATACGAACCATGGCGTCTTCTCATCCGAGGCCCATCTGGGCGGCATTACGGTGGCCGATCAGGATGCCGACTTCATCCTGCCCATGTTCATCGCCATGGACCCGCCCAAGCACGATGCTCAGCGCAAGGCCGTCAGTTCCATCGTTTCACCGAGCAATCTGGCCAAGCTGGAAAGCACCATCCGCGAGCGGGTCAACACCATCTTTGACAGCCTGCCGATTGGTGAAACCTTTGACTGGGTCGATAAGGTCTCTATCGAGCTGACCACCCAAATGCTCGCCACCCTGTTCGACTTCCCTTGGGAAGATCGCCGCAAATTGACCTTCTGGTCCGACACCGCGACAGCAGCCGAAGGCAGCCCGCTGGCCCCGACCAAGGAACATCGCCAAGAGGTGCTGCTCGAGTGCTTGGCCTATTTCACCGGCCTTTGGAACGAGCGGGTCAATGCCGAGCCCACCAATGATCTGATCTCGATGATGGCCCATAATGACGCCACCCGGAACATGGATCCCATGGAATATCTGGGCAATCTGGTCCTGTTGATCGTTGGCGGAAATGACACGACCCGTAACTCGATCACCGGCGGCCTTCTGGCCCTGCATGAGCATCCCGACCAATATCAAAAGTTGCGGGACAATCCGGCCCTGGTCGACTCGATGATCCCCGAGATCATCCGCTGGCAGACACCGCTGGCCCATATGCGCCGCACGGCCTTGCAAGATGTTGAGTTGGGCGGCAAGCAGATCAAGAAGGGCGATAAGGTCGTCATGTGGTACGTCTCGGGCAACCGCGATGAGACCGCGATTGAGAACCCCAACCAGTTCATCATCGACCGGGCCCGTCCGCGCCAGCACCTGTCCTTCGGCTTTGGCGTTCACCGCTGCGTCGGCAACCGTCTGGCCGAACTGCAGTTGAAGATCGTCTGGCAAGAGATCTTGAAGCGTTGGCCCAAGATCGAGGTGATGGGCGAACCTGAACGGGTCCCATCGGCCTTTGTGAAGGGTTATATGTCCCTTCCGGTCCGTATTCCCGCCTAAGGGCCTTCCGCCAAGGGGTGGGGGTGGTTATGAAGCAACCGCACATGACCCAAACCCCCACCGCCTCAGCCACCCCAATCCATCTTGTCTATGGCCGCCCGCCGCTTGGCTTGGCCGATGTCCTGCCGTCTGCGGTTCAGGTTAGCCCGCTCATTCCCGGCTCGCCCGCGATCGAAGAGTTCGCCGATGCCAGCGCCGATAGCGCGGTCGTCTTGGCCCCTCCGGGCACGGCTGAGCGCGACTATGTCATCGCCCAGATGTTGCGGGTTCTAAAGCCCGGCGGCGAACTGACCGTCATGGCGCTGAAGGACAAGGGCGGTTCGCGTCTGCGCAAATCGCTTGAGGCCTTTGGCTGCGACGTCGATGAAACCTCGAAAGCCCATCACCGCATCGCCTTTGTTGAACGCCCAGAGGCGGTTGTCGGACAGGATGCAGCCTTGACGGCCGGCGCGGCGCGCGATCTGACCGGCCAAGGCCTGTGGTCGCAGCCCGGCGTCTTCAGTTGGGATCGCCTTGACCCCGGCAGCGCCCTTTTGCTCAAGACCCTCCCCGCCCTGTCCGGCAAGGGCATGGATTTGGGCTGTGGCATCGGCCTGCTGGCCCTGTCGGTCTTGGAGAGTTCGGCAGTCACGGCCCTGACCCTGATCGATATCGATAGTCGCGCTCTAAAGGCGGCCCAGCGCAATGTGACCGACCCGCGCGCCGCCTTTGACTGGTCCGACATCCGCAGCCAAGAGGGTCCAGCTGATCAGGATTTCGTCGTCATGAACCCGCCCTTCCATGATGCCGGATCAGAGGATAAGGCCTTGGGCCAGGCCTTTATCCGCCGCGCCGCCTCGGTCCTGCGCAAGGGCGGTACCTGCTGGTTGGTGGCCAATCGCCATCTTCCCTACGAAGAGACCCTCAAGCCGCTCTTTGCCAAGGTCACCCTCAAGGCTGAGGCCCAAGGCTATAAGGTCTATGAGGCGCGAAAGTGAGCAAGGCCCCGACCGCTCGGCTCGACCGTCTGCTGGCCAATATGGCCTATGGCTCGCGCCGGGACATTCAGCAGATGATGGATGCCGGATGGATCGTGCTCGATGGGGCCAAGCTGCGCGATGCCTCCATGAGGGTTGCTGTAACGCCCGATCTGGTGACACGCATGACCGTTCGTGGCCAGCCGCTCGATCCGCCCGCGCCCCTGACCTTGATGTTGCACAAACCTCTGGGCCATGTTTGCTCGCACAAGGAAGACGGACCGCGCATCTACGACCTATTGCCGTCACGCTGGCGTTCACGCGAACCGGCCATTTCGAGCATTGGGCGGTTGGACAAGGAGACGTCGGGCCTGCTGCTCCTGACCGACGATGGCGGCCTGCTCCACCGCGTGATCTCGCCCAAGCACCATGTTGCAAAGCGCTATCTGGCGACCCTCGACCGTCCGCTAAAGGGCGATGAGGCCGCGATCTTTGCCAGCGGCACGCTGCTTCTAGAGGCCGAAGACAAGCCGGTCTTGCCCGCCAAGCTAGAGGTCCTCGATGATCATCGCGCCTATCTGACCTTGACCGAGGGGCGCTATCATCAGGTCCGTAGAATGTTTGCCGCCGTTGGCAATCACGTCAACGCCCTGCACCGCGATCGCATCGGAGCCTTAGATTTGCCGTCCGACCTTGAGCCCGGCCAATACAGGGTAATTGATGTTGAGGGCTTAGCGCCCATCTTTGCCGGAGAACGGGTCTAAAGCGCCAAGGCTTCGAGCGCCTCGGGGCTAATGTCTGGGATCACATGATCGAGGCTGATGATCGTGACCATGCTCTCGCCGCGAATGATGTAGCCCTCGACAAAATCGCGGGTCTGGCGCGAGGCCACATTCGGCGCAGAGTGGATCTGGTCGGCAGCGACGGTTGAGGTTTCAGACACGTCTTCGACCATCAGGCCGGTCCATTGGCCCTTAACATTGACGACAATGATCACGTGATGTTCGGTCGGGACCGAGGCGGCAAATCCAAGCCTTGCGCCAATATCGACGACCGGCATGACGGTGCCGCGCAGATTGATCACCCCGACCACGAACGGTGGCGCATGGGGCATGGCGGTTACCGCCGTCCAACCTCGGATCTCGCGCACCTGGCGAACATCGGTACAAAAATCTTGGCCGGAGATACGAAAGGAGATCAGTTCTCTGTTAGGTTGCTGCAGGCCTAAGCTCGCTTCGCTCATGATTGGGTCTTTCCTGATCACCTAAGCCCACACTGAGGCCGCAGGCTGTCTGTCGCCCGACCTTGCCCCTAAAGACGTAAAGGAAGGGTTGGAACTTTAGACAACAACGGATGATCGTGGCCATAAACGCAAAAAGGACCCCGCAGCGACGTTCAGGCTACGAGGTCCTGTTCGATGATCGGTCGACAATAGGCTGAAAGACGGATTAGCCCTTCTTGCCGCGCGCCTTTTCAAGGGTGGTCTGCTTGCGCACACCGCGACCCAGACCAATTTCCTTGGCAAAGTTCGAGCGACGCTCTGCATAGGCGGGTGCCACCATGGGATAGTCCGCTGGCAGCTTCCACTTGCGGCGATAGTCTTCGGGGGTCAGGCCATACTGGGTGCGCAGGTAGCGCTTCAGCATCTTCAGCCTTTTGCCGTCCTCTAGGCAGACGATGTAATCTTCGGTGATCGACTTGGCGATCGAAACGGCTGGCTTCTGGACCGTTGCCGCAACGGCCACCGGCTGCGCTTGGCCGAGCGTCGAGAAGGTCGCATAGACATTGCGAATAAGGTCTGGGAGGTCCGCAGCAGATATACTGTTCTTAGTCACGTAGGCTGCAACGATGTCACCGGTCAGTTCAAGAAAATCGACGTCATTCTGGTTCTCGTCGGACAGGTTCATATTCTGAGCGGTCATTCTTAGCTCCACTTAGTTATAGCGCGGTCAGGTGCATTTCATGGATTGCTTAAACATCACCCACAGTAAACGCTACTAATAAGTAGCGGACTTTCAATATTTTTTTGACCTTAATCATAAAGCAGCATCGCCCCGCCTCAAACTAAGAATGACAGAATTGAATATAAAGAGAAATAAAAAGTCGTCATGGTTTAAATAATTTCAGAAAGAAATTTGAAATTATCAGTTTTTATTTACAACTATCAATATAAAGTCGCACAAATTCGCGATATGCTGTCGTATATTTTACGATAGTCACAGAAATTATATTTATTATATCATAAATTTTGAAAATTGGCGTTTTATAATAATTCAAGAATTAATTAATTACCAATCTGACTGAAGCCAATCAGCATTATATCCTGACAGCGATATATTCGTTCTATAGTCGATGGCGCCGAAAAGTGCCTCATTAGTTGAAGCGGGACGCTGAATTACGGCGCGTTACGCTATTCGGTCTGAATATAGGTCCGCCGCGCGTTTGACCCTACTGTTAAGAGGTTTGCTTCCCTCTGAGCCTTGCCTACGGTCGCAATGAGAGTGAAGATCAAGCTCGGGCACCGCGACCAATATGGCCCGCCCAAAAGAGATGAGACCCATAAAACGGGTCCGCCATAGAGGGAGGGAAGGGCTTGACGATCTTGGCGACTGAGCAAGCCCAACCGACGAGAGAAGATCCAAACGTCATCCGCAATCGGCTAATTTTTGGCTTCGGCGGCATGCTGATCGGTCAGTTCCTAGCCTATCTCGACATTCAAATCGTCAACTCATCCTTGTCCCAGATTCAAGCGGGCACGAGCGCGAGCAGCGATGAGATCAGTTGGGTCCAGAGCGCCTACCTTATCGCTGAGGTGGTGATGATCCCCCTCTCCAGCTATCTGGCCAGGTGGTGGGGCACCCAAAGACTGTTCATGATCTCCTGCACCGGATTCACCATCATGAGTGTCTTAACGGGCATGTCGTCCGACATTGACACCATGATCATAACCCGCGCCCTGCAAGGCTTTATCGGCGGCGCAATGATTCCGACGGTGTTCGCCACAGCCTTCTATGCCTTCCCGCCTGAACGGCGGATGATTTCGAGCGTGATCATGAGTACGGTCATCTCGATGGCACCAACTATCGGCCCCACACTCGGGGGTCAGATAACGGAACAGCTCAGTTGGCGTTGGCTCTTTTTCATCAATGTCCCGTTCGGTCTATTGGTCCTATTTCTGGTCGGGAAGTTTGGTGATTTCGACCGTCCCGATCCCAGACTGGCCCGGAACTTCGATTGGACTTCGCTGGTCTGTATGGCGCTCTTTTTGATGTGTGGTCAGTACGTGCTCGAAGAGGGCACCAAGGAGGCTTGGTTCCAGAGCGACTTGATCTTGGGCCTGACAGTCCTATCGCTTGTTGGGGGGATGTTGTTCATCTGGCGATCCTTAAGGAGCGCCAATCCGATTGTTGAACTCAGTGCATTCGGGGATCGAAATTTCCGGGTGGGATGTTTCCTAACCTTTATTTCTGGCGTGGGCCTGTTTGGCTCGACCTATCTGCTGCCGCTGTTTCTGGCACGGGTCAGGGGCGATTCTCCCGGCCAGATCGGTGCGACCATGGTTGTATCGGGCATAATGATGTTTGCCATGGGCCCCATATCCACCCGCCTCGCGCAGTATATCCCTCCTAGGCCTCAGATCATTCTGGGCTTCCTGATTGCGGCTGCGGGGATGTGGGTTAGCCGTGACGTGACGCCAGAGTGGGGGTTCAATCAGTATCTAATCTTGCAGATTACCCGTTCAGCAGGGCTAGCGCTCGTGATGTTCACCACCCAGAACATCACCATGGGGACCCTGTCGCCTGATCTGATGAAATCAGCCGGGTCGCTGGTAAACCTCTCACGCAATCTCGGAGGAGCCTTTTCGCTCGCGGTTCTCACCACGGTCCTCGCCACCCACTCGGCCCAGCATCTTCACGACCTGTCGGCGGGATTCTCAGTAACCCAAGCCGGCGGCACGGAGATGATCAATGGCCTGGCCGCCCATATGCAGGACCTCGGCCTAAGCCAGCCCGAAGCCGCCGCCCGCAAGATGATGGCTCATATCCTTCGGCGAGACGCCTTGGTGATGGCCTTCAGCGACTGCTACACATATTTGGCGTTCGGTTTTGCCTTTGCAGCGCTGGTCTCCCTCAGCGCCAAACCTACTCGGCTAAGCAACGCTCCGGTCGCTGCTGACGCTGTCAAACCCACGCAGCCCGTCGAGTGAGCGATCTTCAGGACTAAGATTGCGCAGGGCCCAAATGTCGAACATTTCTCGGAACGCCTTCTCAAGGCCCTGAGCAAAGCCAAGCACATCTCCATAGGGAGAGGCGTGGAACAGGATGGCCACAGCCGAACGCTGGCGGTTCAAGGCCGCACGATCAAAGGTCAGGCGGATGATTTGGTCGACATAGGCCTGTTCACTCGCCGCAACGCAATCCTCAAGGCCTAGGACCGTGAGGGGGTTTGTTGCCGATGCTTCATCATTCAGTCCCAGGGTCATAACGGGAATACCATCGGCTAGCGCCTGCAAGATCGAGCTATCAAACAGGGCCTGCGGACCCGTCGGAGCCAAGACCAGATCCACGTTCGCATGGATAACCGCAGTGGCGGAGGTCTCACCCCGTTCGAGATAGACCAACCGATCCGGATCAATCCCATGGGCCGCAAATCTAGAGCTGAGCGAGTTCTGGAGGACGGGATCGACGAAATAGCGATGTTTCAGCCAAAGCTGCGCCTTAGGTATGTTGCGCAGGGTTTGGGCCCATAGCCGGATCGTTTGGTCGTCAAGGGTTGCGGGGTGAGCCAAGCTGGCCAATACAATCTGTTCTACGCCATGGACTGGCGGCTCAAGGGTCTCAATCGAACCCCCTCGGCCAAAGGGGCTGAGAACTGGGCCAATCGGCCAAAGGGTCTCGACAAAGTTCATGGTCTCAGCCGCCGCCGCAACCCGGTCGGTGACCAGGGCATAGTCGATGGTCGATAGGCCACTGCTGACCCCAAAGGGATTCCAGCTGACCTGAACCGGCGCGGCCTTGCGGGCCATGACCAAAAGGCGGCTTTCCGCGCCATGTCCCTCGCAATCGACCAGAACATCGATGGCGTCCGATAGGATCAAGGCCTGCGCCTGGTCATCTGACAGATGGCCGATGGAGCGCAAGGTGACGCCCGGAATGGCCATTTCCTGATCAACATTGTCGCAATAGACGATGGCACTCACATCACACAGGGCCGTAAGAAGGCTAGCCAAGCCTTCAGCTGTCGCCGACCCGGTGAGGCTATAGATCAAGAAGCCAACACGGAGCGGCCGGTTCGTGGCGCGACTATTGCTAAATTCTGGCCATTGATCGCGGTGACGCTGATGGATCGCGCCCCAGCGCATGGACTCAAAGGCATGGCGAATGGTGCCCCCCGCGCAGTAGGGCAAGATACTCAAGAAAGCGCTGTGGGCGGGGTGGAATTCGTAATCTTCGGCACCGACACTCAAGGCCGACTCCGCCTCTAGGGTTCGGCCCTGGGCAAAGAGGGTTGCGCCATAGCCAAGCAAGGCTGCACCTGAGGCCTCACCATCCATGACACCGCGCGCCATGCCAAGGCTCGCCGGACCCATCAGGTCAACGCTAATGAACTGATCCGCGACCGCAAGAGCATAGCCTGTATCGGTGTTGAACAGGGACACGTCACCACCATTGTCCTGCACCATCTGAAGCCCGTGAAAGGCCTGAGCGGTCCGCAAGGTTTCGGCCTGTTCGTCATATAGTCCTTCCGCCCCGTAGGCGGCTGAGAGCCAGTAGTGAAGGACCGGTGAGAAGCTATGGACCTCGATCATCTCTTTGAGACGCTCAATCGCTAGCCCGGCGCGGCCATAGAGAATTTCAGCGCGGGCCAAGGCCAGATCTTCATCCGTAGCAGCGGTCTTCGACATTGTCAGGTCTCCCGTGGTCTAGTCCGCGCCAGCCTCATTCGAGAGACTAAACAGAGAACGACTCTGTTCGATGCAGACCTTCATGCAGACCCAAGGGTGTATAATTAGGGTTAATGGAGGGTTAAATTACCGCCTCGATTTAAGGTTAATTCTAAATTTCTAAATGAGCCTCTGTCCCTTTAGGAGCAGATGCCGAACCTTTTGGGGCCCTAATAGAAACCCGGCATATCGCGCTGGGCGGGACCGGGCACCGTGGCGGGAAGCAGGCGGCCCTTGAAGGGTGCAGGCCCAGTCGCTGAGCTTTCAGGATCTGGTTCAGTCGGCATCCGTACAGCGCCGTCGGACATGGGCGTACAGCTTGCCCCGCTCAGAGCCGATAGTGCAACAGCGGTCTGCCCCTCGGCTGGATTGCCCATCGCCAAGGTGGGCGTGTCGGGGGCCGCGCAGGTCTTTTCTCCTCGGCGATCGAAAAGCGACTTCAAGCCGGTATAGTAATCCCCATCCCCATCGGCATTTTTCACCGCAAAGGCGATGACGCGTAACCGGTCGTCACAGACCGCACGATCAATCGCAATCTGACCGATGGGCTTGCCATAGCTGTTCTCCCCCACCATCGAAATATTGCCCCGTGTCCAAGGCAACATTCCAGCCGCGACCAATTCACTGGCTGACGCTGTGGATCCTGTCGTGATGAAGGCCAAGGCCCTTGGCGCGATGGATTGCGGGACAACGGTGAACAGATGGGTTGAATTCTGACTGGATTTCGAAGGCCGAAAGGTAATGCGACTAAACAGGTCTGTCGTCAGACGGCTACGGCCCATCAGGTCGCCCATCAGGTCTGAGACACTCAGCAGACCTCCGCCATTATAACGAAAATCAATCACGACCCGGTCGATACCTGCCGTACGAAAGCGCTGGAAAGCCTCCCGCAACGGGGTCTCCGCTGGAGCAATAAAGGTCCGCAGATTGATATAGCCAATCGACTGGCCGCCACTGTTGATAATCTGGGTGCCGAAGGTCGGTGATACGGGCGGAATATTGAACTCGGTCTTGGTGACCGTGACGGTCGTTTCGGCGCCGGCCAAGGGCTGATAGCGGATCACGCGGCTAACGCCGACGGTAGAGGGACCCAGCGCGTCAGACACCGCCGCACTGCCGCCGCGGGCAAATAGGTCACTGACACTCACGAGGTTATCGGACCGATCACCAACGGCCGTAATTCGAACGCCGCGTGTTAGTCCGGCGCTGAAGGCGGGACCGGTTTCATAACTATCGAGAATGGTAACCGTGCGGTTGGTGCTGTCATAGCCGAGGCGGATACCAAAGGCAGCAGTCTGTCCTGAGGCGTTATAAGCATTTTCCTGAGCAATACTCGTCACATAGGTCGTGAACCGATCCTTGTTCTGCGCCCGGGCCGTGGCCGTAAGGGCGTCGATATAGGCATTGACTGTGGCATAGGGTTGCGGGTCGAGGCTGACGGGGAGATCCTCGGGGAACAGATACCATTCCCGGATCTGCTGCTCGGCCCAGAGCTGGCGATCTCGCAGGCTGCAGGACTGAGACGGGGTGGGCGTAGGGCTCGGCGTCGGAGCGACAGCGGTCGTGCCGCCGCCACTGCCTCCACCGCCGCAGCCGCTGAGAAACAGGGCCGTGGTAAGGACAATCGACAGGAGGGAGCGCGTTTGGACCATACGCAATAATGTCGCGCTAGGCCGAACCTTGTCTATGGCAAAATTAGAGTTTCGCCGAAAGATTGCGTTTGGTACCGACTAGCGGGTGGCTATGAAGGATTTTTGAGAAGGCAAAGCTTTGGGTGCGGGGACAGGATTTGAACCTGTGACCTTCAGGTTATGAGCCTGACGAGCTACCGGGCTGCTCCACCCCGCGTCAAAGTCGGATCGGGCTATAG
>Ga0304730_1003363_pt1 | contig 10833 bp, 7 predicted proteins | sample M_130628_MF_Meta_FD_190474 | JGI IMG/M metagenome (GOLD analysis project Ga0304730, IMG submission 190474) | Freshwater microbial communities from Lake Montjoie, Canada to study carbon cycling - M_130628_MF_MetaG (v2) (version 2) | ecosystem: Environmental > Aquatic > Freshwater > Lake | place...
CTCAGGGATTTACAAGACAAAACAAATGGCTTCAATACCTTCATTCCGTTGAAATTTAGAAATGCCAATAACGACATGAGCCATATCTCAGAATCGAGTACCAACGAAGATTTGAGGCTATACGCCATTTCGAGAATTTATATGGATAACTTCCCACACATCAAAGCGTATTGGCCAATGTTGGGTAGACAAAATGCACAACTTACTTTATCATTTGGGGTAAATGATATTGATGGCACGATTGACGATTCCACCAAAATATATTCCATGGCGGGAAGTGAAGAACAAACCCCAACTATGACCACAGAAGAATTGGTAACCCTTATCAAACAAGCCAATAGAAAGGCGGTGGAAAGAGATACCCTTTATCAAGTTTTAAATGAATTTTAATCTATACTATTATGTCAACATGTGAATTTAAAGTGCCGTTCAAAGGTTCAGCGGAAGAAATTATGAACAAAGCAAAATCAGCTGTAGAATCTCAAGGCGGTACATTTAATGGAGATTTGGTTGCTGGAGATTTCAACGTGAGCTTATTGTCCAATAAAGTTTCCGGGAAATATGTGGTGGAAGGAAATGAGATGACCTTAACCATTTTTGAAAAGCCAATGTTTATTCCTTGCAATGCCATTGAATCTTTTTTGATTAAGAAATTATCTTAATCACTAGGATTCATCAACAACGGGCTTATCCATTACCACAATTAAATCTGAAATAGACACAAGCATGGGTACAACCCCAACTTGAAGCAAAGCTTTTTTTCCGCGTATTTCTTTAACGATGCCTACTTGTTTGTTTTGTTTCATTTTTACTTTATTACCAACGTTTACTTGAGCATCCGTTTCTAAAAACTTTTCATTGATTTTTTTCTGTTGCTTTTCTGCCTGATATTTTTCTTTTTGCCCAGTAAGTGTGGTGTGCATCATTTTTATCACCGCGTCTTTGTTATCTGATTTACGCCATTCAATGATAAGTGCCTTCAATTTGCGCTCCATGTCTTTTAAATAAATCAGTTTGTCTTCGGCAATTTTATTCGACAATTTTAATTTCTCTACTTCTTGTTGATGCTTTTCTTTTTTGATCAAAACCTCCATTTCTTTTTTCAACTTTTCATTTTCGGAAAGCAATTGACTGAGTTGTTTTTTTTCTTTTTCAATGGCCTGCATATCTTGTTCCGTAGAATTCAATAATTTATCCAGTTGAAAATGATTTTCATTCACGAGCTTTCTGGCTTTTTCAATTAAATTTTTGCTGAGTCCAATTCGTTCGGCAATGGAAAAGGTATAGGAACTGCCGGGCGAACCTACTTTTAACTGGTACATGGGCAAAAGATTTTTCTCGTCGAATTGCATGGCGCCATTAAAAACGCCCGCTACTTTATTTGCCATTACTTTCAAGTTGAGGTAATGTGTAGTAACGATACCCATGGCATGTTTTTTTGCCAGCTCTTCCATAATAACTTCGGCAAATGCACCGCCCAAGTTGGGGTCACTCCCACTTCCCAACTCATCTATAAAAAACATCGTTTTACCATTGGCATTTTCCATAAAATGTTTCATGTGGGTAAGATGCGCCGAATAAGTACTTAATTCAAACTCGATGCTTTGCGTATCACCAATGTGAATCATCATCTGTTTGAAAATACCCATCTCACTATCCGCACTAACGGGAACCAATATCCCAGATTGAAACATGATTTGCAACAACCCCACTGTTTTTAATGTAACTGTTTTACCCCCAGCATTGGGTCCACTAATCACTAAAATTCTGTGGTTTTCATCAAGGGTGAGGTTTACCGGAATCGTAGGTTTTTCAAGACGTTTATTGTACAAAAACAATAATGGATGATATGCCAGAAATAATTTCGAAATGGCTTTATCTTGAATCAATGGTAACTGACCACCAATTTCTTGGGCAAATTTTGCTTTAGCTCTAACGAATTCAAATTCACCAGCGATTTGATAATAAGAGGATAACAAAGGAGCGTACGCAGATAAATGTTCGGTTAGTTTTCGAAGGATTCGATTGATTTCTTTTGCTTCTTCATTCTCCAAAGAAAAGATATCATTATTTAAACCGGTTGTTTCTTCGGGCTCAATAAAAGTGGTTCTTCGGCTATCACTTTCCGAATGAAGGATCCCTTTAATCATGCGCTTCTGTTCAGCAAAAACCGCCAATACACGACGTCCGTTCATAAAACTTTCTTCGATATCTGCCAAATAGCCCAGTTTATTCAACTTACTCACGATGCGATCAAAAACCCTACGCAATTCATTTCGTTTTCGATACAAACTCATCCGAATAGAAGCGAGCTCAGCACTAGCATTGTCTTTAACCATGCCAATTTCATCCAACACTTCATCGATCATAATTCGAATTTGCTTTTCGAAATATGACCCGGCAATAATTTTGGATAAATATGGATTTTGTTCGCGTCTTTCAACATCAAACCAACGAAAAATTTGTGCTGTATTGTCTGATAATTTTCTAATCCAGAGAAATTGTTCTCCAGTCAACATCGCACCAGGAATCGACAAAAGTTTTAATTCTCTATTAATGTTATGGTTAAAATCGTTAGGAAAATAAACACCACTATCTAGAATAATTTTAAACTCATTGGTTTGAAATAGATCTTGCTCAATGAAATCTTTTTTGGTATGAATGCGAAGCTGTTGAATACGATTTTTGGCGTAATCATTTCTAGAATGAACAACAATCAAATCTTTTATCTTATCAAACTCAAGCTGCTGCAGGGTATTTTCCGGGAAAAATTTCATTGGATAATGTTAAGTGAAAAGTCAAAAGTTAAAATTCAAAATCGATTTCTCCCCTTTTTTACTTTTCTCTTTTTACTTTTTAATTTTTTAAAACAATTTGAATTCAATTATGTTTAGTTTTAACCACTAATTTTATAAATAAGCAAAATATGGACGGCAAGTTAACAAATTCAACAAATACAATTGAAATAGCCACATTTGGAAACGGATGTTTTTGGTGTACTGAAGCGGTATTTGCTCAATTGAATGGCGTAATAAGTGTAGAAAGTGGTTATAGTGGCGGCGAAATGATTAATCCAGATTATAAATCCGTTTGCTCGGGTACAACAGGACATGCCGAATGTTTACAAATCAAATACAACCCCAACATCATTTCTTTTACAGATTTATTAGAAGTATTTTGGAAAACGCATGACCCAACCACATTAAACAGACAAGGTGGAGATGTTGGGACACAATATAGAAGTGTCATTTTTTTCCACAACGATATTCAAAAACAAGAAGCAGAGTCCTATAAATTTCAATTGGATCAATCTGGCATATACAACAATCCTATTGTAACTGAAATATCTGCTGCTGAAATATTTTATCCTGCTGAAAATTATCATCAAGATTATTTTGCCAACAATGGCTCAAATCCTTATTGCCAATTGGTGGTTAGGCCGAAAGTGGAGAAGTTTAAAAAATCATTTGAGCATTTAATTAAACCCTGATTTTTCATTTAAAAAATAATTACCAAAATACTTGCATTTTAAAAATCCGGTTATTACTTTTAACCCATAATCCGTTACACACTCCATTACCTTTGAATTTCTTCTGCAATTTCAAATTGTTTGCTTAATTTCACGCAAGTTTTCAATTATCCTTTTGAACGATTGTTTTTATTCCATCCCTTGAGCCATTTTCATTACCTCTAAACTTAGAAAATGCTTACAATGCTTACAAGAAAAAATGCAACTTTATTGATGTTGATGGCATTCTTTTGTGTTAATGGAATTGCCCAAAACCCAATCAGAAATTTTAGCCAGATGTATTCCGAGAATTTACGTGGTGGTACAACCATGTTTGGGAATACGATTTTACATATTGTAAATGAAATTGACAATACTGTAAACACTGCATTTATGAATGAAACCAATGATCCCAACAATGGTTTTGGTGGAATTGGTTTTGCGCAACATGGCAACGATAATGAAAACATGCAGTTTGTGGATATAGACGATTTTCAATCTACTATAAATTCATCATCAGCAGATTTAATACTTCCTTCGGGAGCGAACAGCATCAAATTTGCACGCTTATATTGGGGTGGGAAATTAAATGCTTCTGCACTAGCCATTAACCCTGATACACTTCGTAAAATTAAAATCAGAAAAGGAACAAGTGGTTCATATTTAAACGTTGTAACGCCAACAAATAACGTTGATCAATTTGCAGTTTCTACTACGGATATTGTTTATCAATCTTTTGTAGACATCACCAATTTTATAAATTCAAATGGAAGCGGCACCTACACTGTGGCAGATTTACCAGCAACAACTGGCGTTGCTTCAAGCGGTGGCTATTTTGGTGGATGGGTAATAGTAGTAGCATACGAAAATCCTACACAACCATACAACAGCATTCGTTTATATGATGGATTTGCACAAGTGTATAATAGCGGAATCCCTAGTTATTTAAACATTACACTATCTGGATTAAATGTACCAAGTACGCCATTGCTTGCATCTGAAGCAGTTATGGGAACAATGTCGTGGGAAGGCGATGCCAATTTAGGTCCAACTGTAACCAATCGTGAAGGTGATTTTATCAAAATTAATAATACGCCAGTTTCTAATGAAGTAAACCCAGAGGCCAACTTTTGGAATGGATCAATAAGCAGAAACGGCAGTTTTGTAGACACAAAAAATCCAAATTATAGCAATCAAATGGGAATTGATATTGACGAGGTAAATGTTGGAATAGGATATGATATTTTACCAAACGCAACCAGTGTGAATGTAGAATTTGGAACTGAAGCCGATATGTATTTCCCAAGCATATTTACGTTTTGTATTCGTGTAAAAGACCCAACAATTGTAATAGACAAGGCTGTGACTGATCAAACAGGCGACGGATTTATAGAATCAAAAGAGGAATTGACATACACTTTATCGGGATCTAATCAAGGAATTGCACCATCATACAATACATACATCGTAGATTCATTACCATTGAATGTTCGTTATATTCCTAATACTTTGGAAATCATAAACGCACCAGGTGTAACCGCTGGGTTTAAAACAGATGCGGCAGATAATGATGTAGCATTTAAAGGAACAGTTGGCGCAAGGTCTTACGTAAAGTTTTTTATTGGAACGGGCGCAACAGGAACCACTGGTGGAATTTTACAAGCGGGAACAGCAGGTAATTATGCGGTAAGATTTAGGGTAAAAGCAGATGAAATACCTGGTTCGGTGATAAACACAGCTAGAATTTATGGCAATTCTGCCCAAGGCGATTTATTTACAGATGATGGTACGGCTGTAATTGGAGAAGAAGGCGCACCAATGCCAGTTAGCATGACAAGTTTTTTAGCCACTTTATCTAGCAACAAACAAAACTGTTTATTAAAATGGATTACAGAGTCTGAAACAGACAATGCTTATTTTGAAATCCAAAGAAGCAATGATGGCGTACATTTTGAATACAGGGGAAAAGTAGAAGGAAACGGTACTACTGCAGCAACAAAGCAATATGATTATAATGATGAAATCAACGGCTTGTTTAATGTTATTTACTATCGTTTAAAAATTATTGATAAAGATGGCAAATACAGTTTTTCAAAAATCATTGCTTTAAAAATAAAGGGCAACAATGCAGACGAACATTTTAATGTATATCCTAATCCATTTTATTCTGATATTAAAATTGAATTAATGGGTTCACGTAAAGAAACAGGAATGATTAGATTCATTACGTTTGAAGGGAAAGAAGTATTGAGAAGAAATGTTGAAGTAGAAAAAGGAACCAACATTATTGTGTTGAAAGATTTGAATTATCTACCTAGAGGAAATTATATTTTAGAGATGACAACTTCTACAAATAAAATAATCAGAAAAATAACGAAATAATTTTTACATGGTTTTATAAACGCATTTTTCCTTGAAGAACTAATCCATCCTATTCTACATATTAAAGGCTGCCTAATGGTGGCCTTTTTTATTTTTTATCTATTAATTTTATTAAAAAATAATTTCAATGCAAATCAATCACATAATAAAAGTCAGTTTAGTTTGGGTTTTTAGTTTTATAAACTTTATGGCAATGGCTCAGTTTACCGAACAGGATACTTTAAGGGGTTCGATTGGTATTGGCCGTCAACACTGGGATATCACGCATTATGACATCACGGTGACGCCTAACATTGACACCAAATCAATATCCGGAAAAAACATCATAACGTTGATAGATAGTGGCATCAATTTAATTCAAATTGATTTGCAGCAACCTATGGAATTAGATAGTGTATTTTTTGATAATCAATCTTGTTTGTTTAAAAGAAATGGGAATGTGTTTTGGGTAGAACTGGGTTCAAATAAAAGTCCTAAGCCCAGCATTAAAAAACTAACATGTTATTTTCATGGAATGCCTAAAGAAGCGATACGTCCACCATGGGATGGCGGATGGATTTGGAAAAAAGATGCATTGAATAATCCTTTTGTTAGCGTTGCTTGTCAGGGTTTAGGTGCGAGTGTTTGGTTTCCATGCAAAGATGTACAATCTGATGAACCTGAAAATGGATGTACACTTACCATCATCGTACCCGATAGTTTAGTTGCAGTTGGAAATGGACATTTAGTTGATCAAAAAAAAATGTCCAATAATTTAATGTCATTTACTTGGCAGGTAAAAAGTCCAATTAACAATTACAACATTGTTCCTTACATTGGCAAATACAAACATTTCTCGGAAATATACAAAGGATTGAAAGGGCCATTAAATATGGATTATTGGGTGTTGGAACAAAACATTGAGAAAGCCAAACTTCAATTTAAAGATGCCCCAAGAATGATGAAAGCATTTGAGTATTGGTTTGGTCCCTACCCTTTTTATCAAGATGGTTATAAACTAGTTGAAGCCCCACATTTAGGCATGGAACATCAAAGTGCTATCGCTTATGGAAATGAATTTACAAATGGATATTTGGGCAGTGATTTATCAAATACAGGTTGGGGTTTAAAATGGGATTTCATCATCGTTCATGAAAGTGGGCACGAATGGTTTGCTAATAACATAACCTCAAAAGATATTGCCGACATGTGGATACATGAAAGCTTTACCAATTACAGTGAAACATTATTTACAGAATATTTCTATGGTAAAAATGCGGCAAACACTTATGTACAGGGACTTAGAAGCAGTATTCAAAACGATAAACCCATCATTGGAAAATATGGCGTAAACAATGAAGGAAGTGGCGACATGTATAATAAAGGCGGCAATATGATTCATACCATTCGGCAGGTAATCAACAATGATAAAAAATTCAGGGAAATATTAATTGGTTTGAACAAAACATTTTATCACACAACAGTAACCACGAAAGAAATTGAAAACTACATCAATAAAAAATCTGGTTATGATTTTTCAAAAATATTTGATCAGTATTTAAGAACAATTGAAATCCCTGTTTTAGAATATTATATCGATTCGAATCAACTGCATTACAGGTTTAGCCATACCCTTTCTAATTTCAACATGCCTGTGAGATATAGATTAGATGAGCATTCCACATACAAATGGTTAAACGTTTCAAATGAATGGAAGCAGATTAAGGTTGGAAATATCAATACATATAATTTTAATGTAGACCCCAATTTTTACATTAATTTAAAAATGGTGCCTGCATTTCATTTTTGAAATTTCATTTTTGAAATTTCATTTTTGAATTTTCATTTTTGAATTTTCATTTTTGAATTTTCATTTTTTAATTTTTAATTTTAATTTTTAATTTACAAATGCAAATAATACTCTTTTAGCAAATGCAAAAACGCATCAGAATAGATGTTTCGTTCTTCATAAATATTCATTTCATTTTCTTGTGGTATCGAATTTTGTTTTGAAAATAAAATCATAGTTCGAAAATGATTATGGTTAGCGGATTGCTTCACCAGCGTTTGAGCTAGAATTGAAAATGAAAAATATTTTACTAAATCTTCAATATGTTTTTTTCGGTGAAAAGGCAACAACAAAGCAGCAAATCCCGTATCAGAAAGGTTTTTGTCAATAAAAGAAATCAGCGTTTCCAAAGACAATCCACTATCATGTTTGGCAAGGTTCTTTGATGAGTCATTCGATTTCAAATCGTTTTCATAAAATGGCGGATTGGAAAAAATGAAATCATATTTCTTTGTTGGAATAAACTCTTGCAATGATGTAAGCTGAATATTAATTTGATTATTCCAATTTGTGTTGGCAATATTTTGACTCGCTTGATTGAATGCTGACTCATCGATTTCAAGGGCATCAATTTCAAATGCATGATTTTGTGCCAGCATCAAACTCAGCAAACCCGTTCCTGTACCAATATCCAAAGCGTTTGAAATATTGGGTTTTGTTTGGATTATCCATTCATTAATCCATGCGCCAAACAAGCAAGAGTCGGTGCATACTTTCATGGCACACCGATCTTGGTGAATGGTAAACTGCTTGAATTGGAAAAAGGTGTTGGACAAAGGAAATGTTTGGTGTTTGAAGCCCCCTCAATCCCCCAAGGGGGAAGTTGAAGCATTGAAAAATAAAGATATTTAAAATCCAGTGTGAAGTATTTTTAGCGATTGGTGTTTGTTTGCTTGTTGATCACAACTTTTAAACCATTAAACATTAAACCAGCAAAGCGTGTTAAACCTCATAAACCTCTTGTAAGGGTTGAAATTTTCTACCACTCCCAAACCTCATAAACCTCTCAAACGTCATAAACCTCTCAAACTTCTTCCCCCTACTCCACCCAATTATTATTCTTAAAATTCACATCCGGTAAAGCTTTATCCTGATCGATGCTTACAGATTTTAATTTTTCTTTTACTGGAATTCTAACGATGAAACTTTCGGTGTTGTTCCAGATTTCAACGGGTAGTTTCAATGTGCCTTTCTTACCATATTGTGTTTCGTAGTTTAATACAACGGGCATTGCCATTTGTTCTAGATTTTCGATAGTTACTGTTGGGCCATTAATTTCATCATTTTCAACTTTTGAAATGGCTTGATCTAATTTGTAATTTTTTAAAAACCAGGATTTCCAAAACCAGCCCAAATCTTCGCCAGATGCATTGTTCATGGTACTGAAAAAATCCCAAGGGGTTGGATGTTTGAATGCCCATTCTCTAATGTATGTTTTAAAGGCATAATCAAATCTATCTGGCCCTAACACATAATTTCTTAATAATTGCAACCCCAATGCCGGTTTGAAATATAAGGCTGTGCCAATATTGTATTCCAACATTGCATCTGGTGTATTGAAAATACTTTCGCTGTTTTCATGAAACAAATTATAAGCAACCTCTTCCCCATTTGCTGGGGAATTTTTATACTCTCCATTATTAAAATCATCATCAGCTAAAGAATTGATAAACGTATTGAAACCCTCATCCATCCATCCATACAAGCGTTCGTTACTTCCTACAATCATTGGAAACCAGGTATGCCCAAATTCATGATCGGTTACACCAAACAATCCAGATGTAGTAGATTCTGATGAACAAAAAACAATTCCAGGATATTCCATTCCGCCCACATTGCTTGCTACATTTACAGCTACCGGATAAGGATATTCGTACCAACGTTTGCTGTAATTTTCAATACTGCCTTTTATGTATTCTGTAGATCTTCCCCAAGCTTTATCTCCTTTGCTTTCAGTTGGATACGCACTCATGGCAAAAGATTTTTTTCCAGATGGTAGATTGATCATTGCACCATCCAAAATAAATGCTTTTGAACTTGCCCATGATACGTCTCTTGCATTTTTCAATTTAAAATGCCAGGTTAGCTCTTTTGCTTGAGAAGCTGCATTTGATTTATTAAGCTCATTTTCTGTACGAATAATAACTGTACTATTGCTGATTTTTGCTTTCTCTAAACGTTGAATTTGTTCTGCAGAATAAACATCTTTGGGGTTTTGTAATTCACCGCCAGCAACCACTACATGACTTGAAGGGGCCGTTATGTTAAAATCAAAATCTCCATATTCTAAATAAAATTCGCTTGCGCCCAAATACGGCTCTGTATTCCAACCTTTGATGTCGTCAAACACACAAATTCTCGGATACCATTGTGCAATACAAAAGATGTCTCCATTTTTAGATGGTAAGATCCCAAATCTATCGGCGCCATATGCGGGGATTGAATAACTGTAGGAAATTTTTATAGAAATCTGATCAGTTTTGGCTTTTAAAGGATTAGTTAATCTTACCTGCATTCTTGTATCATCAATTACATAATCTGCTTTAGAAACATTTTGTACATTTCCAACATTAGTGATAATTTCAACAGATTTTATTTTATAACCACCATCAAAATTAGATTTAGAATCACCATAACGGCTTCTAGAATTTGCAGGCATTCTCATTTGGCCACGACTGGTTTTATTGAATAGATTCTGATCCATTTGAAACCATAAAAAGGAAAGATCATGCGGACTATTATTTTTATAATTTAAAATCACAGTACCTGAAATTTCTTTTTTTATATCATCCAAACGAACGTTGATGTTATAATCGGCTTTATTTTGCCAATAGGCAGATGTTACACTTCCATTTACAGCTCGTGTGATGTTATCTGAAACAGGGTATTCTAATGGTGCAAACAAATCGTGTGGATTATAATTGGATTGAAAACTTGCTTGCGAAACTTGTGCAAAAATGCTACCAGACAATAAACACAAAAAAAAGGTGAAGTTGATTTTAAACATGAATTTTATTTTGTAGATAAATAAGAAAATATAAATATAAACATTAGGTTTTTAATTCCAAGATTTTATATATCCCAACGCTTTCAACTTTATTTCAGGGTCGTCTTC
>Ga0304730_1003365_pt1 | contig 10828 bp, 16 predicted proteins | sample M_130628_MF_Meta_FD_190474 | JGI IMG/M metagenome (GOLD analysis project Ga0304730, IMG submission 190474) | Freshwater microbial communities from Lake Montjoie, Canada to study carbon cycling - M_130628_MF_MetaG (v2) (version 2) | ecosystem: Environmental > Aquatic > Freshwater > Lake | place...
GCATTCAACCTTGCAGGTTCAATTGATACAGTCGCACAGACTGAACTTCGTGGTGGTACAAACATCATCTACGGTGGTACACGTACTAACACAGTAACAATTGCTGCTACAGATACAATCACTTCTGCTAACATCCGTAAGGCTGTTGCTAAGTTGCGTTCAGGTCTGTCAGTTCCTCGTAAGGGTTCAATGTACTGGTGTGGTATTCACCCAGAAGTTTCACACGACCTTCGTGCTGAGACTGGTGCTGGTGGATGGCGTATTCCTCACGAGTACAACTCAAAGGAAGAAATTTGGGCTGGAGAAATTGGTTCATACGAAGGTGCTTACTTCGTAGAGTCTGCTCGTATGTTCAAAGATACTGACGGTGCTTCAAGCGCCCAGGTATACCGCACAATTCTTGCTGGCAAGGAAGCAATGGCTGAAGCCGTTGCTGAAGAGCCACACGTAGTTATCGGTCCAGTTATTGACCAGTTAATGCGTTTCCGCCCAATGGGTTGGTACGGCGTTCTAGGCTTCAAGCGTTATCGCGAAGCAGCCTTGTATCGTATTCTTAACGGTTCATCAGTCGCTTAGTTGATTGACGCTTAAGTAAAGGTTAGGTTCGCTTAGCCTTTACTTAAGAGTAAGTTCATTAAGGAGAACAATGGCAACGTACACACTAGTAACACCAACCTTGGAACAAGGACACATTGGTGGTCATCGCCTGTTCACACACTTTAAACAACGCACAAAGAGTTATACCATCATTCTTAGTGGTGGTGTTTACTCACTTATACAGTATCCAACCGAAGATGAGTTAGCAACTTACACTGCTTACTATATGGGTGGATGTCAACATACTGGGATTACTGAGGCTATCAGAACAGCAATGATTGCTGATGCCATTGTAACTTCAGCCAACTTTACGGTGGAATAATGGGACTACATCAAAGACAGACACATCCAGAATTTGTAGAAGGTTGCTTTGGGTGTAAGATACAACTTCTAGAATTATCTACTGGTGATGCCAGAGGTGATGTAATAGCAAGCGGCACCACCCAGAAGAAATGGAACAATGAACTTGAGGCCTACCGTAGTGCTAGAGCACAAGGTATTCAACCTAATGGTACAAAGATAAAACAAATACAAGCAGCACACGAAGCATCTGAAAAACTAGGTGCAGCCTATGACGGTAACACAATGGTACAAGCAAAGAAGATAGACAAACCAACAGCAACAGTAATGCGAGAACTCAAGGAAGCAGGAATACAATAATGGCAATGAATAAAATGAAGGCATATGCAGCATACGAGAAGACTGAAAATGTATTAACAAAGAAGAAAGAATTAAAAAAGCCAGAAGGCAAGGCAGAAAAAGCCAGAGAAGTTAAAAAGGGCTTTCACCTTATGAAAGGCAAGCCAATGAAGAACTCTGCTATGAAGAAGATGGGCAAGAAGAAGTAATGTCAACAGGATATATTCCACAAAATACAGGTGCTCCACGCACCAAGGCGCTAGACCATTCTAAGGTTGCACCTATTCATAAGCCATCTGCAAAGCCAAGTCCTGCTATGCCTACAAAACGTCCAATGGTAGGTAATGATGCAGCAAATAAAAAGAAGTATGGTTCTGCCTCACACAATAATGGGTATACAAACTAATGAAAAAGCATCCTGGTTTTAAGGCTGTTGCAGCAGGGATTGCTAAAAAACAGGGTATCTCTAAAGAAGGTGCTTCTGCAATTTTAGCAGCAAGTACTCGTAATGCGAGTAAGGCTGCTAAGAAAAAAAATCCTAATCTAAAAAAAATTAAGTAGTAAAGGCGGGGACAATGGTTAAAGAAAAGAAAGAAACCTTAGCAGTCGCTTGGTGCGACAATGGTATGGTAGATGGCAAGTTTATGGAAGGTGTCGTAGACACTCTCATAAACTCAGGCGTAGAGTTCTGTGGGTCACTACGTGCCCACGGCAATCAGATAGCACAGCAGCGAGAGATGTTAGTCAATCGCTGGTATGACAACAATAAATCTGATTGGCTACTCTGGCTTGACTCAGACATTATGATTACCCCAGAGAAGTTCCTTAAACTCTGGAATCGTAGAGATGCCAAGGATATACCTTTGCTTACTGGTGTTTACTTTACAAGTAACGAACCAGAGCAACCATTGATGAAACCACTAGCAACTGTTTATGAGTTTGCTGAGGCAGAGTTTGGTATTGGGATTAGAAGGTTAGACCCACTACCTAAGAATGCCTTTATTAAAGTAAGTGCTGCAGGTATGGGTTTTTGCCTAATGCACCGCAGTGTAATAACAAGAATTAAAGAAGCATTGCCAGGAGTCCCGTTCTTTACAGAGGTGGGTGCTAACAAGCAGTTCACTGGTGAGGACATCTACTTCTTTGCAGTAGTCAACAAGGCAGAGATTCCTCTGTGGTGTGACACCGCTGCAACGGTAGGACATATGAAGCGATTCAATATGGATGAGAACTACTACGATGCTTTTGGTAGAGGTAAAGGTTATGCAGACTAAATATCCTAACTGGTTTGAGATGACTGCAAAGGAAAACTTTGAGTCACAACTTACTCCCCTTGCTGGCAAGTTTAATCTTAGATTCTTACAGATTGGCGCCTTTACAGGCGATGCAACTGTATGGCTGGTAGATAACATCCTGACCCAGAAGAACTCAGTCCTAGAAGATGTAGACATCTGGACTGGTTCTGATGAAGAAGAACATCAGGCTATGGATTGGCTAGACGTTGAGCGTGTATACGATTCACGGATTGCCTTTCGACCTAATGTGATTAAGTACAAGATGGACAGCAAAGAGTTTCTGCGCTCTATTGAAGAACCAACCTATGACTTCATCTACATTGATGGAGACCACACAGCAGAGGGTGTGCTACAAGATGCCGTGCTTGCTTGGAGATTACTCAAAGCAGGTGGGATTATGGCATTTGATGACTATCTATGGGAAGACCCTAGAGGTGTTGAGTTCCAGCCAGGCTGGTCAATAGATACCTTTGTAGGGGCAGTCAAGGACGAATCAGAAGTTTTACTATCAAACTCTCAAGTATGGCTAAGGAAGAATAATGAGCGCAGCCTGGACACGTAAAGAAGGCAAGAGCCCCACTGGTGGCCTCAATGCTAAGGGCAGGGCATCTTATAAGGGTGGCACGCTCAGAGCGCCTGTAAAGGCTGGAGACAACCCACGTAGGGCATCCTTCCTAGCACGTATGGGCGGAATGCCAGGACCAGAGCGCAAGCCTGATGGCTCGCCAACAAGATTACTTTTATCCCTACAGGCCTGGGGTGCATCATCTAAGGCTGATGCTAAGTCCAAGGCTGCAGCAATATCTAAGAGAAACAAGGGTAAAAAATAATGGCAGGAACAGCGGGTAGTAGTTTAACAGCAGAATTAAATCGTCTTGCTAGTACAACTGGCAATGCTGCACAAGGTGCTGCCAATGTTTACGCTGGCACATCTGGTCTAGGGCTTATTGCAGCCCTTAACATCAAGGCTAGTGGAGTACGTCAACCTTCTGCATACAAAGGACTCAACGCTATCTGCAATGAACTTGCTGGTACTACTGGTAAATCCGCAAGCGATGCATTAAGGACTCTATAGTGACTACATTATTAGATATGATTGATGAAGTGTCAATGAACCTTTCAGGTTACACACTTCAACAGGACCGTGCTACTCACATTACTGCAGATGTAGCAGCAACTGCTTCAACTATTGCTGCACCGATTACTCTATCTCTTGCATCTACCGACAGTGTGGGCAAGGGCATTATTGAGATTGATGAAGAACTATTCTGGGTAGATAACTATGACAGAGTTGGTAACACTGCAACTATTGCTCCCTATGGTAGAGCATACATAGGTACTACTCTTGCTGCACACACAGAAGGTACTAAAGTTACTATTGCACCTACCTTCCCACGCTTTACAATTAAGCGAGCAATCAACGATACTATCAGTGCAATTGGTTCATCTATCTTTGCAGCCAGTACAACTACAATTACATCTAACTCTGCTGTCTCAGCCTTTAGATTGCCTGCTACTGGTGATTCATTAAATATTCGTTCTATCCTTGCTGTTGCATATCAAGCATTGGGTGCAAGTAAAGAATGGATACCTATTCGTAACTATCGCTTTGATGGTAATGCTAACTCAACTTCATTTACTAGTGGTCAGACTTTATCCATTTATGATTACATCCCTTCGGGACGTACTGTTCAAGTTGTTTATTCTACTAATCCTACTGCATTTACAACCACTATTAATGCAACTTACACTACCCTTACAGCAATTAATGACCAAGTTTTTACATCAATAACTAAACTACCAGAGTCCTGCAAAGACCTAATCATTCTTGGTGCTACCTATCGTTTGCTATCTAACCTTGACCCAGCACGTGCGTCAATGGTTAGCCCACAGGCAGATGAGACAGATTCCAAGCGTCCATATGGTTCATCTCAATCACTTACTAAGCAAGTTTACGCTTTGTTTAATCAACGATTAAATGAAGAGATTAAGAAACAGCAAGACAAATATCCTATCCGTGTCCACTACTCCCTTTGATAGGCAGATAAATGACAACTAGAAAATACTCGTCCAGAGCACAGCAGACCACACTCAGTAGCGGAATCACCTCTGGTGATACATCTATGACTGTAGGTTCTGGTGCCAACCTAATGGGTGGTAAGACACCATCATCACTTGAAACCTATACAGTTGTTATTGACCCTGATACGGCCCTTGAAGAAATTGTAGATGTCAGTAACTACGCATCAGGTAACACACTTACTATTGCTAGAGGCATTGATGGTTCTACTGGTGTAGCCCACTCTGCTGGTGCCATTGTCCGACATATGGTTATTGGTCGTGACCTTACTGAGGCTAACACACATATTGAAGCAACCACTGGACACGGTGCAACAGGTGCAGTAGTTGGTACAACTAACACACAGACTTTAACTAACAAAACTTTGACTGCTCCAGTCATTGCTGTTATCAGCAACACAGGCGCATTAACTCTACCTACATCTACTGACACTCTTGTAGGTAAAGCAACAACTGACACTCTTACCAATAAGACCTTTGACACAGCAGGTACAGGTAATGCTTTCAAGATTAACGGAACTACTATCAGTTCAACATCTGGTACTGGTGCAGCAGTTCTTGTTGTTTCACCCACTCTTACGGGTACGGCACTTGCTACTAATCTAACCGCCTCTGGCACCGTAACTGCAGCAGCATTCTCTGGTCCTCTAACTGGTAACGTAACTGGTAACCTAACAGGTAACGTTACTGGTAACGTATCAGGTTCTGCTGGCACAGTAACTAACGGTGTCTATACAACTGACACAGGCACAGTAACAAGCACAATGATTCTTAATGGCACAATCTTAAATGCTGATATTAATGCATCCGCAGCCATTGACAAGACTAAGATTTCAGGCACAGCAGTAACTGTTGCAGATACTGGAACTGTTACATCAACAATGTTGCTTGATGGAACTATCCTTAATGCTGATGTTAATGCCTCTGCTGCTATTGATTACAGCAAGTTAAACCTTAACGGAACTATTACCTCTGCAGATATTGTAGATGGCACTATTGTTAATGCTGACATCAATGCATCTGCTGCAATTGACTGGACTAAACTTGGTATATCTTCTACAGTATCATCTGCTGAGATTGGATATGTTGACGGAGTAACATCAGCAATTCAAACACAGTTAGATGCTAAGTTGGCTAAAACTGGTGGCACTATGTCTGGTGCTATTGCTATGGGTACTAGCAAGGTTACTGGTATGGGTGACCCTACACTGGCACAAGATGCTGCAACTAAAGCATATGTAGATTTACAAAGAGATAACCTTATTAACTCAGCCCCTGGTATCTATGATACTTTGGGTGAGATTGCAACTGCAATCCAATCTGGTGGAACATTCTATGATTCCCTAGTACTCAAGTCTGGTGCAACTATGACAGGTCTTCTTACCTTGTCTGCTGCTCCAACATCAAACTTACACGCTGCTACTAAACTCTATGTAGATGGTGTTGCTGGTTCTGCTACTGCTGCTGCAGCCTCTGCTGCCGCTGCTGCTGCATCATATGATTCATTTGATGATAGATACCTTGGACCATATGCTTCAAACCCAACCTTAGATAATGATGGCAACTCTTTACTTACTGGTGCTATATATTTTAATACAGTATCTGCCGCAATGCTTGTTTGGTCAGGTTCTGCGTGGGCTTCTATCTCCTCATCTGCTGCTATCTATCGCTACAAATTTATTGCTGCAGGTGGAGAAACATCTCTATCTGGTCTTGACGCGTCTTCTCAGACCCTTGCATATATTGCTGGTAATGAGCAAGTATACCTTAACGGTGTGCTTCTAGTTCGTACTACAGACTACACAGCAACTACTGGCACAAGCATTACAGCACTATCAGCCCTTGTCTTAAATGACATAGTAGAGATTATTACCTTTACCGCACTTAGCGTAGTGACTGATATACCTCAATCTATAGTAGATGTTAAAGGTGATTTAATTGTTGCAACTGCTGCTGACACAGTAGGCAGACTTGCCGTTGGTACTAATGGACAGGTATTAACTGCAGACTCAACTGCTGGTACTGGTCTTGCTTATACTACACCTATAAGTGCTTCTTCTACAACTACATTTACAAATAAAACTTTTGACACAGCAGGTACAGGCAATTCATTTAGTATTAACGGAACTGCGGTTACGGCTAAGACTGGTACAGGTTCTGTTGTACTTTCTGCAGCACCAACACTAACTGGAACAGTAACAGCATCAGGAGATATTACAATATCTGCTACTGGTGCATTTGGAAGCATTACAGATTTTCAAACACTAAGCCTTATGGGCGCACTCTAATAGAAAGTAGTAACTAATGGCTACAACAACTAAGGCTCTGGTAAGAGCAGCAGCAGGAACATCAACGGCTACACTGTATACAGTGCCAGCCTCTACAACTACAGTAGTAACTAATATTGTAGTAACTAACTCAGCAGCATCTGCTGCTACGTTTACTCTTACGCTTAACAGCGTTGATATATTTACTACAAGTGCAATTGCCGCTAACTCAACAGCAATGTTTGACTTAAAACAGGTAATGGCAACAACTCAAATTATTGCTGGCTTTGCCAGCGCAGTAACAGTCAAGTTCCATATTAGCGGAGTGGAGATTTCCTAATGGCATCAACAGTATTTCCTGTGGCAGCAGCAGCGGCTGGTAAAACTCGCTATGTTGTAACTCTTCTTTCTGGTACTTCGTGGACTGTTCCCACTAGCGTCACTTATGTTAATGCAACACTATTTGGTGGTGGTGGTGCTGGTGGTAATGGCAACGCTCTTACCACGGCTGGTTCGGCACAGTTTGGCGCTGGTGGACAAGTAGTTACTACAAATGTAACAACCACGCCAGGAAACTCTATAGCATATGCAATTGGTGCTGGAGGGACAGGTGGTACTACTGGTGTTAAAGGTGGCAGCGGTGGTACAACTACATTTACAGGCGCAACTAGCGGAACAGGTGGTATTGGCGGTTCAGGTTCTTCTGCTGGTGCAAATCAAGCAGGAGGAGCAGGTTCAGCAGGTGCTGGTGCAGGAAATGGCGGCGGAGGAAACCCAAGCACTACTCAAAGTTCTGGCGATGGTGGTATAGGCAAAATTGAACTTGAATACTGGATATAGGAGATAGTTATGAAAACATTTGCAGTCATTGAAAATAACATAGTAGTCAACATTATTATTGGCGTAGAAGATGAAGTAATTGCTGCTAACCCTGGCAAGTATATTGAATATACAAATGGTTGGGATTACAATAATGGTATTGATGGCGGAGCATTCTTCCCAATCCCAGAGGAGTCAACTGAATGACTAAAGCACGTGACCTAGCCAACTCAGCAGCAGCATTTGCTGCTGTATCGGCAACAGAACTTGGGTATGTAGATGGTGTTACCTCTGCTATCCAGACACAGATGGATGCAAAGATTGCTAAGACATTAACTACTACTACTGGCGATACTATCTATGCATCTGCTGCTAATACTCCTGCCGCCCTTGCTATTGGTACCACTGGTCAAGTGCTTACAGTTGCGGCAGGTTTACCATCGTGGGCTACGGCTACGGCTGGTTCGATGACATTACTATCAACTACAGCAATAACTAATGTGGCTTCAATTTCAATTACTGGCATTTCACAATCTTACAAGCAGTTAATTGTAAGAATAAATAATGCGGCAACTGTTAGCACGAATGTTAATATTAAAATGCAACTCAACACAGTCACAACCGCTGTTTATTCTTATGCGAGCATATCAGATGCAACTTCAGCATCTTCTGGCGGCAATACTTTCACAACGATTGCAAGCGCAATGACAGGAACAGCCAACACTAACAATATCTCGGCCAACATAGTTTTTACCGATTACACGGCAACAACTGGATTGCAATTGGGAACTTTTGATGTGTCATATATTAGATATTATTCACCAGCCGTAACCGACCCATCAATGAACTTTGGTGCGGTTGCAACCAAAATTGGCGCAATTTCAAGCATCCAATTATTTCCATCAACAGGCAACTGGACTGCACAAGGCAACATTTACATCTACGGAGTGAACTAATGACTAGACCAATGATACGCATACACGATATTTCAACCGATGAAATTACAGACCGTGAGATGAATGATACAGAGTTTGCAGCCTATGAAAAATCGCAAGTCGATTCACTAGTTGCAGATAAGGCGGCTACAGATAAAGCGGCGGCGCAAGCGGCGCTACTTTCTAAACTTGGCATTACTGCCGATGAAGCAAAGTTGCTACTGTCCTAATTGGAACAACTTATTACTTACCTAGTACCCCTGTATAGGGATATAGATGATGCAATAGATGAAGCAGAAGAACAAATATATTAAGGAGCAATAGTGGCAACGAGAGATATAACCGAAGGTAGAGGCTCCTCAACTGCCAGCATTGGTCGTGCTATTGCTGTTGACTTAGGTATTGTTTCATCTAGTTCTACTTGGCAGAACACTAATGAGTCATATGATGTAGCAGTAGGTGGACTTCCATTCTTCTACGCTATCAGTGATGCTCGTCCATACATCCGTCAGACTGCACCGTTTCGTAAGGAACAGTCAGACATTGGCGCAGAACCAGGTGAGCAATCGCTCACTGGTTTCTGGCTAAGAAGTCAGTCTTCTTTCCACAATGGCACAGGCATTAAGTTCTATGACCCGTCCGCTGGTGAGACAGTTAACTATCGCTTTGCTGACTCAGACAATGTAGATGTGTGGACTAAAGGACAAGTAACTCTCCTCAAAGAGACAACTAATACTGGTGTTAGCAGTGGTATCTATAAACTTATCTCTGGCGTTTCTGGTAGTACTGATGTAGCAATTTCATTTATTCCAGGTAGTACTACACTTTTAGATGTTAAGGCTGATGCAACTACACTTACTACTTATGCTACAACTGCATCTGCAATAGTAGATATAGTTACTAACGGAACTACACTATTTGTTGCTAATGCAACTCGTATTTTTTATCAAACAATTGGTGCAACTGGTGCATTAAACAATCACTACACCACTGGTACTGCTGCAGTAAAGATGGGTTGGGTTAAGCAACGCCTTGTTGCTGGTATTGGTACTAGCATCTATGAATTAACTGGTGCCCTTGGCACTACTACACTACCTACTGCTATCTATACACACCCTAATACTGGCTGGACTTGGACATCTATTTCTGAAGGTGGCTCTGCCATCTATGCTGCTGGTTATGCTGGCGGAACTTCCGCCATCTACAAGTTTGTTCTATCTACTGCTGGTGTTATGCCTACCCTGACATCAGGGATTGTAGCAGCGCAACTTCCCATTGGGGAGATAGTCTATAAGATTGAGTCTTACCTTGGTTACTTGATGATTGGTACCAATAAAGGTATTCGTGTGGCTAGTATCTCAGATACAACTGGTGACTTGTCCTACGGTCCCTTGATATTTGAAGATAGCACTGGAACGGTTAAGCCATTAGCACGTGACTTTGCATTCCGTGATAAGTATGTCTGGGCTACTGGCACAGTTGGTGGCTATGCTGGACTATACCGCATTGACTTAGGTTCAGAGATTGAATCTTTACGTTTTGCCTATGCCAAAGACGCCTACCTTGGTATCGCTGCTGGTTATGCTACTACTGTAGACTTTATAGGTAATAGTAATCAACTAGCCTTTACTACATCAGCCAGTAATGGCATAGCCATTCAGTCAGGCGAATATAACGGCACCACTGGTGCATTAGCAACATCTGGCTCTATAACTACAGGCAAGATTAGATTTTCTACTCTTGAACCCAAGAACTACAAGCGTCTTATTGGACGTGGCACATTTACATCTGGTGACTTTACGCTATCATCTCTTGCTACAGATGAGACTGGTCTTGAAACACAGTATGACCACATTACATACAACTCAGGTGTAGGTGCAGTAGAAGTAACTACATCTCAGCCTGAAGTAGCACAAGAGTTCCTAGCATACAAGTTTACACTTAGCCGTGATACAACTACTACAACTGCTGGCCCTACCTTTAAAGGATACCAAGCCAAAGCGACCATTGCATCTCCACGCAATAGAGTCATTCGTTTTCCTGTCTACTGTTTTGATATTGAAACAGATAGGTTTAATACTGTAGTTGGCTATGAGGGTAGAGCATATGCTCGTATTCAATTATTAGAAGAGATTGAAAAGACAGGCGATGTTCTGACTTGGCAAGACTTGACAACAGGAGAATCACGACAAGCAGT
>Ga0304730_1003370_pt1 | contig 10826 bp, 8 predicted proteins | sample M_130628_MF_Meta_FD_190474 | JGI IMG/M metagenome (GOLD analysis project Ga0304730, IMG submission 190474) | Freshwater microbial communities from Lake Montjoie, Canada to study carbon cycling - M_130628_MF_MetaG (v2) (version 2) | ecosystem: Environmental > Aquatic > Freshwater > Lake | place...
AAATATTTATGGGTTCAAGCACCGGAAATATGTTGGTCGATAATGTCCAAACCCTCGAAAAGCTTTTTTCCAGGAGTGAGATGCTCATCGCAACCCATTGTGAAGACGAGGCAACTGTTCGCGCGCGTTTAGCTTTGTTTAAAGAAAAATATCCATCAGAGGATGCTCCAGCCTATTTACATCCACTCATACGCAATGAGGAAGCATGTTATTTGTCATCTTCCATGGCGATCGATCTAGCCAAAAAATCCAACACGCGCTTACATATTTTACATATTAGTACGGAAGAAGAGCTCGCTTTATTTGACCATACCAAACCTGTTAAAGAAAAAAGAATCACAGCTGAAGTTTGCGTGCACCATCTTTGGTTTGATGCTTCTGATTATGAAACAAAGGGCAATTTAATTAAGTGCAACCCAGCGATAAAAGATGCCAGACACAAAAATGCCTTGCGAAAAGCATTGAATACGGGTGAGTTAGATATCATTGCCACGGATCACGCCCCACATACCTGGGAAGAAAAACAACAAGGGTATTGGTCCGCACCCTCGGGTTTGCCCTTAGTCCAACATCCCCTATTGATCCTTTTCGAATTAGCCCAAGAAGGGGTTTTAACTTTAGAAAAGATCGCTGAAAAAACAGCTCACGCGGTGGCAGACTGCTTTCAAATAGAGGAAAGAGGGTATATCAGGGAAGGTTATTGGGCTGACTTGGCGATTGTCGATTTGCAAAAACCTACCCTAGTTGAAAAATCTAATGTACATTTTCAATGCGGATGGTCTCCTTTAGAAGGCAAAACATTTTCGGCAAGCATCGATTCCACATTCGTGTCAGGACACTTAGCCTATTCAAACGGAAAATTTGATATGAGTCAATTAGGAAAAAGGCTTCTATTTAACCGCGATTAAAGTACGTCATCAAAATAGACGCGCAAGTAAAACCCTAAAGATTGGTTGTATAAGGATCCACTGCCGGAAGCGATATTAATAACGCCTGTTTGATAGGTGACTCCTAGGGAAACAAAGTTTTGGGAAACAATTCCAAGGCCTACTTTGAAACCCATGTCAACCCTTCTCAAATCGCGAGAAAAACTTTCACCAGAAGTTGTAGTTGTCACGAATGTTGTTGGCTTCGATGGATTTGGACCTCTACTGATATACGTTGAATTATCCCATAGTCCGACACCAAAATAAGGGCCAGCCCAAACCGTTAGACCTCCTCCATATTCTGATAAACTTCCTAGTTTAATCTCCAAATTGGGACTAAAGTCCAAATAATTTAGAGAAATCGTACGGTCAACATAAACAGAATCTGAGAAATTTGTTTTGGCATGATATCCTCTTTGAGATAAAGCAAGTTGGGGACTAAAGCTCGCACGGGCAGTTATTGGATATTGTAAACCGATACCTATTTCAACGGCAGGTTTAAAAAAATAAGATTCTCCCGAAGTACCATCCCCGCTAAATCGAACCGACTTAGCCTCCAAATGAAAAATCTTTTTTGGTTTATATTTTTGCCCCAAAACACACATGGGAACCAATAAAATAAATAAGAAAATTGACTTGAAATACGAAGACATCATCGGGTTATTGCGAAATATTCCTCAATTTTAACCCATATTTATGTAAACACCAACAAAAGTTTATTAATTGGCTCGAATTTATGAAGAAAACGAATGGGACTTTACTCCCCTATTTTTCACTTTCAGGGATAGAAGCAGGATTAGATGAGGCTGGTAGAGGCTGTTTAGCAGGCCCAGTGGTAGCCAGTGCCGTTATATTGCCCAAAGACTTTACACATGCTGCCCTAACCGATTCGAAACAATTAACATCCAAGCAGAGAACGAATTTAATTGACATCGTGAAACATTATGCCATTGAATATGCGATTGCGGAAGTAGATCATGAAACGATTGATCAAATCAATATTTATAAAGCCAGTGTGTTGGCGATGCACCATTCAGTAGACCAATTAAAAACCAGGCCCAATCATTTATTGGTCGATGGAAATCGATTTATCAATTATCCATTGATTTCACATACTTGCATCGTCAAAGGGGACTCAAAATATTTTTCGATAGCCGCCGCGTCTATTTTAGCTAAAACCTATCGCGATGAATGGATGAAAAATGCAGCTGAAAAATACCCTGGATATGGCTGGGAAAGAAATGCAGGCTATCCCACTTTAGAACATAGAAAAGCTGTGTTGAATTTAGGGCCAACAGACATCCACCGAAAAACCTTTCGTGTAGAATTAAAAGAAAAATGCTAAATTTATTTTTTTAAACCAGCCTTGAAAATACTGCATACTTGTAAATATTTCTTTTCCTTCCTGATGCTTTTTTTGATTAGTCAGAAAATTGCAGCTCAAGGACCACAAAATCGGCTCCTGCAAATCAATGAGCGTATAAAAAATGCGGAAGATTTCAGTCGAAAATTAGACAGCAATTATAAAAAAAGCCTACGAATTGCAGGGGAAAGAGGTCTTAAAATAAAAGAAGATTTAGGGAATGGAAGGACTTTAAGTCTCCAACAAATCAATGAAATAGGCGAACCGCTTTACATCATCAATCACTCCAACGCACAAGCTGCTGCGACTACAAAAACAAACCAGCTATACTCGGGCGGAAGTATTGGAGTTTCTTTAAGTGGAAAGTCCGATACCATGTCGGGACGATTAGCCGTTTGGGATGGTGGAAATGCCTTGGCCACACACCAAGAATTTGGAGGTCGCATCAAACTACAAGAGAATTTGAGTAGTACCGACATCCACAGTACCCACGTATCAGGTACCATGATTGCCTCAGGCGTTAATGCGAATGCTAGGGGAATGTCCTTTGGAGCAGATCTCAAATTATGGGATTACAATAACGATAATGCGGAAATTAGTGACGCTTCTATTCCTAAAACAGGTCCAGCATTGTTGGTCAGCAATCACTCCTATGGCTATCAATCAGGATGGGTTTATGATTCAACAAAAAAGAAATGGCAGTGGTGGGGCGAGGACAAAGTAAGTACCTTCGAGGATTATAAGTTTGGCTTTTATGATACCAATGCCCAAAATTTAGATAAAATCGCTTTCAACGCCCCCTATTATTTGATGGTCAAATCAGCCGGAAATAGCCGCGATGAGAATGGTCCGGAGGCAGGGAAATATTATTTTCTGAAAACATCTACCAAAGATTCCTCGAACATTACCAGAAGTAAAAATGATGGATATGACATCATTTCTACGACAGGAACTGCCAAAAATATATTAACCGTAGGCGCTGCTGAATCCATGTACACCATTCCGGAAAAAGGTAGTGATGTTGCTCTAGCAAGCTTTTCATCTTGGGGTCCCACAGACGATGGCAGAATCAAACCTGATATTGTGGGAATTGGTACGGATCTTTTATCCACAAGCAATGCCTCCACGACAAGCTATGCCTACTTAAGTGGTACCTCTATGTCTTCCCCTCAAGTGTCGGGATCAATTTTTTTACTTCAACAGTTATACAATCGTCTAAATAATAATACTTTTATGCGATCAGCCACCTTAAAAGGGCTCGTATTACATTCAGCATTGGATTTGGAAGCGGCGGGGCCAGACTACAAAACGGGTTGGGGTCTTTTAGACATGGAAAAAGCGGCCAAAGTTATTACAAATGCGAGTTCGTCAAACTTGATTTCGGAAGGCACTTTGGCCAATACTGCGTCTGATAAACGATCGTTCGTAGCATCTGGGAAAGGTGATTTGGTCGCAACGCTTTCATGGACTGATCCGGAGGCGACCGTATTTCCAATTACCACTGAAAATTTAAATAGCCGTAAACCTAAATTAGTCAATGACTTGGATATTAAAATTACGGATGGCACAGGAAAATTCCTGCCCTTCATATTAGATCCCGCCGCCCCAGAAAAAATCGCAGAGACGGGTGATAATATTCGTGACAACATTGAAAAAATTATCATTAAAGGTGCTGTTCCTGGAAAATCATATGAATTATCGATTTCGCATAAGGGGACATTGAAGAACGAAAAACAAGATTTCTCTTTGATAGTCTCAGGAATTGGTGGAAAAGCCTATTGTGCAATTACGCCAACAACCTCACAAAATCTGATCAAGTCTTTGGCCGTGGGCACCTATTCAAACACGGTATCCACCTCACAAGACTTCACCTCCACGCCTATTCCGTTAGAATTAGGGGGATCCAACGACCTTAAATTAACCTTCTCAAGTACTGCCAGTAAAAAAATTAAAGTGGTGGTTGACTGGAACCAAGATGGATACTTTGAAGATTCAAATGAGATTATGCTGGCTAGTGACCTACTCACCACCGATAGCTACACGGCAAAATTTAAAGTGCCGTCCAACTTAAGTATCAATCAATATTTTAGAATGAGGGTTGTTGGTGAACTAGGGAATTCATCTACGAATGTGTGCGGCAATTTAGGAACCGGTGAATCTGAAGAATATGTCATTCAAGTCATTCAGGCGTCAAATGATTTAGGCATCATGTCTATTTCTAATCCAACGAATAGTTATTGCTCCACAAACGGTGCCGCATCACTCTTGGTCCGAGTGAAAAACTATGGAAGTAAATCGCAAAGTAATATACCCGTGACGTTAAATTATTACCTGGACAATAACTTACAGGGAAGTCTTACCGGTAAAATTTTAAAAATAGATGCGGGCAATGAGCAAATTATTACAGTTTCTGGGACTGCTGTATGGATCGCTGGAAAAACATATACATTTAAAGCGATTTCAAATCTAGATGTCGATCAAAATACAAACAATGATTTACTAAGCACTAGCCAAATTATTGAAAATCCACAGGCGCCCGTTGGGACCGGTCTTTTCTGCTCCGGAGCAAGCTCATTAAATTTGAGTGCTTCTCAAGGATACCCACTTTGGTATAACAACAATGTATTGGCCGCATCAGGAGCAACTGCGACTGCCCCTTATTCAGCTAATTATACCGTAGGTTATAATGATTTTTCGGGATCCATGAAACCTCAAACAAAAAAGGAATTTGGCACCGGATCATATTATGAAAATTTTGGGCCTACTCCTATTTTTGATATTAAAGTGCCAATTATTCTCCAGTCGGCTAGGGTCTATGTGGGAACTTCCGGGACCATCACTTTTGATGTTTTCAACTATGAAAGCGGCGAACTAATTTCCTCCATTACTAAAGATTTGAACGCCACGAGAACACAAACCAATTCGACAAAAGTAAACAACCAATTAAACGATGACAAAAATGATCCTGGCCAAGTAGTAGAGCTTAATTTATCATTTCCAAAACCAGGAACCTATATCCTTGCTCAAACTTGTAGTAATGGGGCAACGATATTCCGAAGTAATAAATCGTTAACAGATACCGTAAATGCCCCAGTAAATCTGGGCTATCCCTATACGATCCCCAATATTTTATCTATGACCGGAGCGCTGTACAATGGAGCGCCCATCACCACAGGATACTATTATTTTTATGACATGAAATTCAAGTCGTTGGGCTGTCCAAGCCCAAGATCTGTCGTGAATATCACAACCGCCAAAACCCCTGATGCAAGTATTAGTCCTACAGGCACCCAAACCGTTTGCGTAGGCGGCTCGGTTTTAATTACGGCAAAATCTACAGACAACCCAAGTTTCCAATGGCTATTAAATGGTGCGGCCATTAGTGGTGCGATTACGTCCACCTATGAAGCTAAAAAAAGTGGCACCTATCAGGTAAAAGCAACTGTAAATGGCTTATGCACAAATACATCGACCGCCTTAAATCTAACCGTGTCAAGTCCATTGCCACCGGCGATCACGTACATAGATGGGACAATGAAAATAGCAGGAACTGGAACTATTCAATGGTATGTAAATGGAGCCATCATTCCTGGCGCAACCACATCTACCTATACTCCTGTTCAAAGTGGTTTATATTCAGTTTTCCTGAAAGATGTCAATGGCTGTAGCGCAACATCCGATTTATTGACGATTAATATATTAGCAACAGAAAAAGAAAATCCTTTTTCCGCGTATGTTGCCTTTCCTAATCCGGCCACTGATTTACTAAACGTAGGATTACCTCAAGCCATGGCAGGTACTTATGCCATTGAAATTATTGATATACATGGGCGGATTTTCCTCACCGAAAAAGTCAATTTGGAGCCTGGGGCAAATCAATTGAAAATTGACATTTCTAAGATTCCAGTGGGTACTTATCTGGTACGATTACCCGAAATAGTAAACCAACCGAGTATGAAGTTTATTAAAAACTAACGGATTGTTTTGACCAAGTGTCGGCCACTTGTTTTGCCGACTAACATGTCTTGCATGATATTGGGGGCTTCTTCCAAATAGATTTCTTTTACGATTTTATCCATTGGAAAATTCCATTCTTTAGAAAATTTATTCCACACTTTTTGCTTCAACTCCAAGGGAGAATCAGCCGAATAAATGCCTAATAATCGAGCTCCTCTGAGTATAAATGGATAAATCTGCAAGTGTAAATCAACACTAGACGCCATGCCGCATGCTGCCACTGAACCTCCGGCCTTAAGACTTTTTAAAATCTTGATTAACGTCTCTCCTCCGACCGTATCTATCGCCCCTGTGAATCGCATGGAATAAAGTGCCTTAGATGTTTCTTGGAGGAATTCCTCCCGATCGATTATTTCATCCACGCCGATTGACTTCAAAAAACCATGTAGCTCTTTTTTTCCTGTGATGGCAATGACTTCATAGCCCAAATGCTTTAGCAATAAAATACTACACATTCCCAAACCTCCAGTAGCACCACTCACCACGATAGGACCATCACTAGGGACAATGCCATTTTGCTGCAAGGCCAACACAGCCATACCGGCCGTCAAACCGGCTGTGCCAATTTGCATCGATTTTTCAAGTGTTAGTCCTGAAGGCAATTTGATAATCCAATTCCATGGAACGGAAACGTACTCTGATAATCCTCCATGTGCATTCATGCCCAAATCGAAACCCGTAATGATGACTTGACTTCCAGGCTTAAACTTACCCATTGGGTCATTAATCACAATACCTGCAGCATCTATCCCCGGAATATGTGGAAAATTTCGAGTAATGCCTCGGTGCCCAGAGGAAGAAAGTGCGTCTTTATAATTTAAAGAGGAATAAAAAACTTGTACAAGGACCTGCTCGGAATTTAAAACATCCATGGGGATATTTGACAAAGACGTTACATAAGTGCCATCTCCATTTTCACTCGTCCATAAGCCTTTAAAAGTTTCCATCCTTTAATTTTTGGTCCAAAGAAAAATCATTCGAGGCGAATTTTGATCATCAAATGAATTTAATTGATAATCTCCCAACATACCGGTCCAAGTAAGACCCGAATTAAATGCATATTCCAAGAAATCAGATTTGGAAATCAATTCCACCTTTTCTTCAAAATGAAATGTCTCTTTTTGATCCGTAAATTCAATAGATTTATAGAGAAAACCATCTTTGGCCCAACGATTTATCTCAAATGATATTCCTTGTTTGATCACCGTTTCTTGGCCAACTAAATGATCAAGCACATACGTTGGATTAAAGAAATCCATTAAAAAAATACCTCCCGGCTTTAATGCGGCACTTAATGAATTGAAAGCTGCTTGATTATCCGATTTCAGATCAAAATAACCAAAACTTGTAAAGAAATTACACACCAAATCATAAACCCCCAAGTTAGGTAGCGGGTCTCGAATATCATGTACAAAAAAAGATAAATTTTCAGCAGAATAATGATTAGCGGCCTCTATGTTTTTAGGAGACAAATCAAACCCGTCGACTTTAAAACCTAATTCATGTAATGTTTTGGCATGTCTTCCTTGTCCACACGCGGCATCTAAAACAAAACAGTTCTTTGGGGTTTTTAACTTTTGCTGAATGGCTTTTATGAATGCTGACGCTTCATTTTCATCTCTTTCATCATATAAAATATGGTAATAGGGAGAGTCAAACCAGGTACTAAACCATTTCATCTTAGACATTATTTACCAGCCTCAGTCAATTTTAGAAAATCCTGATAGGCTAATTTAATTCCGTCTTCCAATGCTATTTTATGGTGCCAACCAAGGCCATGAAGTTTAGAAACATCCATCAATTTTCTAGGTGTACCATCGGGTTTTGAGGTGTCCCAAATTATTTCACCCTGAAATCCGATAATCTGCTTAACGAGAGCGGCCAAATTTTTAATCGTCACATCTTCACCTGTTCCTATATTGACCAACTCAGATTCGTTGTAATTTTCCATTAAAAACAAACAGGCCTCCGCAAGATCATCCGCGTGCAAAAATTCCCGCATAGGGGAACCTGATCCCCAAAGCGTCATTTCAGAAGCATCTTTTTCCTTGGCCTCGTGAAATTTGCGAATCATCGCCGGCAACACGTGTGAATTAACTAAATCGTAATTATCGTTTGTGCCGTATAAGTTCGTCGGCATGACCGATATGAAATTACATCCATATTGCGCCCGATAGGCCTCACACATTTTAATTCCGGCAATTTTAGCGATCGCGTAAGGCTCATTCGTTGGCTCTAAATACCCACTCAATAAATAGGATTCCTTCAGGGGTTGGGGAGCTAATTTAGGGTAAATACAAGAAGACCCTAAGAACATTAATTTTTTAACTTTATTCAGATATGACCCATGGATAATGTTGTTTTGAATCGCTAGATTTTCATATAAAAAGTCGGCCCTATAGGTGTTATTTGCTACGATGCCGCCAACTTTTGCGGCGGCTAAAAATACATATTCAGGTTTTTCAATGTCAAAGAAATCAGCAACTTGCTGCTGATTTCTTAAATCCAATTCAGCAGATGTCCGGGTCAATAAATTAGTGTGCCCCAATGAAGTCAATTTTCGAACGATCGCGGACCCAACCATTCCTCGATGGCCAGCTACATATATTTTAGACTCTTTTTCCAATTCAAGCTTATTTTTAATCCAACAACATTTTAAAATTTAAGCAAATTACATATTATCACGCATCTAATCATTTTAATTTCTAATTTTGAGAAATTTTTTAGCGATCTGTGCGTTAATCCAAACATGGGTATTCGGAATTTATATATTTTGTTTTTTTGGCTCGTGGGCGCAATCGCCTACGGTCAAAACAGTGCCATTATCTCCAATAAAAAGCCTGTAATAGACACAACCGTTAAATCCAAAGGAATTCTTGGAGGAAGGCTCTCCACTGGATTAGAAAATAGCGTAGATAAAATTAAGCAAGAAAGTGCGGATTGGAAAAAGGAAAGTCGTGCCTTTATAGAAGAAATGGGAATCAAAGATATCGGAGTAAAAGCGAGCATCGCATCGAGGAAAATCAAGAAAAAATTGGTTGCAAAAGACGAGTATGTAAATATTAAAACGGATCGACGATTAGGCCAATATGGGAGCGGAAACCGTAGTACGGTAGAGGAAATAAATGTGGTTAAATTTGTAGAAGATGAGTCGCTAAGTACATATGCCCAAGAAATCTGGTGGTTTGATCCAAATCAGTCTCGCATTGTAAACTCATCCATTAAAGACAATAAAACCGCTCAAATCTGCCATGGCCCATTTAAGAAAATTGTCAACAATGTGATTGTGGAACAAGGCTTTTTCCATATGGGAACAAAAGATGGTCGCTGGGAAACTTTTGGTCCAGAAAATGAGCTAGAGTCTAAGGTTTACTATGAACGTGGTTTTTTAGCTGGCTCAAGCATTACGTATCATGACGACGCAAAAAAGAAAATTAAGCAAGTAGTCCCAAATTTTTATGGGAAAACTAGAGGCAATTATTTATCTTTTTATCCGAGTGGTAATTTGAAAGAAGATGGCAAATTAGATGATTCCGTCAGAATAGGCCGTTGGCGTGAATATTACGAATTTGGCACTGGAGGAAGATTGAAAAAAGAGTGGCGATATGGGAAAGATAAATTTGATGTATCTGAACCCATATTAATGGTCGAGCGAGATTCCCAAGGGAAAATTATCTATCAGAATAATCAAAAATTTGATTAATGAAAATATATTGTTTGTTTATGGTTTTGCTTTGGTCTCTTGGAATGATGTTTTATTCCAAAGAAGCTCAATCGGCCATTTCAAATACTCATAAGGCTCAATTTACCTGGCATACGGAGGAGAGTTTTCATGCACATGGGTCAACGATTCAAATAAACACATCAAACAACGCTGAGGAGGAAGAAGAAGATGACGAAGTAAATGATGAAGATGAATATGAATTAAAGTGTTTGTTTTCAAAAAATGGCATCTCATTTATTCCTATAAATTTAAAAGAAGGATTGATTTCAATACATTCAAAACCTAGGCTTTTAAAGCCATTTTTAAAACCTCAATTCACCCCTCCAGATCATACATTGATTGTCAAAATTTATTTATTTAAAAATTTTAACTAATCAACATGAATCTTAATCATTATGTTAAATCCATCATTTCAGGTGATTGGAAATCGGGTATTGCTGTATTTTTGGTTGCATTGCCCTTGTGTCTTGGAATTGCGCTTGCCTCAGGAGCGCCCTTAATGGCAGGCTTGATTGCCGGAATCGTAGGAGGAATTTTAGTTACCCTTATTTCAGGGTCTGAATTATCCGTTAGTGGCCCAGCAGCTGGACTTACCATGATTGTGGCCAATGCTATTATTACGCTAGGTTCATTTCAAGGTTTTTTGGTGGCTGTTATCTTAGCAGGTTTTATACAAGTGGCATTGGGGCTACTAAAATTAGGTAAGATTGGTAGCTTTTTCCCTTCTTCCGTGATTCGGGGGATGTTAGTTGCCATTGGAATTGTTATTATTTTAAAGCAAATTCCACATGCGATT
>Ga0304730_1003371_pt1 | contig 10821 bp, 7 predicted proteins | sample M_130628_MF_Meta_FD_190474 | JGI IMG/M metagenome (GOLD analysis project Ga0304730, IMG submission 190474) | Freshwater microbial communities from Lake Montjoie, Canada to study carbon cycling - M_130628_MF_MetaG (v2) (version 2) | ecosystem: Environmental > Aquatic > Freshwater > Lake | place...
CAAGCGCCGAAATGACCCTTCGTTACCGACTGCTGCTGCGGTGAGTAGTGCTGCAGCTGCCATGAGCAACATCGGGCCGGGCCACGCTGGAACGGGAAGCGAACTCGGCGGCCACACGGTGATCCACGACAGCACGACGGCCGCCACTAAGCAGCCAGCCCCCACGGCCCACAGCCGAATGATGAATTCGCGTCTTGAGCGACGCAGGAGAGCAACCACTGCAGCCGGAATGATCCCGATGGTCACAATCCACCACGGTGCAGCTGCCCCGCCTGGATTGAGAGCGAATAAGGACCACGCCGGAAGGGCGGGATCAGCCAGACCAGGTGCAGGTGCTCCGGATTCAAGGAGGAAGTTTTGCGGATGCCGCAGCAACTCAAGTGACCATGGCAGCCACACCACAAGCGGAATCGCACACACGATAACCAAACGCTGACGTTCGTCACGAGTTGTGCTCACCGTAAATGCAGCAACAACAAACAGGACAACCGCGACGAGCCAAACGATCGGGGCAAAACACCCCACCAGCGCGAGAAGTAGTCCAGTCCCCCATGCCGCTCTTGCTCCTGGTGGTGTTGCCCCGAGGCCAACCACATGCGCTGCTGCTCGAATAAGTGGTGGTAGCAGTACCGCCACCACGATGGTGCCAACTCGTCCGGCAGACATGGCGATCGTGACGGCGGGTAGGAGCGCATACGTTGCAGCCGACCAGACGCGCAGGCCTGGCGAACGAACCACCCCGCGCAGCGACACATACGCACTTGCATAGGCCAGGGGAACAGCCAAAATCACGAGAGCATCGATCAACGCTGACGCGCTGGACAAGAATCCAATGGACGCTGTCGCCATGACGACCAGACTGGGAGGAGCTGGTAAGGACGAACCCACCGATACGGGGTGCCAACTCGCAGCGAACGCACTCCACCAATCAGCAGCTCCGCCAGGCGCCGGTAACAAGGCGCCTCCTTGAAGCCTTCCGGCGCCATAGAGCTGACGCCCAGCGATCAGGGCCATAAGCAACAACGAGAGCGTGGTCCACACACCTTGACGACGCAGTTGACGACCAACGAACGAAGTGCCGGTATCAACAAGTCCTTCCATTGCATCGTCTTGACCAGGGCCACTTTCCATCGCACTGCCGAGCCGAACCGGTTCGGCCCCACTGCTGGTCAGCACTCCAGCAACCGTGTCGAGCGACTGACGAAGCTGAGTTCCCGGTGCCGCGAGCAACGAGGCCACTTCTTTGTGAGCAATCGTCTGCGCGAACTGTCGACGCTTGCGACCTTCACGCAAGGCGCCTAAGTGCGTGACCAGTTGCTCAAGTGCGACAAATTCATCACGGGCCGGAACAAAGGCTTTGCCGATGACAAAACCCAACGAACGAATCAAGGACCCTAGGACCAAGCCGACGAAAAGTAAGGGGAACTGCCACGTGGGGACATTCATCAACACCACGCGCATCGCGTTGAGGCGGTCAGATCTGCGGGGGTGCAGGTTCACCGCATCAGCGGGGCGGCGGCGATGCGTGGCAGCCTCAGCGTGATGAACGACAGCTCGCGGGGCAATCGCCACGCGATATCCAGCCGAGTTTGCGCGCCAGCCAAGGTCAACGTCGTCACGGAACATGGGAAGGAATGGATCAAAACCATCCAACGCCTTCCACACGCTGGACTTGATCAACATTCCAGCTGAACCAACCGCTAGAACGTCTTGATCGCGGTCGTGTTGTCCCTGGTCGCGCTCGCCACGTTCCAAACCAGTTTCACGTCGACCACCCAATCCAATGGTGATGCCAATTTCCAACAAGTGTGTTCGATCGTTCCAACCCAAGACCTTTGGACCGACGATGTCAGCCCCACTCGAATTGGCAGCAGCCACAAGTTGCAGCAGCGCATCAACTTTCGGAGCGCTGTCGTCATGCAGGATCCAGAGCCAATCTGTGGGGCCCACCCGAGTCACCCCAGCAGCCACTGCATCAGCGAATGAGGTCCTGCGGGGCATCGTGACGATGAATTCTGGTTCGAATTCGCGCAGGAGAAACTCCGAGCTCTGATCCCGTGAGCCGGTATCGACCACCACGATCTTTTGCAGGGGGCGTTCCTGGGCTCCCAGCGCAGCCACAACGAGCGGAAGCCAGGTCATGCCGTCGTGAACAACCACAACGGCAGCCACGGATTGGTCAAGGTGGGGGTCGACTATTTCGGGCTCGGCCTCAAAGTCCTCATCAGTGAAAAATGCTTCTACTTCTTCACTGGGAACTTCGGGAGCCAACTCTGGCGATTGACGATTCGCGACGGGCTCGTCAACATCTCCAACTGGCAACTCAGTTGGATCCGGGTCAGGGGTAATGGGTTCAGTCATAGTGGGAAGTGCCGAACTCTAAGAAAGGCAGGCACACGCGAGCCTAGCCGTTGATCACACAGGGACGGGTATGAACTAGCTAACAGCTAGCTTGCGCAGGCGACGACGCTCACGCTCAGACAGGCCGCCCCAGATTCCAAAGCGCTCATCGTTCTCGAGTGCGTACTCAAGGCAGTCTTGACGCACGTCGCACACCAAGCACACTTTCTTGGCGTCGCGGGTAGATCCGCCCTTCTCCGGGAAGAAGGCTTCTGGATCTGTCTGTGCACATAAAGCACGCTCTTGCCAACCTGGTTCTTCGACGACGCCATGCAGCATCGGATAGACCTCGTTCAAGGCGATCCTCCTCGACCCTCGTCCCTGAGACCGGAATGATCTAACGCGCTGGCTAACTCTTAGCCGTGCGTGCGTGGACGACGTACAACGTATTACACGCGTGTAATTCACCCTACGTCAAGTCGGATTTAGGTAACAAAGGGATAACGGCCCGAGGGCGCATCTGTGGAAAAGTGCGATTTCCGCCCGAATTACGGGCTTTTGTCGCGCTTCAGGCCGGCTACGTGGGCGCAGGGAGCACTAACCCGCTCCCGTGATCCAGGAGCCTATGTAGCCGGCCTTATGACACCGAGGGTGATTGCCCAGCATGGACTTCGCCCTCGCGCTTGCGGGTTAGCGAGTGCTCCGCCCACGCGGGGCAATCCATACATGCACCCACCATTAGGTGGTCGGGATAACTCCGATGGGTTGTGCAGCGGAGGTCTGGCAGTAGCCGTAGGTCGTGGTGCGTTGTCGAGCTGGGCGACCAGCGCGCGTAGCAATGGCTAACAAGTCGGCGACATCGCGCGTGGAGCCATGCGCACTTCCCGCCATGCGACTGATGGTTTCTTCCATCAACGTTCCGCCTAAGTCGTCCACTCCCCCTTGCAGGAGTTGCTCCACATTGGCATCTCCCACCTTGACCCATGACGCTTGAATGTGATCAATGCGTCCATGCAACATTAAGCGGGCCATCGCGTGCACTGCGCGATTGTCTCGCCACGTGGGACCTGGGCGAGCAATCCCCGCCAGGTACACCGGTGATTGTTGGTGCACAAACGGCAAGGGAACGAACTCGGTGAATCCACCGGACTGATCTTGAAGTTGCGCAAGCAATCGAATGTGCGACACCCAATGATGTGGATGATCAACGTGCCCGTACATCATCGTTGAGCTGGACTTGATGCCCAATGCGTGCGCGGTGGTCACCACATCAATCCATGTTGACGTGGGCAGCTTGCCTCGGGTCAGTACCCAGCGCACCTCGTCATCAAGGATTTCCGCCGCTGTACCAGGAATCGTGTCCAGTCCCGCACTTTGGGCCGCTTCAAGCCACGCTCGAATGCTCATGCCGCTACGCGAGGCACCATTTGCCACTTCCATCGGCGAGAACGCGTGCACGTGGATTCCAGGAACGCGATCTTTAACCGCGCGGACCAAGTCAAAGTAGGCAGTGCCCGGCAGATCGGGGTGAATGCCACCTTGCATGCACACTTCCGTGGCTCCCACCGCCCACGCTTGCTCAGCCCGATCGGCAACTTGCTCTAGCGACAGCGTGAACGCGTCTACATCGTCCTTGCGTTGAGCAAAGGCACAGAAACGGCAACCGGTGTAACACACGTTCGTGAAGTTGATGTTGCGGTTGACGACGTACGTCACTTCATCGCCGACAGCATCGCGTCGAACGTCGTCGGCAATGCGACACAGCTCCTCGAGTGCTGAACCATCAACCGACATCAACTCAACGGCCAGGTCGTGGTTTTCTACCAGAGCTAAATCGGCCGGGGAATGAGCCGCGAGCTGCAAAGCACGTGCCAGATCACTCACGCCAACCGCTGCTGGGGCTTCAATGCGTTGAGCCACGGTCTCCCAATCCCCGTAGACCTGATCAAAGTCGGCGCGCTGTTGGCCGCGGCGACCTTCCGCATCAATCTCCAATCCCAAGTCCGTGCGGCCGCCGACTTCGATGGCGGAGTAATCAGCATCAGCTTCCTGCCACCCAATTCCTTGCGGGAGCCGCTCAGTTACTGCCAAATTCGTTACGGGGTCGCGCAAGGCATCAACGTGCGCGCGCAATCGAGCGTCAACCCAGGGCGGTCCTTGTGCGATGTATTCGGGGTGGACCGTCAACCGTTGTTCGAGAGTGAATCCAGCGGCCTTGGTGAGCTCAGCCAAGTCGTCAAGGTGCGGCCACGGGCGCTCGGGGTTGACGTGATCTGGAGTGAGCGGCGAAACACCACCCCAGTCGTCGACTCCAGCAGCAATCAATCTGCTTAAGGCGCGCGAAGACGACAGATTGGGAGGAGCTTGGATTCGCATCTTGGGCCCTAACACGATGCGAGCCACAGCGAGCGCTGCAACGTAGTCATCTTCGGGCAGGTCTTCAACGTTGCGCATCGCCGTGTCTGGTTTAGCGCGGAAGTTTTGCACGATCACTTCCTGGACATGGCCAAACTCGCGAGCCGTCGTACGGATGTCAAACAAGGACTGCACGAGTTCTTGGGGCGTCTCACCAATTCCGACCAAAACGCCGGTGGTGAAAGGAATACTCAACCGCCCAGCATCCTCAAGAACCCGAAGCCGCACAGCAGGTTCTTTGTCGGGCGAACCAAAGTGCACCGCGCCGGGCTCAGACCACAATCGCTGCGCGCTTTGCTCCAGCATCATTCCCATACTCGGCGCCACGGGCTTGAGTCGTTGCATGTCATCCCACGTCATCACCCCTGGATTCAGATGTGGCAACAGACCGGTTTCTTCTAAAACCAGAATTGACATGGCACGTACATAAGCCAAGGTGTCGTTATAGCCGCGCTCGTCAAGCCACTCCCGCGCTGCTGTCCAGCGCAGTTCCGGACGATCGCCCAAAGTGAAGAGTGCTTCCTTGCATCCTAGGAGTGCACCGCTGCGCGCAATCGCCAAAACTTCGTCTGGCTCGAGGAACATGCCGTGGCCATCGGCCCGTAACGCACCCGGTGTTGTAGCGAAGGTGCAGTAGTGACAACGATCGCGACATAACCGCGTGAGGGGAATAAAGACTTTCTTTGAGTACGTGATCGTGTCGGGTCGTCCCGCTTCACGCAGACCAGCATCGCGGACGCGACCTGCGATGACCAATAGTTCGTCGAGATGTGTTCCACGCGCCATGAGTAACTCGGCCGCCTCATCAACGGTTAAGGCTTTGCCATCGCGCGCACGAGTCAGGGCACGTGTGAGGGCCCGATCCTTGTTCGCCATGACTCCACCCTAGAGCGCAAGCCCGCCCAGCGACATCCCATCGCGCCCGCCCTGAATTCAAGTGCGAGGATGACCAAATGCGCGTTGCAGTGATCACCGGTGGAGTGGGTGGAGCCCGCTTCCTTCGAGGCCTACAGGCCTTGACCCACACGCCACAGTGGGCTGACCTGTCCATCACCGCCATAGCCAATATCGGTGATGACATCACCTTGCACGACCTGCGTATTTGTCCGGATCTGGACACGGTGATGTACACCCTCGGTGGTGGCATCGATGACGAGCGGGGTTGGGGACGCACGGATGAAACGTTCACCGTCCACAGTGAGCTCACGGCATATGGTGCCGGGCCCGCATGGTTTGGCCTGGGAGATCGAGACCTTGCCACCCATTTGATTCGCACGCAGATGCTCAATGCCGGTTACTCACTCAGCGATGTGACGGCAGCCTTGTGCAAGCGCTGGGACATCGGTATTGAGCTGCTGCCTATGTCTAACGACCGAATTGAAACGCACGTGACTGTTGACCATGACGGCGAACGCAAGGCTATGCACTTTCAGCAATGGTGGCTCGAGCACAAGGCCGAACTTCCGGCCCAGTCATTTGCGTTCGTCGGTGCGGACACTGCTACTGCTGCTCCTGGTGTGATTGCTGCCTTAAGCGATGCCGACGCCATCGTGTTCGCGCCATCGAATCCCGTGGTCTCTATTGCTCCCGTCCTGGCTGTGCCCGGCATCAAGGAAGCGATCATGCAACGCACCGTGGTCGGTGTGAGCCCGATCATCGCTGGCGCTGCCGTGCGTGGATATGCGGACGCATGTTTACGTGCTATCGGCGTAGAAACCGATGCCGCAGCAGTGGCTCGACATTTCGGCGCGCGTGCAGAGGGCGGCTTGCTCAATGGCTGGCTAGTCGATGACAGTGATCTTCAATCCTGCGCAGCACTGACGGACGAAGGCATCGTGACTAGAGCCGTTCCGCTGTGGATGCGCGATGTGCCTACGGCTTCGGCGATGGCTGCGGCGGCGCTGACGTTGGCCCAGGACCTTCGCGCATGACCGGCATTGAGGTATTCGCCCTAGAGGGAATCGGTGAAGTCAGGGCCGACTCCGACCTGGTCTCCGTTATTGCGCAGGCCTACGCCAACTACCAACCGCAAGACGGTGACGTCCTCGTCGTTACCAGCAAGATCGTCAGTAAGGCTGAGTCACGCGTCCTGCCGGCCAGCGACCGTGACGAAGCCATCACTGCGGAGAGTTTTGGTGAAGTCGCAACTAACGGCCCGACGCGCATCGTGCGCACAAGGCACGGGTTTGTCATGGCTGCCGCGGGCGTCGATGCCAGTAACACTGCTGCCGACACGATCTTGTTGTTGCCCCTTGATCCCGATGCAACTGCTCGTCAACTGCGCACCGGTTTGCAGGCTCGTTTAGGAATCACTCTTGGCGTGATCATTAGTGACACTTTTGGCCGACCCTGGCGCGAAGGCCTGACCGACAACGCGATTGGCGTTGCTGGTGTGTGGGTGCTGCATGACCACCGCGGTGAGCTCGATGCCCAAGGGCGCACGCTTGAACAAACAGTGGTGGCAACGGCCGATGAGTTGGCTTCCGCCGCAGACTTAGTAAAGGGCAAAAACTCCAACTGTCCCGTTGCCGTCATTCGCGGTTCCCAAGCCGTGCTCCGTGAGGATGGCCCAGGTGCCCAAGCGCTCGTACGAGCCAGTCACACGGATCTCTTTGCACTCGGTACACAGCAAGCCAAGGAACTCGGACGAAAGGAAGCTGTCGAGCTACGACGGACCGTGCGGACATGGAGCGACAAGCCTGTTGACCACGATCTCATCGGTGAATGTGTTGCGGCAGCCCTGACTGCACCGGCACCGCACCACACCACACCCTGGCGGTTCCTTCACGTGGTCGAACCGTCCACGCGCAAAGAGCTTCTCACACGCATGGCCGATCGCTGGGAACACGATTTAGCAGCTGATGGTCACACGCCAGAGTCGGTGCGAAAGCGCGTTGAACGTGGAGCGCTGTTAGAGCGTTGCCCGGAACTAGTGATTCCCGTGCTCGTTCTTGATGCTCAACACGACTACCCCGATGAGCGTCGACAAATGGCAGAGCGCGACATGTTCGTTTTGTCGATGGGGGCAGCCGTGCAGTCATTCATGGTGACCGCTGCGGCGCATGGGTTGGGTACGGCGTGGGTTTCGAGCACACTGTTTTGTCCAGACGATGTACGACCTGTCCTTGATATGCCTACGCCGTGGCATCCCATGGGGGCAATCGCAGTGGGATACCCACTCGGTGATCTGACACCACGTCCCGCACGCGAGATTGCGGAGTTTCTTATTCAGAAGTGATGGTCAGGATGCCGGCTTCATTCCAAGCCCGAGCATCCTGCAGTTCAGTGCCATCAGCAATGACCGCGCCATCACCGACAACCGTTCGCACCAAGCGCGCACCTGAACCAATGGTTGCCCCCGTGCCGACCAGACACTCATCCAAGTACGCCTCATCGCCAACAACGACATCATCGAAGAGGACCGATCCGGCCACGCGAGCCCGACCAACGCGCGCGTTGTGCCCGACCACTGAGCCACCTGACACCTGCGCCTCGGCGGCTACCTGTGCACCAGGCAAGATCAATGACGCACCAACCGCAGCGGGTAAAGCACTCGATGCGATGACGCCGGTGACCAAGTCCTGCGAACCCTGGACATACGTAGCCGGGGTTCCCAAGTCAAGCCAGTAAGCCGTTTCTACATAGGCCTGAATATGTGCGTTGTCGGCGAGCAAGCCAGGGAAGGTCTCGCGCTCAACCGATACCGCTCGATCCGTAGGGATCGTGGCGATGACTTTGCGCTTAAAGATGTAACAACCAGCGTTGACTTGATTGGTCACCGGCTCTGGCATCTTTTCCAAGAAATCCGTAACTCGCCCATTGTCGTCGCTAGGAACACAGCCGAATCTGCGCGCATCATCGACTTCGACTAGGTGCAAGGTGACGTCCGCATTGGCCGAGGCGTGCACGGCGAGCTGAGCGGTCAAGTCATGTCCGGACAACACGTCACCATTGAAAACAATCACTGGTTCATCTGGACCGCATGTCAGGCCAGTCGCAGCGTTAGCAATGGCTCCCCCTGTCCCCATGGGGTGGTCTTCGGTAATGAAAACTAATTCGACGGCATCGAATGTGGCACCGTCAAAGGCTTGCGCAAACAATTCGGCTCGATAGGACGTCGCCAGGATGATGCGGCCCACGCCCGCATCGCGTAAACGAGCAAATTGGTGGGCAAGGAATGGGACGCCAGCCACGGGGAGAAGCGGTTTGGGTGTGGTGAGAGTCAATGGACGCAGGCGGGTTCCTTCACCACCGACAAGGACTATCGCTTCCAACACAGACCAGAGCCTACGCTTGGGCCTTATGAAACTGGTGGACCTATTCGCGCAACGCTTGAAGATGGATCCAGCTGGACCTCTCATCACCTACTACGACACAGACACCGGTGAGCGCATCGAGTTGTCCGCCACCTCACTGGCGAACTGGATTAACAAAACGGCGAACTTCCTCACCGATGAATTGATGGTCGACGAAGGCGACACCATCGACCTCAACCTTCCGTTACATTGGCAGAGCATTGTCTGGCTGCAAGCGGCCTGGGCCTGTGGCGTATCGGTTGATGTCGAGACGCTTTCCCCCCGCAGTGTGGTCGTCACCTCACAAGCACACCTGCCATCGTCTCCCGCCGATGAGTTCGTGGTGCTCTCTCTTCGACCGCTCGGATTACCCTGCGATGTCGAGCTGCCCCCTGGCGCTCTTGACTTTGCTACCAGCGTGCGAACGCACGGCGACTACTTTGCAGGTCCGTCACTTGGAACAGATCGTCTCGCTCTGGTTGATGGCCAAGGGGAATTCACCGACAGCGACCTAGTGACCGCCTGGACCGATACCACGCGCGGAGATCACGAACGAGTGTTGTTCTGCGGCACCGATTTCACCGCCACGTCCATCGGCCAAGCATGGGTGGCAACGTTGATCAATCAAGGATCATTGGTTTTGGTCAGCCCGTCGGACCAAAGCCAAGAGCGTCTCACCGATCTCGCCCGCCAAGAAGGCACGCGAGCGATCATTCGCGGTTAGACAAAGGCCAATGACTTGGCCAGCGTGGCAGCCGTGTACGAGCAGGTGCCATTGACACACAAGGAGCCAGTGACCGCAAACTTGAACGGAACCGACTTGCCAACAATGCGAGTGATGGTGACGCGGAAGGTTCCCGTGCTGGTCACCGTTGCGGTGCCCACCTGAATCCAACGACCACGCTGGTAGGCACTCACGCGGACCGTCTTGCCCTTGGACACTGCCGCAGGGCTCACGGCACCGGCAACAACAACGCGGCCCTTGACGCCCTTGCCAGCTGCAGTCACGACAAATGGCTTCGTGACGTGAACCGACACAACCGTTGAGCGCGTCTCTTGGTACATGCACAAACCAGCCACGCAGTCGCGCTTAGGAAGAAGGACCGTGAACTGGTTGATTCCCACCGGTGACCCAGCCGTTGGGGCGGTGAAACGTCCACGCGCATCCACGACGGCTGATCCAGCGCGAACCCAGGTCTTCGTGGTGGCGTTCCAGCGCTGCACAGCAACGGTCGAACCGGCGGCAACGTTCAACGGTGCCACGGTGCCACGGATCACTGGCTGGGTCTGAGCAACGATGCGAGCAACGGCTGCGGGTGCGACTACCCACTTGTTGGCAAACGCAACAGCGATTGCACGAGAGGTGGTGCTCTTGTAAAAGCAATTTCCGCCGCAGTTAACCGCGCCCTTGACTACCCGGTACGACTCACGGGTAGCCACCGCGGATGGACGAGAGAAGGTGAAGGCGCCGGTAGCTGAGACTTTGGCCGACGTGAGGTTCGCCCACACACCGGTGGTCGTGTTCTTGCGCTGCAAGATGACAGTGGCTCCGGCCGCTTGCTTAACCGGAAGCACCCGACCAGTCAAAGCCGCACGCGAACCAACAACAGTCTGGACAGCAGTGGTGGTAGGAGCCACAGTGAACGACGGCACGGGAGTCGCGCCTGGAACTTGGTACCAACGCGAGAGCAATGAAAGACGAGAGGTTGCCGTGCCACCAGCCAGACTCTTCATGACACCAGTGGAGCTCCACGCTTTAGCAGTGCGCACC
>Ga0304730_1003372_pt1 | contig 10820 bp, 8 predicted proteins | sample M_130628_MF_Meta_FD_190474 | JGI IMG/M metagenome (GOLD analysis project Ga0304730, IMG submission 190474) | Freshwater microbial communities from Lake Montjoie, Canada to study carbon cycling - M_130628_MF_MetaG (v2) (version 2) | ecosystem: Environmental > Aquatic > Freshwater > Lake | place...
TAAATGGGATTAATTAAAAACCATTGTTTGCTTGCTATTTTAAAACCACTAGAATTTACAATTTTTTCAAAGCGTTCTATATTAATACCTGTAGATTTAATTTCTAGCATTTCATCAATTTTTTCCTTTGTCTCCCCAGCCATTTTCATAATACCAGTGTATAGAAAATTTGGTAATAAATGATAGTAGGGTAGTTTGCTAGCCCAGCCACTTATCAAAATCTGTTGATGCCCTCCAAAAGGCATATACCAAGGTGGGAATCCAAAAAACACTTTGCCTCTAGGTACCAATAAAGTCTTTAAATACGGAATAAAATTTTCTTGTTGAGGAATGTGCTCTATCACATCTTTTAAAATTATTAAGTCGAAGAAATTCTTATACTTGGTTTTAAAAGCATCATCATACACATTCTCTAAAGTAATGCGCATATTGCCTGTAGCAATTTCTGTGGCAAATACATCCTGCGCTCTATCTATTCTTACACCATCCAAATCTACTCCTACGCTTAGGCATCCTTTGTCGTAAAAAGGTTTTAAAACGCCACCTTCTCCGCAGCCAATTTCTAAAACTTTTATTCCGCTTTTAATTGGCAATGTTTGTTCTACAAAAGGTAATACATACATGGCAGCATTTTCGCGCTGTTGCCTAATCATTTCGGAAATATCTGTGTGTTGCTTTAGTGCCATGTGTTTTGGAGTTGCAATAATACAAAATATTTTGCCTACATGTTTGTACTATTATGTTTTAATCTAAAATAAAAAACATCCTTTTCTAATATTTGAAAAGGATGTTTTGATAAAATTAGTTTTTGTAAACTATCTCATATACAACAACTCTCTGTATTTAGGTAATTGCCACATGCTATCATCTACCATTAATTCTAGCTTGTCTGCATTGTAGCGAATTACATCAAAGAATGGTTTAATTTTATCGCAATATGCATAAGCACGCTTGTGCGTATCCGCAATTGCATTTACTTTCTTGCGCTCCTCAATCATTTTTTCTACATTATCGCTAACTGCATTAATATGGATACTCATTTGGGTAACTATATCTTTTTGGCTTCTATAGCTTTCTGGTTTCAAGCCAATATCCTTCATGCCTTTAATGTTTTGTATTAAACGATTTTGATATTGAATAGCGCTTGGTAAAATAAAATTACTTGCTATGTAGCCCATCATTCTTGCTTCAATTTGTACCTTTTTAATGTACTCTTCTAATTGGATTTCGTGGCGAGCATCACTTTCTGTTTCGTTAAAAATTCCCATTTTAGCAAACAAAGCTTTCACTTCTTTTCTGCCAAATACATCTAATGCTCTTGGGGTATCTTTAAAATTATTTAAGCCTCGTTTTTTAGCTTCTTTAGCCCACTCCTCACTATAATTATCTCCTTCAAATAATATTTTTTTGCTTCCGCTAATATACTTTCGTAAAATTTGCATTACAGCTACTTCTTTTTTCTCGCCTTTTTTCACTAATGCATCTACATCACTTTTAAATGTAATTAAAGTTTGTGCCATAATAGTATTTAACACCGTCATGCTTTGCGCACAATTGGCACTGCTACCTACTGCTCTAAATTCAAATTTATTTCCAGTAAATGCAAATGGACTAGTTCTGTTTCTATCTGTATTATCCATTATTAATTCTGGGATATTTTTATGGATATCTAGTTTTAATAATGCTTCGTCTTGCTCTGTAAATTTGCCAGTTACTCGGCTCTCTACTTCGTTCAATACTTTTGTTAGATAATCACCAATAAATATACTAATAATAGCTGGAGGCGCTTCGTTTGCACCCAAGCGATGATCATTAGTGCTACTTGCAATTGCACCACGTAATAAGTCTGCATGGTCATGCACAGCTTTAATTGTATTTACAAAAAATGTCAAGAACATTAAATTAGTCCGAGGCGTTTTACCTGGTGCTAATAAGTTTACACCAGTATCTGTAGCCAAACTCCAATTATTATGCTTACCACTACCATTTACTCCGGCAAATGGTTTTTCATGAAACAACACTGCTAGCTTATGACGCTTTGCCACACGAGCCATTACATCCATTAATAAAATATTATGGTCTACAGCTATATTACATTCTTCAAAAATAGGAGCACATTCAAATTGTCCAGGAGCAACTTCATTGTGGCGGGTGCGCAATGGAATACCCAATTTGTAACTCTCTTGCTCGTAGTCTTGCATAAAAGCAAACACCCTTTCTGGAATGCTACCAAAGTAATGATCTTCTAATTGTTGCCCTTTAGCTGGCGCATGGCCAAACAAAGTTCTACCAGTCATAGAAATATCTGGTCTTGCATTTGCTAGCGCTTCGTCTATTACAAAATACTCCTGTTCCCAACCAAGTGTTGCTGTAACTTTTGTAACATTTTTATCAAAATAGTGGCATACATCAATAGCTGCTTTATTTAAAGCATCTACACTGCGTAATAAAGGGGTTTTAGTATCTAAACTTTCCCCGCTATAGCTAATAAATATAGTAGGAATACATAATGTTTTTCCATGTGCTGTTTCCATTATAAATGGATGACTGCTTGGGTCCCATGCAGTGTATCCACGAGCTTCGAAAGTGGCGCGTATGCCTCCATTAGGAAAGCTACTAGCATCAGGCTCTTGTTGTATTAATGCATCTGCATCAAATAATTCTAATGCGCTACCATCGCTTTTTAATGTAAAAAACGAATCATGCTTTTCCGCAGTAGTACCCGTTAATGGTTGAAACCAATGGGTAAAATGCGTAACGCCTCTATCCATTGCCCAAGCTTTTAAACCACTAGCTATCTGGTCTGCCATAGCGCGGTCTATTTTGCTACCATTTTTTATACTGTGCGATAAACTTTTAAAAGCTGCATCACTTAAGTACTCGCGAACTACTTTTCCGCTAAACACATTACTTGCAAAAATTTCTGTGATTTTTTTATTGCCATAATCGCGCACGTCTGCAGGTCTGCTATTGATGTGGTTGATGGCTTCTTGGCGCATGTTTGACATATTACTTTTTCTATTTTTTATAAATAATTGAATAATTATTGCAAAATTGGTAAAAAAATAGGGTAATTTCTAAAAAATAGTGAAAAATATTTACAAATGTTGATAAAAAATGGTCAAATCAACTAAAAAAATACATATTATAAAAATATAAATGTTTTTAATTTTTCTTCTAATTTTTCTAAAATGATCCAATTACTGCAACCAATGAATACCGAAAATATAAACGGATAGTACTCGGATCTGTATCTAATAAAAGCACCACTAAAGGGTACTATATAACCAATAATAATAAACATTATTACACTAAAGGAAATGCAAAATAAAAATAGAGGATGCTGATAACTTTCTTTTTTTATTTTAATAAATAGTAATATCAATAATATAAATATCATCATAGTTTCTAAGGCACATAAAAAATACATCGTGTCTTTCGCTTCCCAAATGTATGGTCGCATTAAGCAATGATTGAATGCGGTTGGTAAGTTTTTTATAAAGCTATTGGTGGTAGGTAGTAAGGTAGGTGTATCAATAAATGATTCTCCCTTTAAAAGGCTAAATGCTTCTTGCTTTTGAATGATAATAGCCGGTGGATTGATGCTAGGCAGAAGAGTAGCAATTCCAAAAAAAGAAATTAAATAAAATAGTAAACCTAAGCCAAATATAGCTGTTGCTTTTTTAGGGAAATAATTTGCTGCAATTAATATTGCTGCACATGGTAATAAAGATATAGCTAAATAAAATCGTATTAAAATGGCAAACAATAAGAATATCCCTGCATATAATTTATATTTAAATATATAAGATTGCAAATATTGGTAGTAATAATAAAGAAACAAACCTATAAAACTCAAAACAAAGCCGTCTTTGTGCACGCCACTGCACCAGAACCAAATGCTTGGTAGTAACATACTTACTAATAAAATTAAAGATTTTCTTGATGGAAATTGTTTTGCAAAAACACGAAACAAGGCAATTTGTCCGATAAAGAATATAAAGTTGTAAAAAATATAATTAACCGCTTCATGGCTAAAAGATAAAAAATTGGCAATTGTAGAAAATCGATAATTAATTTGATTACCCAAATTACTCCAACTTGCAGCATTTTCTTGACTGAAAATATTTTGATCAAAATGAAAGCCACTCCACCCTAAAAAGAAGTAACGCCAAAATGCAGAAGGATTGCTTATAGCCGTTTTTAAATAAGTTTCTGTTTCTAAAAATAATCCATGAGAATCTCCACCATAAAACCTAACTGTATTAATATAATGATAGCAGAGTCCACCAATTAATTTGATAATAAAAAGGGCAAGTATAACCTTTGGTGCTATGCCAGATTGTTTAATAATTGGCATACGCAATATTAAATAGCTACATACCAAAGCATAAAACAAAAATAATAGAAGGCTAACCCACATAGTAATTCATCAAATATAAAAAAATAAGATGGACTAAAGAAATATTGCTAGTGATACATGTAAAAGCCTAAAAATTAAATGTAGAAGAGTTGTAAATTATTATATTACTATTAATTTTTGTGCACCTTTTATTTGATATATAAAAAATCGTGATCTTTTACTACAGGTACTGTTGTAGATGTAGATGTATTATTTGTTTTGCTAGTATTAGCAGTATTGCTAGCACTTATAATTGGCTTTATTGGTGTAGTATTATTACCCTTAATTATTGTAAAACTTTTAGAGTTGGTATCCTTCATAATTACTATTCTATTAGCTGCAGCCATACTATCATTACCACTAACCATTTCTACCCATTTAGGATTTGTATTTTTGAGCTCAAATAAATCAATATAATCTGCTTCATCTGGCAGGTGAGTAATTTTAGTTGTTAACCAATAGCTACTTTTTAAATAAGCTTTGTTAGGATGATAAATAAATAATACGGATCCATTTTTTATTTTATCAATAATCATTTGGCTTGTTTCGCGAGGAAGAGCAGGGCAACCATGGCTGCGGCCTAAACGGTTATTCTCGCATGCAAAAGACTTACATACATAATCAGCTCCATGCACCACAATGGCTCTATCGTATGCATTGCAATTAAAAGCTCCATCTACACCATTTAGTTTTAAACTATAGCCATTGTCTCCCATATAGGTTTCCCCGGTAGTATAGAAGCCTAAACTACTTTGGTGGCTGTCTTGTATATTGCTAAATTTTGTAGCAAACTCTTCGCCACTTCCCATGCCATGTGCTACAAGGCTGTTGATCATCACTTTTTTCTTTTCCAGGTCTATCACCCACATTCTATTTAAATTACTACTTAGGCTAAAGTCGCAAATAGTCAATAAAGCATTTCCGTGTGTTTTACCAGCTTCTTTTAAATTTAAATAGCCATAGAATCCTTTACTAAAAGCTTCAAAACTTAATTTTTGCATTTTTTTGAAACTTAATTTATCATACACAAAACGAATATATTTTTCAGTTTTGGTTTTTGCTTCTTGCTCCTCTGTGTATGGTGCTGCATACATACTTAAAGTAAAAAATGTAAACAACATGCAGAGAATAAATAGTAGTTTTTTCAAATTGTAAAATATTTTTAAATTCCTAAGAAGTATTTATTAAATGTGATTGTTTCAAATCTCTTACAAAATTTGCAAATAGGATGTTTTCGAAGGCTTTGTTTATGCATACTTTCGATGATTTGGCGATTTTTTAACAGATTTTAGCTGATAATTCTATAGATACGGGATATTCTTCTATGCTGTTTATTATAAGATAAAATTTAAAATTTATCTGTACAAAACCACTTTTAGCCCATCTAATAAAGATTTTTCAATTTCTTTGGTTTGTTTATGGCATTGCATATATAATAAAGCTTCATCTTCATGCAAATTAGGATTATTTAGCTGTTCTACATATTCGTTACTAATGGTTTTTAATTTTCGTAACGAAAAATAAATAATGCAGCTCTTTACTTCTTCTATATAATTATCCTGAAAACTAGGTACATGTATACCAAACATTTTCTCCCAGTTTTCACTTACTTCATAAGGGTTATAAGTAGCTTCAATAGCATCATTTCTAATAGCTTCATTCTCGTGAAAGGTAAAAAAATCTGTCGGAGGGTTTTGGCCAAAAGTTTCTTGGTAATTAAAATAAGCGTAATAAATATTTGCCCATTTCATGTTTGCAAACTCTGCATCCATGCCAATGATATTTTTAATATAAGTAGATACTAAAACTTTATCATCAAATGCAATATCGCCATACTCAAGTAAAACCTTTATCAATTCTTTTTCTTGCTTATAATCTTTCTGCAGCATCACCATTGCATCGCTTGGCTCATCTACAATATTGGCGGGATTAGCCTGCTGTTCCAATCTTTCAGCTTCACTTTTTTCTAATTGATTTTCTTTTACTACTTTTTCTCTGATTTTTTTATTTACTAAAGTTAGTAATCCCGCTTCATCTATCTTCAATAATTCTGCACAACGCTTTATGTAATCTTGCTGTTTTGTAAATTCTTCTACTTTATTAATTTTACTTAATGTAGCAGCTATTTCATTAATTAAATCTGCTTTTTTTACACTGTCTTGCCCTGCCTCTTTTAGGCTTAACTCTAGTCTAAATAAAATAATATCTTTTTTATTCTTAGCAACAAAATTATTAAATTCATCTGCACCCGTTTCTTGCACATAACTATCTGGATCTTGGCCATCAGGCAATAAAACCAATTGAACATTCAAGCCCTCTTCTACAGCCATATCCAAACCTCGTAAAGCAGCTTTTATACCTGCAGCATCTCCATCATATATGATGGTAAGGTTTTTAGAAAAACGTTTGATTAATTTTAGTTGCTCTGTAGTAAGTGCAGTGCCGCTACTGGCTACCACATTTTCCACTCCCGTTTGGCTAAGGCTTACTACATCTGTATAGCCTTCTACAAGCAAGCATTCATTTAATTTACCAATAGCTGTGCGCGCTTGATACAAACCATATAGCGTTTTACTTTTGCTGTAAATTTCATTTTCCGGCGTATTAATATACTTAGGTGCCTTCTCGCTTTTTTTTAATATCCTTGCCCCAAAGCCAATTACTTTTCCGCTAATATTTTGTATCGGAAAAATAACTCTACCACTATAATTGTCGCTTGGTTTATCAAATTTATTATTTACCAAGCCACATTTTACCAACAAATCGATATTATAACCCTTTGCAGTAGCATCATGCAAAAAACTATTTCTATCTTCTAAGCTATAGCCTAATAAAAACTTATCTATGGTATCTTGTCTAAATCCTCTTTCTTTAAAATAGGCAAGACCAATATTTTTTCCTTCCTCTGTTTCATTTAATGTAGTTGTAAAATATGCTTGTGCATAATTATTTATTACACGCAAACTTTCTTCTACTTTTTGCTGCTCTACTAGCTCTGGCGAGGAAGCTGTTTCTTCTAACTCTATGTTATAAAACTTTGCAATCCATCTAATTGACTCCGGGTAAGAAAGTTTTTCGTGTTCTTGAATAAATGTAATTGCATTGCCAGCTTTGCCACAGCCAAAACATTTGTAAATTCCTTTGCTTGGGCTAACTGTAAAGGATGGCGATTTTTCGTTATGAAAAGGGCAGTTGCCTAGATAATTAGCACCTCTTTTTTTTAAGCGTATAAAACTCCCAACAAGCTCTACCACATCGAGCCTATCTTGTACTTTTTGTATGCTAAAAGGTGAAATCAATTGTATAGCTTTTAATTTGAATTGTTATTTTATCAAAAATAAAAAAGTAATTGTAATAATTTATAAAGGTTTATACAGTTTTCCCTGGATAAACTTTCAATGCTTCTTGCAAGCAATCCATGGCATTATTGATACTTTCTACATTTAATACATAAGCCATACGTACTTCTTTTTTACCACTACCAGGTGTGGCATAAAAACCTGTTGCAGGTGCCATCATTACTGTTTGTTTTTTGTATTCAAAATGTTCTAACAGCCACTGGCAAAATATATCGCTATCATCAATTGGCAATTCTGCCATTGCATAAAAAGCACCCCCAGGATTTGGGCAGGTAACACCAGGCATTGCATTTAAGCGAGCTACCAAAGTATCTCTGCGTAATAAATATTCTGCCTTTACAGCATCAAAATAATTAGCGGGTAAATCTATTGCCGCTTCGCCTATAATTTGTCCAAAGCTAGGAGGGCTTAGTCTTGCCTGTGCAAATTTCATCGCCACATTATACAAATCTTCGTTTTTGGTTACAAATGCGCCAATTCGCGCACCGCATGCGCTATATCTTTTACTAATTGTATCTATTACAACTACTTTGTCTTCCAATCCTTTAAGCGTTAATGCACTAGTATAGGGAGCTTCTGTATAGCAAAATTCGCGATAAGCTTCATCACTAAATAAAAATAAATTGTGCTGAATACATATTTCTTTTAGCACTTCTAATTCTGCATCGCTATACAAATAACCAGTAGGGTTACTTGGATTGCAAATAAGTATAGCTCTTGTTTTTGGAGTAATTAATTTTTCAAATTCTGCTATAGGCGGCAATGCAAAACCTGTTGCAATGCTACTTGCTACTGGTACAACTTTTGCTCCAGCTGCAATAGCATAACCATTATAGTTGGCATAAAATGGTTCAGGGATAATTATTTCTTCACCAGCATCTAAGCAACTCATAATGGCAAATAAAATAGCCTCACTACCGCCTGCTGTTACAATTATTTGTTCAGGATTTACATCTATACCAAACGTGCTATAATAACTACATAGTTTTTTGCGATAACTTAAATTGCCGGCGCTATGGCTATAATCCAATACTTTAAAAGTACTATGGCGAACTGCATCTAAAATGGCAGCAGGAGTTTCTACATCTGGTTGACCAATATTTAAATGATATACTTTGGAGCCTCTTGCTTTTGCAGCATCAGCATATGGAACTAATTTTCTGATAGGAGAAGGTGGCATTGCCACACCGCGACTAGATATTTCTGGCATGGCACAAAAATAGTGAAAATAAAAAGGAGTAGCAAGTGATATGTAAATACATATATCAAATCAAATATTAAACATAAAAAAACTCGCAACAAATTTAATTATTGCGAGTTGCTTTATTGTATAGTTGAATAATTTCTATTTCTTTTTAATGCTTACTTTTTTTTTACAGCCTTTAAACCTTTTTTTACAACATTTCCTTTTAAGAAAATTTCGTATTGGCCTACATTAGGATTTACATTGGTAGCATTACATTTTATAAACACAGATTTATTAAATGCGCCATCTTTATCTTTTGTTTCGAAGTGTACATTTATTTTGCCTTTTTGCCCAGGCATAATAGGTTGGGTAGGGCAGGTTGGTTTTGTGCAACTGCAGCTGCCTGCACATTTTTGAATAATTAATGGTGCAGCACCAGTATTGGTAAATTCGTATTCGTAAATTGCATCTGGCCCACAAGGTACACTACCAAAATCATGTGTATCGCCATTTGTAAATTTAATGGATTGCGCATTTACACCAACGCTTAAAAATACACCAAAAGCTAAACTGAATAAATATTTCATATAATATATTTTAAAATTTAAATTAATAATTAATGTTTAATCATTGAATTTTCTGCAGGTGGTACACTACCAACAGGTGCTTGTTCTACCTCGCCAGTAATAAATACAGGTTTTGTTCCTCTGCTGGTTTTAATAGTCAATGTTTTATTGAAATTACCTGGTCTGCCTTGCGTATTGTATACAGCTTTGATAGTGCCATTTTCACCTGGTTTGATTGGATTACGTGTCCAATCTGGTACAGTACATCCACAACTAGGTTGTACATTCTCGATAGTAATTACATCATTGCTAATATTTTTTACCGTAAATTCTGTACTAGCAGTTGGGCCTTGAGGAAGCTTGCCAAAATCGTGAGTGGTTTTACTTAGTTTTAAGTATTTATCAAAGTCGTATACTTCTTGTGCTGGAGCAGGAGTAACTGGCAATGTTGGATTGTTTTGCGCATAGCTTGCAGATAATGCAAAAAATGTAGCGAATGTTAGTATAATACGTTTCATATGTTTTATTTTTTGTAAGTTAGTAATTATTGATAAACAAATTTATAGCCAATCAAAAGGATTAGGGTTAAGCCGTAGTTAAGTATTTCTGTATTTAAAATTAAGTAACAAAACAAGTATCAGAGGTACAGCTAGCAGATTATTCTACTATGCCTTTAATGTAAATTTCCTTTACTTCGTTATTGGCATAAATTGTAATAGTTTTATTAAAATAGCCAGGCCTGGCCATTGTATAATACTTTACAGTAATTACAGAAGTGGCACCCGGCGCAATTGGCTCTTTGCTCCAATTTGGCACCATACATCCACATGAGGCTTGCACTCTATCTAATATTAATGGAGTTGTACCAATATTAGTAGTACTAAAAGTTGCTGTTGCTCCTTCTGCAGTTTGGTGAATTTTACCAAAGTCAAAAATAGTTTTATCTAGTTTTGCAAATGCATCAAACTTGGTTGTTACAATTGTTTCTTGTTTAGCTTCTAACTCTTCTTTTGTTAAAAAAGGTCTGTCTATTGTTTTAATTTTAGATTGCTTTTCAGCATCAAATTTCTTTTCTCTAGTTAAACTTTTAACTCTATCAACAATTCTAAAATCTTGGGCAATTAATGAAGTAGAAAAATATAAAAAGGCAATACTTAAAAATAATATTTGTTTCATTTTCAATTGTATTAATTTTGTTTTCCAAATGTATTTTAATATGCTTATCTATTGTAGTTACATTGTAGTTAAGTAAAATAGTTTTATTAAATTATAAGGAAAATGATTCACAAAAAAAAGTCTAAAACGTC
>Ga0304730_1003373_pt1 | contig 10817 bp, 7 predicted proteins | sample M_130628_MF_Meta_FD_190474 | JGI IMG/M metagenome (GOLD analysis project Ga0304730, IMG submission 190474) | Freshwater microbial communities from Lake Montjoie, Canada to study carbon cycling - M_130628_MF_MetaG (v2) (version 2) | ecosystem: Environmental > Aquatic > Freshwater > Lake | place...
GCCCGCTCTCCACGATCTCGTCGATCGGCTCCCCGCCTTCGCGGGAAGACCGCACGACGCTTGCTTTCGATCCTGGACTTTCCGAACCGCGAACCGTAAAACTTCGCATGGTGGCGTATCCTTTTTGCCCCAACGTGGGGCGGCTGGTGGGGTAGTAGCCCCAGCAGGATACGCCGCCTTTTTTCATGCGCTCAACGAACACGACTTTCGGTCATAGCTCTGAGTCGGATCGTAGAGGATTACCACAGCACTCTCCGGGGTGTCATGTTTGCCAAATGGCGGGCTAGACATCCGACCGATGCCACTGAAGCCCTTTGCGAGGCGATCAACAACCAAGACCCGATGGAGCGAATTAGGCAGTTTTGCTGCGGAGCTGAAACAGGCCAGACAATCACAGTCACCTACCGAAGCCCAAAACGAGGGCCTGAGAATCGGGTCCTGGTTGTGGATGGGCTTAAGGGCGAGATGCTTCTGGCCAAAGACTGCAAAGACGGCAGATTCAAGACGTTCCGACTTGACCGGATTAGCAACGCTCGACCCATGGACGTTTCGGACCAGACAGCTATGAGGTCAACTCAAGAGAGTCGCTGAGCATCCGCGACCGCCGCCCGAGAGACATCCCCCCGCACACACAATGACAGCCTCCTAACACGGATACATCATGCATTCCAAGCTGATCACTGAACTAAACGGACTTCGTAACCGGACGGCGCGTTTCAGGCGAGTGGCACTTCACATCCACTCCCCCGATAGCTACGACTGGGGAAATCGGCCTCACGCCGACGCCGCCGCCAACGAACGGAGTCAGTTCCAGGGGACTTCCGGCCTGGACAAGTATGCGACGCACCTCAGACGCCACATTGACTTTGGGGCGATAACCGACCACATGAAGTGCGGATACGCGAACCAACTATGTCAACACGTTGGGTCCGCCACCGACTTCATGATACTTCCGGGAATGGAGGTCAACCTTCGCCTTGCACCGCCCTTGAGTTTCGCCAGAATTCATCTACTGGTGCTGCTACCGGAGTACTCCTCGACGGAGGCCTTCGGCAGGCTGTTTGCTGGGCAAACGAACATTCCGCAAGACGCACATCGCACTGGACAGGAGGAGGTTCGCAATCTGTCCCTAGCCGAATGGGTAAAGCGAGTCCACGAGGAGAACGGCATCTGCATTGCTGCTCATGTCGAGAATGACCAGGGCTTGCGTTTTCTGTTCAGACAGACTGCAAAGCACTTGCTAAAGCTTCTTTGCGAGACCGACTCGTCCGACGTTGAGAGGGCAAACAATGTGCCCGAAGAGTTTAAGTCTTACCTCCTGACTTCCGGCATTGACGCGATTGAAATTCACTCACCCTCGCATTCTCAGCATTACAGATGGGTGTCTGATCACGACGGACGCGTGTACTCTGTGCCGACCACGCTAACCTTCGACGCCCATTGCGTCGAGGATTTTGAGCGTCCACACAGTCTGACTCACATAAAAATGACGGCTCTCGGCCTACGGGGACTCAGGGAAGCCTTCGCATTCGCAGACACGAGAATAAGGTATCCCGGCAACGTACCCGACCTCCCTCTCCCGCGACTCCTAGGCATACAGATTTCCGGCAGCGACATCTCCTTCTTTAAGGACCTGACTGTCGCTGTAGCAGAGAACTTAAATTGCGTCATCGGCGTTCGAGGATCTGGTAAGTCAACGCTTGTCGAGGCCCTGCGATACGTCTTCGGCTACAACCGCACCCTCGGCGACATCGACAAACTTCAAGGCGGCATAAAGGATCTCCAGAAAGCCAATCTGTCAGGCTCATTAATTCGAGTGGCATACCGCACCTCTCAAGGCGAAGATCGCATACTGTCCGCCACGTTTGACCCGAAATCGGACTACGACACCACCGTGAGCACGACCGAAGGTCACCATGTGCCGATCGCCGACGTCGAATCGTCCGGAGCTTTTCCGCTGCGACTGTTCGGCTGGAGTGAAATTGAAACGTTAGGAAGAAGCCCCACACTCCAACGCGACCTGCTCGACCGACTCATTAATGACCTCAAGCCACTACTAACAAAGCGGCACTCGCTTCGCTCCCAGTTGCAGACAAACCGCGGTGCTATAGCGAAGGCCTTGTCAGATCTTCAGGGCACCTTCGACAAGAACAACGGGGAAGTCCGACGCTTTGCCGAGTACAGGGCTGACCTAGATAAGCTTAACACAGCCGCAATCAAATCCCTTTTTGCAGCGATGGACCTGGCGAACGCCAAGCGAAAGGTCTTGTCCCATATTCACTCGACCGTCACGTCATCTCTAGAATCGCTTGCTCGGATTTCGCCCGTTGATCTGAAGCAAGGCGTAGATGACCTGTTGATGTCAGATGAAGTACTGAAGAAATGGTGGGCCGAAGGCGAGTCTTCAGCCATAGGGATTGACGCCGTTGCAACGGAAGTCGATGGAGCAATCAGCACTTCCGCTGTATCTCTAAAAGCCTTTGAGGCCCTGATCACCGAAAAGCTCTCTGCACTATCTGAAGAACTGGATCACATCAACGGCCAACTGAAGTCGCAGTTAGCCGGGGATGATTCGATGCAACGAATTGCTGATCTTCGAAAGAACGCGGCTGAACGACTGGATCGAGCGACCATTATTCGCAATCAGTACTTAGCGGACTGGAAAGTGCTTACGGAGTTGCTCGCTGCACGGGAAAAGATCGCGTCTTCCTTAATTGAAAGTCAGAAGGACATCGGCGACCTACGCAAGAAACAGAACGCCGTAAACGAGCAGACACTTAATCGCTTCTTGCCTGATTGGATGAAAGTGTCCATTGATTTTCGACAGGGTGGCGACACGGACGCATATGCCAAAGTCCTCAAGGACATATTTGTTGCGAGAGGAAATGCCCAAGTGCCCAAGCGAATTCGACAGATAGTCGAGACAAACATCGACCCAGTGACCTTCGGCAGAATGTGTCTCGGAGGTGACATGACTTCACTGATAGGCGCAAAGGTACAACTCGACGGCAAGGAGATTCTGTTTGAAGAGTCCGACATACCATATTGCATCCAGACTACCCAGCCGTTTGAACACGACGAGGCAGCCGACGTGGAGGTGCTAACCCAAGACAGTAGGTGCCTTGACGCGATCTTAACCCTTCAGGCAACGCCATGGGACGACTACGAAGCGATTCTCCTAAACGGCGGCCCCGTGAACGAGAAATCACCTGGACAGCGATCGAGTGCGATGCTGCCACTAATCGCGTTAGCTGAAACAACTCCACTCGTCATTGATCAACCAGAGGATAACCTCGACAAACGACTTGTCGGGACCGTTCTTCAAAACGTACTTGCGGAATTGAAGGAGAAGCGACAGATCATCGTTTGTACGCATGACCCCAATATTCTCGTTGGTGGTGATGCAGAGCAAGTTATCGTTCTTGAAGCAGATAGCGACCGGCGAGCCTCCGTTAAGTCACACGGCTCTATCGACAACCCGGACATTATCGCTATCGTCGTCGATCTATTGGAAGGCGGTGCCGAGGCGTTCGAGAATCGAAAACGTCGCTATAACTTGAAGTCCACCTAGGTGTTGCGACTTCTCTCAACACCACACCACGCCGGATCGAACGCAGCACCCTGATGGTGACACGACCGTCCATACCTACCGGGCCGCCCCCTCACCACCCAACCTTCTCCGCCGTCTCCGCCAACGCCGCCTGGGTTCTACGCGTATAGCGAGCTGTGGTGTTCAAGGACTCATGCCCAAGGATTTGAGCTAGGGCGACCAAGTCGTTTCCTGAAGTCTCCAGGAACCTGTGGGCCATGGTGTGTCGGAGCAGGTGGGGATGGATGGGAAACCCACACAGGGCTGCGTACTTGGAGCAGAGGCTCCTAATGCCTCGGTCCGTCATTGGTCCCCTCTCGCCAATAAACACCTTCTGTGAATCCACCCTTGGCCTGGATTCCAAATATCCCTGCAAAGCCCTTCTGGCAGGCAGCGGCACGGGCACGACCCTCTGCTTTCCACCTTTCCCATCACGGAAGGTGACCGATCCCATTCGTTCTCCTAGGTTCAGGTCCTGGAGATCGAGATCCAGGTCGCCCACCCGGCAACCCGTGAAAAGCAGCAGGTGGAAGATGGCAGACGCCCGAACGTCTCCACGCAGCTCGACCTCCCGAAGCAGCCGTCGCACTTGGGCATGATCCAGCCCCTTGGGAGCAAGCTCCTGCCTTTTTAACTCCTTCACCTTTTTTGGCTGCAATCGGCCCTCGAGAAAAGACCAATTTCCAGGGATTTGCCGGCCCGGGGTGTGAACGGTTACCTGCGTACTGGCCAATCGTCACGTCGTACTTGCCGATCTGATACGAGTAGTCCACGGCGCCATTACCAAAAGTGTCTGCGCCGACCCTCGTGTCGCCCGCGTTGCCCGGATTGCCCACCGTCACCATGTCAATCGTGACGGCACCGGCAGAAGAAGACAGCAGGCAGGCCACGGCCGCCAGCCACAGGGAAAGCGTTTTCAAATATCTGCGAGACCTGCGCGGGGCCCTTCCCGAGGAGAAGGGCTCTGCATGGGCTGGTGACCGTGATCCAAAAACGTCGATGGCGATGCCGTTGGCAAGGCACCTGACTCGATTCGATGCGAACATTCGATGGGTCTTGAGAGGGAAGGCTACTGGAAACGAAACCTTGGCAACTGGCCGGCCCGCAACGCCGATCGCCTCCGCAGGGGAGACAACTCGACAAACGGGAAAACCGAACACACCGGTCCCTACAAGTACGTAGCCCTCCCGGAGGCAAAACCTGACAGCGACCGCTTCTCAAAAACCGACGTTTTTTTCGGACACGCTCGGTTTGAGCTTGTTTTTAAGCTGTTCTGGTCCGCAGGGGCTCCCATCTGGCCGAGCTTGCGATTTCGATGGCGTTGGCTGGCTGATGGGGCCAAAGCCCAGCCATCCCGAGCTGCCCACCACAAGCCACCCGTGCGGCAGGGAAGAGCAGCGTGTGAGCGGAGCAAGGTTGGCCTGTCCCCGGCGATGGCCAAATCGAAGTCCTCTCGCCAACGTCTGTTTTCTTCCGGAACTTTCCGGGCGACGCATCATCGAAATCCATTGCTGGATCCCGGAACCACCTTGTCGGCGAGGCAGAGTCCTCCGCTGCTAGGTTGGACGGTCGACCCCTTTGCGGGGCCGGCCAATCGAGCCGAATGCTGGGGGTATCTTACCGCCCCATGGAGGGTGGTCTACGGGTGTTCCGTGTCATAGTGGGACCGACAAAGCCGGGAGCTTGCGCAACTCCCTCCCTGAAGCTGCTCGGTGAACGCCGGCCTCGGGGCCTGGCTTCAGCGACCAACTGCGAGAAAGGCGCATGCCACGGCCGGCATCACCCAGATCGTGGCCAGCCGCCAGCGCCTCGGGATGTTGCCGATCGACGCCAGCCACACGAGCCCTATGGCCACGGTGACGTCGAGCACCCATTGAAACGGCACCGTCCCGGAGCTGCCGTTGACCCAGTCGACGAGCGGGGCGACGGCCATCCGCACCGGGTCGTCAGCCGGCACGCCGATGAAGCACGACGCAAACACCCGCAAGCCGAAGGCCGCAAACGGGATCAGCCCGGCGATCAGTTCCACGCGGCGGGAGAGCTTCGGCAGTGGCGCCGCCCAGATGGCGGTCCAGAGCGTCGTGAAGAGCACGAGGCGGATAGTCTCCATGACAAGTGACTTTGCGAAGATCCGTTCCGGCTTGTGCTTCTACCGCCGTTGGGACGTCGTCAAAAGTCTGCTCCCCAAGGGTGCCACGACCTTCAGTCCGCCCGGGTCAGGGTTTGGAAACCGGGCCGTTCCGCCGCGGTTCGTGAACCCTGAGCCTGGCGTTTCCTGGTGGCGTCAGCGTTCACGCACTCCGCAGCAAAGCACTTCCGAGTTCAGAGAGCGAGAGGGGCTGCGGTAATGGCTTGCCTGCATTTTCCAGCGTTTCAATCGCTTCTTCGACGAGCTCGCAAAGCTCCGCGAACACCTGGTTGGCATCCTCGCCGTAGGATCCGCCGTACATCAACTGCGGACAACTGCCGACGAAGCACTTGTCCTCGTCCGACCACTCGACCACCTTCACGTATCGGTCGCCTTTCGCCATTGATTCACCTCGTCGATGGCCTTCTGAACCGATTTCTCGAGATGCCGCTTGGCATCATCGCCATCCTTACCGGATATCGTAACCACTTCGGCAAGCAGGGGGTGGCTGTAGTTTCGATGGCTTCCTTTTCCACGACGCTCTTCGAATCCGGCTTTCACGAGATCTCTGACGAGATCGCGAATCTTTCGGGGCATCGGAGCGTCCTCAACTTCGGGCTTCCCTGGTGAGTGTACGCTTGTTCACTTTTCAGTCAACCGCCGCTGCGGGCCCGAGCATTTCCTTCAGCGTGGTCTTTTGCATCCCATGGCGGCGGTCCTGCCGGGAGTCGCGTCGTCAGTGACCGCCGGCCAGAGCCGGTGCGTTGAATCGCGAACCAGCTGACAGTGGTGGGAACCACGGCCGTCAAGCCCCTATGCCGTCACCCTCACGAACTCCCCGACGATCGTGAGATCTGCCGAGTCCTCCGGCTCGAGCTCGATCGGCTCGAAGGCCGGATTCAACGGCAACAGCTGAATCCGATCATGCCGCCAGCCCTCGGCAGTGACACTCTTCTCCGCGTGGTATTTCTTGACGGTGAACCGGCCGCCGTTCTCCCCGGCGCCGAGTGACGCAAACTGGACGAGCACGATCCGCCCCTCGCGCGAGCCTGCCGGGCACGGCCGGAAGAGGCACCAGGAACCGTCCGGGATCAGCGGCTCCATCGACGCTCCGCTGACCTGCGCGACGAACATGCCAGGCTTGATCGCAACGCCCGGCACCGCCGTCCAGCCGATCTCCTCCGGGCTGCTCTCCGGGCCCCAGAAGCCGGCGGCGATGGTGAGGTCGTAGACCGGGGCGTGGGTCGTGAACCGGGAGGCGGGGGGCGGGGCGGGGGCTAGGGTCCCCGGAAAAACGTGACAGCCACCATGTGTCTGGAGACCCCGGCCTGCGGCCGGGGCCGGATCGCCTGAGGCGACCGGCAAATGGGTGCAGTCACCTTTTTCCTGCCGTGGCGACATGGGGGCGACGGACCATGTCATGCCCTCGGAGGTGAGCTCAACTTCAAACCCGGTGCCGGGGAGGCCTGCGTCGGGGCCGAACCAGTCGCGCAGGAGCGTGGGGAGCCGGTTTTGATTGTCGCTCGCGTCGGCTGGATGGGCGACGTTGCAGGCCACCTTCACGAACCGAAACACCCACTCGGATCCATCGGGCAGACGGACGCGCGTCGGGCCGGTGGGCCGGGAAGGCACAGCCTCGATCGTCGGTAGAAAAAGGATCGGCTTGCCGGCAGAGTGGGAGACCTTGGCACGGAACGCGGTAGAGGGTGCCGTCCCTTCGCTACCTCGAGGCGCTGCAGCGGAGACCAATCGGGATTGCGTGTAGTGCGCCAGCCGGTAGTCGACGAGCTCGGCCGTCAGCGACTCGAAGGCGGGGCGGTGTGCGGCGGCGATCTTGAAGTTGGCCGCAAACCGATCGCCACGGCGGGTAAACCAGCGCCGCCCCGCTTGCTCATCCATCCAGCGCGACAGCGGCCATTCCAACCACCACGCTGCGAACGCGCTCGCCTCGGCGGCCGAGTCACCAGGCACCCGAGTGAACGCCGCCCCCTCGAGGTCGGCCCGAAGGGCAGGGTGGTTTTCAAGAAACGTACGGCACGCACCCGCGAGCCGCGAAATCTCCATCCCGTCCCACAGCGCGTCGTGATCGAGGAGCACACGCAGCACGACCATCTTGTACGACTTCGTCAGGCTCGTCGTCTGCAGAACTTTAAGCCACGCAGGCGCCAAAGCCGCCGTGGCGGCCACCTGCTCATCAGCCGCCAGATCACCTTCGGTCGCGCAAAACTCAAACCAGCTGCCGTGATCTGCCGACACCGTCAGCGGGAGATAGCCCGCATGCAAAAGCTCGGTCGGCGTCGGCCGCCGGCCGAGCTCCGCCCGCAACCCCCGATACGCCTCAACCACGGCCCCGCGGCCCCTGGGGAGAAATTGCTCGAGCAGCCGCTTCGCCTCCACCTCCACATCGAGCACGCAGCCCGCCGGCAGCGCCGGTTCGCCACCAGCGAGATACGCCTTGAGCGCGGTGAAGCAAGCCGCGGCCCCTTCCCCGCGGGGCTCAAGCGACAGCAGATGCATGATCCGGCTTGCGAAGACGCGGTGATTGCCGACGAAGTCGATCACTTCCAGCCGCGTCTTCCCCGTGGCCGCCCGGAGGCCGCGGCCGAGCTGTTGCAGGAAGACGATCTTCGACTCCGTCGGCCGGAGCATCACGACGCGATCGACGAGCGGCAGATCGATTCCCTCATTGAAAAGATCGACCGCGCACAGGGCCGACAGACGTCCTTCTTGAAAGGCGGCCAGGGAGGCCATGCGCGGGTCGCCACCGTCGCCAGAAAACACCGCCGCCGCCGCCACCCCCCGCTTTCGCAGCCAATCGCGGGCAAAGAGCGCATGCCGCCGCGAGCAACAAAACAGGAGCGTGCGGCCCGCTGGAACAGCTTGCCATTCGGCCCACAGCCGGTCCATGCGAGCGCTGTTTTCGAGAGCGACCTCGAGCTTGCCGACATCAAAGCGACCGCTGCGCCAAGGGATTTGCGACGAGTCGTAATCGACGTCGTCCTTCAGCCCCCGATACCGAAACGGCACGAGCGACGCTTCCGCGATCCCCTGGCCGATCGTCGCCTGGTAGGCAAGGATGTCGTCAAAGAGCGTCGCGATATCGACGCCGTCGGTCCGCTCGGGCGTGGCCGTGAGGCCGAGCGTGAACGAGCGGTCGTGCCGCGGCAGCCGCGCGAGCACGCGCCGGTAGCTCGGCGCCTCCGCGTGGTGGACCTCGTCAATCACGCAGGAGTCGAAGGGGGGGGCTGAAGCGAGGGCCGCCAGCCCGTCGGGCCGGGAGAGCTTTTGGATGGAGGCGATGACGAGCTGACCGGAGAGGTCGCACGACGAGCCGGCGACATAGGAGACACTCGCCGGAGCGAGCGCCTGCCGCATCGTCGCCTCGGCCTGCGCGAGGATCTCCGCCCGGTGGGCAATCACGAGCACCCGCGGCGGCCGGCCCAGGGCCTTGCCGTGAGCCACCGCATCAAACGCCGCCAGCCAGGTTTTCCCCAGCCCCGTCGCCACGGCAACAAGAGCCTTTGGATAGCCCTCGGCTCGGACAGCGGCCAGGGAAGCCAGGGCTTCCACCTGCCAAGGGCGCGGCGCGAGGAAGACGAGCGCCGAGGTGGCGGAGGCCGGGGATGGCGGGGCCTCGCCATCCCACGCGCGCCGTAGCGCCGCCGCCTCCGCGGCCCGGGCCGCGTAGCGCTCGACCACGGCGGCCGACAGCTGCGTGGCCTGCTGCCAGAGGTCGTCAAACGCCGCCGCGAGCTCCCGGTCGAGCTTCCCAGAGCCCGATGTCTCGCCGACGAGGTTCCATTCCACGCCCGTCTCGAGGGCCGCCCGGGAGAGATTGCTCGACCCGACAACCACGATCCCGCCAGAGGCATCGGCGATCCGCCAGGCCTTGGGGTGAAACGACGCGGGGGGGCCACGGAGGTTTTCCAGTTCCGCGAGGCGAGCTTCGAACGAACCGGAAAAAGCCGGCAGGCGTGTCGCGGAGCCTCCGAGCCAGCCAGCTTTTTCCTCCGCGAGGTCGATCCAGCCCAGCAGCTGCCGGAGGGCGGCGGGGGAGGTGATGCCGAGGTAGTCGCCCACGAGGAGGCGCACCTTCGCACCGGCCACAATTGCGCTGAACAGCGCTTCGCGAATGAAATCGAGCCCGGAGGGCTGCACGAACGATGCGAGGAGGTCGATCTCGCTCGCCCCCGGGAGCCGGTGGGCGAGCCGATGCCAGAGCGGGCGATCGGGCCCCGTGGTGAGCGAGAGCCGCGGCGCCTGTTCGGCGGCGACTGGTGGCCCCGCCAGATAATTTCCCTTCTCCGGGATCACATGCCGCACGCCGCCACGCGGGTCGGGCATGTCGCCGGCATAGCGCGGGATCACGTGGACATGCACGTGCGGCACGGTCTGGCCGGCGGCAGAGCCGCAGTTGAAGCCGACGTTGTAGCCGTCGGGCCTGGGATCAAGGCGCTCGTCCAACAGCCGCTTCGCTTCCCCGACGAGGTCGATCAGCGCCAGCTGCTCTGCGGACGAGCACTCGAAGAATGTCGGCACCACCCGCCGCGTGATCACGAGCACATGCCCCGGCGACACCGGGAAGCGGTCGAAGATCGCCAACGCCAGTTCATTCGCGCACACCCACTCCGCCGCGGGGATGGCGAGGAACGGCGAGGGGGCAGCGGGATCCATGGCCCAGAGTCTAGCTGCACGTGGAAAACATCATCCCCGACCTGTTTCCGCTTCGTCACCCGCATCCAGCGGCGCGCACGTTATCCACAGCCTGTGAACGGCCGCCCCGCAGCCGGTTCGGCCAGGGATGAATCTCTCGACAGGCAGTTATGATATTTCCTCAATCGCCAGGCGGGTCGTCCTTTCCACACGGGAGTCTTCCATGACCGCTGATCGACGTCGCGCCGGACTGGCGGCGATCGCGGGGCTGGCGCTGGCCACGGCCGTGGCGCTGGCGGCGGGAATCGCCCCGCCGGTGGGGCGGCCGGCCCGGGTCGAGCATGCGGCGCCGAAGCGGCCGAGCCTCCACGCCGCCCCGGCCGGCGATGTGGCGGCCCTCAATGCCGCGGTCGCGCGGCGCGTCCCCGCCGCGCTGGCCGCCGACCT